>Ga0209960_1001486_pt1 | contig 30413 bp, 23 predicted proteins | sample ThiBiot_500_plan_2_FD_183947 | JGI IMG/M metagenome (GOLD analysis project Ga0209960, IMG submission 183947) | Wastewater bioreactor microbial communities from Cape Town, South Africa - Thiocy_expt_500_plan (SPAdes) | ecosystem: Engineered > Bioreactor > Thiocyanate-remediating >... | reverse complement strand
ATCGAATGTAATAACAACATATTTCATAATCAAACAAACTCTTTGTTTCCATAGCCATATTCATGAATTCTTGTGCAAAACTATCGCCAATAAGTGAAAGTCTTCGATTGGTCAGTTTTGATGCGTCTGAAAATGTATTCTGTTAAATTTCTACCTCGATAAGCGACGTGATCAAATAGCCACTAATGACAAAAAATATATCGACACCAACATAACCTCCACTAAATAACAACATAAAACCAGCATGATAAAAAATAAGTGGTAACAGAGCAATTACTCGTAGTCCATCGATTTCTTGACGATAAAACATCATTGATTGATCGTTTACAAAAAAACGATCAACTCAGCTCAATAAGAAAGAAACACTTGAGTTTCCTGTTTGTTTAAGAATCCATAAATAATAAAAAAAGAACCGAACGAAAGGAATTCTTGTTCAACATCTTGTGACATCGACATTATACAGCTGACATTTTCATAAATGTATATTTTATTCAGAAAGAAATCAATATTTTTGTCGTCGAAAAAGTTCGTTCTTAATTTGACCGAGATACTTTTATTTGTGTTCTTCTAATCTGTTTGATAAGTCGACACATTTTCTCGAACAAGCATTTTTTTTATCTAGTCCAATGCATATATAAAAGCAGTGTTGTCTTACGGCCATTTCAGTTAATATGGCCGTTCGTATACATTTATTTCTTAGTTGTGTCGCATTATTCATTTGCACATTGAGTAATATTAAAGCATATCGTTTGAGTCAAGCGGTGAGTAGGGGAGAAAGAAATTACCGATTCATTATATCGATTTCATAGATGTCACAATACGGAAACTTCTCATGGAAAGATTGCAATAACACTAGTAAACCTGCTCATATTCATTCGTTTTCAATGTTACCTGATCCAGCCAAATTACCCGGTAAAAATTTTTATTTCTAAATAATAACTGTAGTTTAGTTGGAGTTTTCCTTTTGTTTCAAGGCAATCTTTCAATAAGCACCACGTTTACTTTGACATCAGCCATACCAAGCGATGTTTCTGTATGCACATTTTCATAATTATTTGTTCGAAATCAAAATAATTTTTGTTAGCTTGCAGTCGTAATGGAAAAGAAAGTTGCCAGTTTCTTTGTTAAAGTTCCATGTATAGACCAAATTGGATCATGTATGTATCCGAATATGTGTGAACTATGGACAAAAATTTGTCCAAAACTCAATGGTAATGGTAATATTCCATGTAACTGTCCAATTCCGCCAGGCAATTACACAGCAAATAATATCATTATTGGTCTTAATTTCCCTGGCACAATATACACAGGAGACTTTCGTGTAACTGGTCGATTTGTTTCACCTACGGGTGGTGAAATTTCGTGTGTTCAATTTTTCATGACAATGGCATAATTCTATTGATTTTTCTATATCTTTTTTACCTTTTACAAAGAAGAAAATAAAGAGTATTTCATGTGTGTATTTTTAAGATGAGAGTTATCAAATAAAAAAACTCGTTCTCAATTCTGACCTATTTACTAGAAACAAAACAACCAAGATAATCAAGAGAAAGTGCGCGAAAAGAATCATACATCGTCTATAGATAGCAGAAGTAAATATCATTTTTCGTTCTATTTGTTGTGGATTTATATATCATTTCGATTTGAACTAATAACTAAGAACATTCTTATCTAAATTTTACTTGGGTGAATTGCGGTGGACCTGCTGCTCTACTTCATTTTCAATTGTTTTCTATTTCACCCTATCCGTTTAAAGTGCCTGGTAAATACTTTGTTCGTCAAATAAACAGGAAACTGGTACTAAATTTCTTTTATTTCTATTATAGATAAATAAAAAAAATGACATTCATATTTGATCAAGTTCGATCATCGAATTATTCAAAAACAATCAAGAGACTTCTAAAAAGATGTCATTGGCGACAGAATACTATTCTTGAAGTCGTCGAATGGAGAGAATCGAAACCAATTTCTCTTTTTATGTACGATCTTTTTCTTATATTTTAACATTTTTAATAGATATTTATTTATCATCTTATATGCATAGGAGATGAATAGTTTATTTCTGCATAAAATCTCCAAACAAATATTATTTTATAATCACTATTTTCCTTATTATATCGGTGGTTACAGGAATTTTAATACTTTGCCTTGCTTCTTGAAAGTCACGTAATTAGACATTGCTGTTGTTAATTCTGGTAGTAATAATACGTATAACTATATTTCAAGGATATGGTAATGGATCATTTGAAGCCATTAGATCGTGTACAACTGGTGATAGCTATTCAACCATGATTTATTTCCATTCATGTATTCCAGCAATGATATCCGCATTCGATACTATTGGAATGACAGTATTTTCTCTTGAAAATGACCTCAAACTACACAATTCAAGCATTATATCGATATGTCGTTACCGTTTATCCAACATATCACAAATCAAATTCCAATATTGTGTGCCTTTATGATATCTTATTGTTCTCTTGTAATATTCATTTATATGAAATTAATTGCTCATGTACATAAAAGCGAGAGAGAACGTGCATTTTCTACTCATTATATTGGTTCACCTCGATGACAATTAAGAATGACTGGTATTTAAATGAGCATTAAAAATACAGAAATGAGCAATAAAAAATTCCTTTTTAAGCAATTACATATTACGAAATGGGTAATAATTAATTCATTAAATAGCAGTATTAACTTCATATTTTAGCAATAAGAAAAAGAAAAACTCCAATTTTTATTTCAACATTTGACAATAATAAATAGAGAAATGAGCAATTAATATACTATTGTAGCAATAAAGCTTTTCTAGCCTTAGATGGTCTGCCTCGTTTTCTTTTGGTGCCAATCTCCACAGTCACAGTTTTTGCTTCAGGTGGAGGTTTGCAATATTTCAGTCGAATGGAGATTCCGATGAAGTGCTCACAAAGATAATTTTTAAGAAAAGATGGGCAAGTGCAAGTTGCTGTTCTCCATTCTTCAGGATTGTTAGAGAAGCACAGACACCATATTTTGAAGTAGACAGACTTGTACGTATCAAATAAATTAAACCTACAACTTTCATAAATTTTATCAAAATATTACTCAATGGTGGCATTCAATTACACATAAGAAATCAGACACACTCGAAAAGAATAACAAATCAAATATATATATATTATCAGCTAAAAATTAATATTGTAACGCTTTATTTTCATCTAAAATAAAAAAAACTCAATTTTAGTCCATCTTTAGAAAATTCGGAGTCTAAGTGAACGAAAATTACTGCTATATCGGATTTTGCAAAAAAAAATTGTTCATGATGATATGAGAGAAAGAGAAACACTGATTTTTGCCCTTGAATGATTTCAGTGAAATCATTTCACTAATTAGAATTTTTTAAAATTAAAATTCAAGGGTTCTTAGCAAGCTTATTTTTCGCTCCACTTTCTTCATAGTTAATTTACAACGTCAGTATAATTATCTAGAGAGGAAAAAAAAACGTTTTCTTTAAATGTTAAATAATTCAATACAAAGTTGCAGCAAATTTTTCTGTAATATTGAATAAATGACGACAAAAATCAAATCAATATTTCAATCGCTTTATTCTCAAGCAAGTGATTATAATCTTTTTATTTCTGATGAAAATGATTATGATGATGAGCCAAGAGATCCTGCAATGACTGTTAAATATCAAAAATATACAACTCGATTGTACATCGTATTGGTTTTAGTATGTATGTATGTACTTTTCTATGCTAATTTAATGAATTTTCAAGCACGAACCATTGTTGTCAATAATATTGATTCGAATAAATTTGAAAAACTCTACTCAGAACATGGTGATACTCTTTCATGTCCATGTTCGACAATTGCAATATCGTATGAACAATTCGTTTCGAATACAATACAATTTCATCCTGTTTGTTCGAGTTTCTTTGTTAGCAAAACATGGATAGACGCACTCTATATATTCAATAGAACTGCGTATGATGTTGGAGACTTTAGAAAAACAGCTAGTTCTCAAGTATGATTTTTTAAGAAAAAAAAAGTAATTCATCTGTATTCGTTTGTTTAGTTTCAACTCTTATCTAGCCTTTGTGCACTTTATCAAGACGTTACGTCGAAAAATGAGGCAAATCTGAATAGTAATCAGTTGATTACAATTTCTCTGCTTCCTCAATTCAAAGTTGAATCTGAAGTTAATGCTACTGTCAAATTCTACAGAAGCAGTTCATCGACTCGAATTCTTTCATTTATTGACTATTTTCGAATTATGACTCAATCAAACAATTTTGTTACGGCTCTTGGTACAAATACATTAATGTCACATTCAAATATGATCGAATCTGCTGACACTCTCCTTTCACACTCTACTTATTTCATAGAAGATGATCCCGATAAACCAATAGATACTCTTGATTGCGGAATTGATAACATACTTGTGCCAACTGGCATATCATCAGATGTTTCTTACATTTCACTTTTTCAATTTAGTAGCTGGAAGAATGACACCGAACATTCAAAAATAGTGAAAGGATTTTTTACAGGATGTCTCCCATTTGAATCTCTACTTCAATCTACATTAGATTGTCTCTATGAAATTGATTGTCTTCAATTAATCAATGATAATTTTCCATCTCTCAATGAAATGAATTTAAATCTATCGGATTATATTTTACATTTGAATAGAACAAATCATACAATCTACAATTATTTATCAAATCTCTTCATTAATGAATGGACAACAACATTGAATTATACAGCATATTTTCAAACTTGTAATCCATCAAAATGCACATATACAACGACAACAGCAGACAACATTGATTATTCATCTGCAATTGCAGTTTTCATCAGTTTATATGGTGGTTTAATTTTGATTCTTCGTTCAATTTCATCATTTTTTATTAATATTCTATTTAAGTTTCAAGATCACTCAATAACTCGACAAAAATGTATTCAATGGATAAAACAATTAAATCTATATAAACTTGCCAATCAACGCACGGAAAATGAAATCAAACAGCAAAAATTAAATACGTATACTTATTTGATTCTATTATTAAGTATGATTACTGTTCTTATCGTTTTTAATTCACTGAATACTCAAATAGTTACAACAAGTATTTCCAATCCATCATTAGCTACTTATGAGAGTTTACAACAAAATCATCTCGATACATTGACATGTCCTTGTTCTACTATGGCATTACCTTACGATGAATTTATGTCATTTTCTCCAGTTTTACATCAAATATGTTCAAGTGATTTGATTCGAGATGAATGGATATCAACTTTACAAGAATGTACTACTGAATTTCTTGCCATGGATTGGCGTAATCGAGCTTATAAACAATTTCGTTTATTATCTCAACTTTGTCAATTAGCTAATGAAACGATCAGAATAGCTGTGAATGAATTCTTATTACAATCATTTGTTGTTTCGAATGCACCTATCGAAAAAGATTTTAATTTACAAATACAAAAGATCCTCGTTCAATTTTATGAATCAACATTTGTTTATTTTCGTCATTTAATTGATACAGTTAATCTTCACATACAAGTTGATCAACCTTTCATGTTAAGTTTTACTGCGTTTATGTCAGCAGTCAATTATTACTCTGTAAAACCTATTGAGTCCAATGCAACAAATAATAATTCACTAGTCGAGGTATGCACGATCTTTTTTCTACGTAGGTAATTAAAGACGATGAATACTTGTAGATTACACTATCATTGAATAGTCTTGGAGACAACAATACGAACTCGAGCAAGTGCTATTGTCCTACGAATCCTGACTGTCAAACATTGTCAATGATCTTTGATATTGATTTTACCGAACGCATTATACAATATACTAGTGATCGTATATCTTATATTGTACCTGATTCATTTCTTGGATGTTCAGAAATTAATTCTCTTTTATTATCGACACTTGAATGTTTTTTTTCTGATTCAATTTGTTTTGATATTGCAAGAAATTATTTACAACAAACGTACGTATGGAATATTAACAGTGTGTTCCCAATATTTGAGATAAATGAAGCCAGTCCAGTATGGTTCAATGCTAAACCTCTTATATATAATTCTACAACAACTAATCTCTATCGAAATACTTCAATTTCAACAATTATGCGAAATCTTATGATCGAACAATGGAATCCATCTTATTCATACGAAAATTTCTATCAATTATGTTCACCAAATTATTGTATGTTTCAAACGAGAGTTCGTACAAATAGTCTCATTCAAATTATTGTTTTATTTATTTCAATGATTGGTGGTCTTATGATTTCGATACGTTTAATTGCACCATATTTAGTCATTTTTATTATGAAATTAATGTCGATATTTCATAGAAAAGAGGAAGAAGAAGAAAATAACAATAATAATAATAATGATAATCAAATCAGTTTGTGTGAACGATTGAAATTACTTAAACAAAAATTGCTAAAAACATTGTATGATGTTTTTATTAATTTAAATGTTTTTCCTCGTCATACTTTTCGTAATGATATTGATCAAATAACAGCTAAATATTACGGACGAATGGCTACTCGTCTTTATTTCATTCTACTAATTGTTTGTTCTGTAATTCTTATCTTATATACTGTTATTCAGCAACAGATTATGACAAAAGAATTTAATGAACCATCATTTGAAAGATATAATGAACTCGTACAAAAATATGGTGATCAATTAAAATGTTCTTGTTCATCGATTTCATCTACATATGGTCAATTCATTGAAATTAAGCCTATATTTCATGAGATTTGTTCAAGTTCATTTACTTCAAATGAAATAATCAAAAATCTTGCAATAAGTTTATCATCCGATCTCTTAGCATATGAGAAAAAAGATTATCGTCGTTACATATCATCTCATATTCAATATCTTCGAGGATTATGTCAAATATCAATTCAATCGATTAACAATTCAATCGAACAATTTCTTTCAACATTATTCATATCGAGAGATTTGTTATTTGAATCTGATTTTTATGAACGTATCGATATTCTAGTTGAACAAACAAGACAAAATGCTCCGGATAATCTAAATGCAATATTTTTCTTGATTCGCAATATCAATTTTGGTAATGCTATTGTATCTGCATATGGAACAAATTTTAGATATGTTAGTGATTGGCAGGTGACAGTTGCCAGTGTCGCGGAGGCTAAAAGTGAAATTTATGATAATGATTGTCTGTGTGCATTAAATATGAACTGTACAAGTCAAGCTTATTTCATTAAAATGAATTCATTAGAACAAATTCCTATTCAAGGTCTTAAAATTGGTTGTACACTAAGTGAATCATTTCTTTCTTCGACTCTCGAATGTTTTTATAATGATTCATGTGTGAATATAATTAAACAATATACAAATTATACATTTTCTCTTCAACCTTTGGTAAATCAATCTCAAATTCATCGTACAATCAATGAATTAGTTGAGAATTTATTCATTGATCAATGGATGATAACAAAGAATTACTCGCCATATTATCGAAAATGTTCACCTAAATTATGCACATATACTTATGTACAAAGAGTTAATTTGATCTATTTAATATCTCTTATACTTGGTTTTCAAGGTGGTTTATCAATTGTTCTCAAATGGATTTGTCCACGATTAGTTCAATTGGCTCTAAGAATGAAAAGAAATCGAAGAACCCGTTTAACTATAATTCATCCGACAAATGAATTATCAGCAAAGAAATATTTCAAATTTCTATTATTCTGCTTGTTAACCATAGTTTTGATAGTATGTATTGTTGTTTTTTCGATTTATTTTCCTCGTCATACAAATCATTCAGCCACTACATATGCAACAGGTAGATTATTTTTTGTTGACTATTGAAAATATCTAATCTATTTGTTAGTTTCATCAACAGAATCGACATTGCATACAAATGTAACTACAGTATCAACAGTAGTTACATCTGCTACGACACGTGAGTATTCAAATGTTTATTATACGAAATTTGCGACGAATTTTTTTTCCTTGATGTTAGCATGTAATTTAAAATTCGAACCAATATCAATAATAATGCCTGAATCTTATGATAGTATGACGCCAATTGTTATTGGTGATTTCAATAACGATAATCATCAGGATATAGCTTATACGATCACTAACAATTTCGATGGAGTGGCTGTAATACTTGGAAATGAAAATGGTACATTTGGTGAACCGATTATTACTTTGATGAAATCAATTAGTTTAAACATATATTTTTCTACTACTGCTGATTTTAATCATGATAATCTGCTCGACATTGTTCTAGCAGATGATTCTCTACCAAGTATTCGTGTTCTTGCCGGATATGGTAATGGAACTTTTCATGAAATAATATTCGTAGTAGACAATTGCTCGGATGGTATCTATGGAGCATCGATTGGCAATCTAAATAATGATGAATTCTTAGATTTCACTGTTGTCTGTTTACCATTAACATCGATAGTAGTCATTTTCGGAAATGCAAATGGAACTTTTGCACAAAATATAATTGTCAATAATTTTATTCGAATAAACATTCAAATAATGTTAATTAGAATTGCCGATGTAAATAATGATAATTATGGTGATTTAATAGTTGTTAATTCTAAGGATTGCAGTATTAATACATTTCTCGGCTCTGGGAATGGATCATTTGATACACCGAAAATTTCTCTAATAAGTAGAAATATATATATACTATCGGCACTCATTGATGATTTTAATAACGATAAGAAACAGGATGTAGTTTTTATGAATTTAATGGGAATTGGTTTGATGTTCGGATATAATGATGGGACTTTTGATGTGACAATTAAATTAAAATTAAAAGGTGCTCGTGTGCCTGATGTTCCACTAGCTGCCAGTGATTTTAATGGTGATGGGTATCTTGATTTAGTAATCACTACGTATTATCCTTATACTGTGATCATTCATTTCGGTGATGGAAATGGAAATTTTGAATTATATACAATATTTGAATCAGAAATCAGCAGTTATAATAAATATATCGCTGCTATTGACTTCAATAGTGACGGCTATCAAGATATATTTACGGTCTCTTACTTTGGAGTATATATTTTTTTAAATACAGGTCAATGTAATAATGAATCAGAAATTTTCGAAACAAGCACTTCAATAATACAATACACTTCTTAAATGTCCACTTTTGTATTTCATATTGTTAACACATGAATAAATGATTTGTTATAGATAAAGAGTTTTAATATATGCAGAAAGAACGTGAACTCTCATCTTATCTTCTTTTTGTGACGATAATATGAAATAATGTTTTCTACACTCGTTTTCTACGTATTAATTTTCATTCAAACTTCTAATTCATTAAATAATGGATTAGGAAGAACACCACAGATGGGTATGTGTCTTTATAGTTTTGATTTTAGAAATAATTAATTCATTTTAAATAAAGGATGGAATAGTTGGAATCATTTTCGTTGTCGTATTAATGAGGATATCGTTCGAAAAACAGCAGATGCCATTGTAGCATCAGGTTTAGCGAAAGCTGGTTATCAATATGGTATGTGTGTGTGTGTGTGTGTGTTTTATTCGTAAACAGATGAGTCTATTTTAACGATTATTTTTTTAAAGTGAATCTTGATGATTGTTGGCAGAAGACTCGGGACGCTCAAGGGAATATTCAACCAGATCCCACTACTTTTCCAAGTGGTATTCCAATACTCGTCGATTATGTTCATTCGAAAGGACTCAAATTTGGTCTCTACACAGGTATACGTACATATGAATCTATAGTAATTGCGTACATAGTGCACTTTATTTTTCAGCTAGAGGTACTCTGACATGTCAAGGTCGACCGGGATCATTTGGTTATGAAGTAAAAGATGCAAATACTTATGCAAGTTGGAATGTAGATTATTTAAAAATGGATACTTGTCAGCATACAGGCGGTAGACCGGCAGAAGTCGAATATTCGATCATGCGACTGGAAGACCGATATTTTTCTCTCTATGTGGTATGTACAGAAACAGATCAAGATTTATTATCGATTGTTCTTTTTTTTTTCAGGAGGTGTCAATGAAAGTGATCTTTGGCCGCCAAATGTTGGAAATAGTTGGCGAACTACGAGAGATATAAGAAATAATTGGACATTAATGATATCAAATATTCAATTGGTAAATAATTAACTGATAGTTGAAAAAATATTGTCATTTTCAGAATGATAAATGTGCTAATAGAGCAGCTCCAGCTCCATCTGATCCAGGTTAGTTGACAGAGACCTTTTTTAAATTTTCTTATATCTTTGTTTACATAATGAAGATAGTTCTACTTTCAATCGAAACGGTATGATTTGCACAACCTGGAAACGTGGAAATGCACAGGGATATTCATGCAAGACACCAAATCTACAATCCCATGGAGATTTTGACAAAATATTTAACGGAAACCCGTGGAATATACTACAAGGATCATGGCCTGATAGTCATCAACCGTCATCAGGTGGCACCTGGAATTGGAGGTATAAATTCCAAAATTCACATTAAGTATCGAAACAGACAAAGAAATCACCATTGAAGTCATTAAAACATCGAAAAATAACAACTACCTTTATCAGAAGACTCCGAGTCTATTAACAAGGAAGCGATAATTGAAAATTTGGCATTGGGAACTAAGTTTACTAATACAATCATCAAAGATCAATTCTTAATAAAGTATTTCAAGGTAAACATAAAGATGAAAACGACGACGACAATCAAGACCAATTGATTAACCAGAATTTGCGTACACTGGGGATTGATGCAGATAGAGCCAGAGCATTGAAGAAAGCTGCTCTGAATACGCATCCAGAAAAGAGAGGCTCAAGTGACTCACGTAACTATCTACGAAATTATATAAACAGACGAGAAAATCGAACTGTTAATACAAAAGATGAACTCAAATTGCTTATTCATGGCAATTCAGATAAGAACCAATGTGGACAACTGGTTTTCGCCCAACTAAGCAGATGGCAGCTCAGTTATGTTATTTATGAATCAAATCGACATGCCAGATGACAATCTCGTGGTTTACAATGGAAACAAATCGATTCCATTCGAGAATCTTTTCGAGTATACGGGCGTGTTGCTAACGGGAACAAATTTGGACGATCAGTTGACGAGAATTCAACATGAAATCATGACAAATCTCGATGCTCATTCGCACGTGTCACGAATGAGACGAGACAAAAACATGCTTGACCAAATCAATAAAGACCGAATGGTGATCATCTTCGAACGATACAGTCCGACGAAAATTACGGTTTGCCCAGTTTCAATCCGAAAAGTAAAGCACGTACTTTTGAAGATGATCCACATTCGTTTCGATATCTTTCCTGGAAATAAAGTCTTTGAGGGTGAGGGTGTTGATTAAATAATATCGAGAAACTTGAAATTTCTCTTTAATTTTATCTGTTGCTAATAAACTTATGTGATTCATATTGGACAAAAAATAACGATAAATTTGTTGAAAAATAAACATTTTTCGTATAGATATATAAACTCCGAAGATCTGAGCCAAATCAACGAAAAATTAGAATAAAAATTTTAAATCAGAAATCAAAATCAAAATATCATGAGAAATTCTCTTTTTTTGTCGCGACGATGAGACAAAATTGAGAAATAACAAGCTATTATTTAGGTTTTAAGAAGATATCCACTGTCAATGCTTATTATGTTTGTCATCGTTTATTACAGAAAAAAACAAAAAATAAGTTATCCAAATCTGTCAACATATTCGGATAAGAATATATATATTTGTCCGTAGAGAAAACAAAGCTGAAACAATGATACTTCGTCGATATTTAGTAAGACATTTCTTCGTCTTTTTGTTTTTTCTTTTCTTTATTTTTGTATGAATAGTTGATTTTATTTGGTTTATTCTTGATTCATATTGATCATATTCGTGGAATAGATGAATATGATCTAGATAAAATTGTCAAAGAAATTCGAGACAAATTTGACAAATTAGAAAAAGATCAAAAACAATTAGAAGTCGAACGAGAAAAATTCAATAGTGAAAAAACATTGAATCAAAGAATTGATCAGAGTGATGTTATTCATTTGAATGTTGGTGGAGAAATAGTTGCAACAACTCGTCAAACTTTAATTTCACTTCCAAAAAGTTTATTTTCGATTTTATTTAATGGTCGATGGGAACAACGATTACATCATGATGATCATGAAAATATATTTTTGGATTTCAATCCAATTGTTTTTCGTCATTTACTTGATCAACTACAATTAAATGAAGGCAAAAGTATTTTTCCTCCATCTGATCTTTCACTTATTCGATCTTTTGAAAAAATGATGAAAATATTACATGTTGAACATTTGTTATCAACATCCGATCGAAATATTTTAACAGTTAATGTCGATGGAGAATTAATCACAACTCATTTATCAAATCCTTTCAAATTAACCAATAAAACTCGAACTCGTGTTTTTATCGATTATCATCCCAAAATGTTTCGACATTTTATTAAAGTTAACCGACAAAATAAATCACTTTCAATTGATGAACAAATGTTTAACATTTCGACAGGTTTTACCACAATTTTTTTCTATTTTTTTCGATTTGTTTGCTTTTTTAGACAAAAATTTGAATCAGCAAATAATACAAATACAAATCAACCAATCTTTTACAAAGAATTTCGACAAATCACGTAAGTTTAATCGATAATTTGATTTTTTTTTCATTTTGAAATTCAAATAATTCTTCTCTCGTTAAGATAAACGAATTTTACCTCTTTCACAACTAAAAACAAATCTCAAATGGAAACAAAATGGAGAAACAATTGCTGGTGGAAATGGAGAAGGAGACAAATTAAATCAACTTAAGTATCCTTTTGGAATTTATGTCGATTATGAAGAAAAATGCATTTATATTGCTGATTGGGGAAATGATCGTATCGTTAAATGGAAATTAGATAGTGGAAGTGATCATGGAGAAATTGTTGCAGGAGGAAATGGTGAAGGAAATAGAATTGATCAATTGCATTGGCCGACTGATGTAATTTTGGATGAAAAGAAGAAATCTTTGATTATTTGTGATTATGGAAATAAAAGAGTTGTTCGATGGTCATTAGAAAATCCAAATGGTCAGAAAGAAATTCTAATTGAGAATATTTTATGTTGGGGATTAATGATGAATGAAAATGGAGATTTATTTGTTTCTGATTATGAGAATCATGTAGTGAAAAGATGGAAAAAAGGTGAAAGAAGAAAAGAAGGAATGGTTGTGGCAGGTGGAAATGGTCAAGGAAATAAACTCAATCAATTGAATTATCCGAGATATATTTTCATTGATCGAGAAGAGACAGTTTATGTCTCAGATGGAGATAATCATCGTGTAATGAAATGGTTGAAAGGTGCAAATGAAGGTATTATTGTTGCTGGTGGACAAGGAAGAGGAAATAGTTTAAATCAACTAAATCGCCCTTATGGATTACTAGTGAATGAAGTTGGCGATATTTATGTGGCTGATAGTAATAATAATCGAATAATGTGTTGGTCATTGAGCTCAAAAGAAGGTCGTGTTGTTGTTGTTGGTGGAAATGGTGCGGGACAAGGATCAAATCAGTTGAATTATCCAATCAGTCTATTATTTGATGTTGAAAATAATCTTTATGTTGCCGATTATAATAATAATCGAATTCAACGATTTCGTGTTGCTTGATAATAAAGATTAAAATTGAAAATTATAATGTTAATGAACACCCTCAAAAATAGAACATAAGCTATGAAATATAAAAATAAAACGTTCTTTCTTTTTCTTTCTCTCTTTTGAATTGATGGTATAAGTTATTATGGTCAATTGTATTTTGCGATAGATAATGAATGTTTAGTAGAAAATCTGAGTATAACAATTGACATTAATGTTAATGTTATGTTGAACACTGTAGCGTATATAAGTAAATATTCTCTCTTTACAAAGCAACGAGTTTCCAGTTCGTTTTCTTTGTAAGTATTGACCTAACTACTACTTATGATCTTTTCGATTGCGATCATTTGAATGTTAGTCTTTGTAATAGTCGGCCTCTTCTCCAACCAGTCAGAACTAAAAAAATAACGTTTTAAAACGGATCACACACATCGATAAAAGAAAATGTATATGTACTTAGAGATTATAAATTGATACCAAAATAAAAAATGAATAATATTTACTGATGAAATCTGATATCGTAATGCTGAATTACATTTGATCTATCCATTTAAAAATCAAACAAGAAAATTCTAAATATTGAACTCGTGAAAGTGATTGAATTGTGAATATGAGATGACAATCCATTTTTTGTCCGAAATAAATGGAAAAAGTATGAACATTTCATTCTTTCTCTCATTAAATGACAAATACGAACAAAAACCAAATATAATTGATGAAAAATAAATTTCACTCGTTCAATACTTCGAATTTTCTTGTTTGATTTTTAAATGGGTAGGTCAAATGTACTTCAGCATATTGATATCAGATTTCATAAGTAAATATTATTCATTTTTTATTTCGGTATCAATTTATAATCTTTAAGTACATACGTTTTCTCTCGATTTCTAATTACAATACTTATTACATTTTTTTGTATAAGTCACAGGACGAATTCAAATTTGGCCTCAATTTCAGTTTTGTTTGCAACGAGAGATAAAAGAAAGAGAATAATATGATGAATATGCAATGGTTGATCGTTCTATTGATAGTACACATTGATTTAACATATGGTACAAGTTCGAACTATTCACCGCATATAACTTCACATCCATCGAATAGCGAAGTTCATTCTCGTCTTCTTCTGGTCAAAGGAACTTGTGGATCAAATGGAAATGGTACCATCGTAATTTCAGCTCATAATAATAATTTTCCAAATCAATCATTTCTTGTACGAAATGGACATTTTAAAGCACTGATTCATTTATCACCTGGTAAAAATCAAATCCAATTAACATTTGATAATAATAGTATTGATCAATGGAAATCATCTTGGACAGTCAAATAGATTCCATTATTACAAAATCCTCCTCTTCATTTATGTATTATCGTTGGATCTGATTCTCCACTTACTTATGATGATACTCCCGATGCAAAGCATCCACCCAATTTAGAAACAGCAATTAAAAAATTACGATTAACAGGTTATTTCTGGCAAGCGTACACAGGCTCACAAATGTATTCGAATGGTTTCGGTCATCGTTCATTTCGTTTGGATGAATCCTGGCAAGCTGATAGTTTAGAGTTCGAATGATCAATCATTTCGACATACAGCCATTGTTCATGTCGTGAAAACGAATTATACAATTGCTGAAATTCGTAATCCACAACGAACCAAACATAATTCAGATGGAAAAACAAAGTATAGCCTTTTGAATATTGCATTAGAAGCTATTCGTTCAAGATTTACTTCCGAAAGAAACTATGTCGCTGCATTAATCTTTGATTGTCATACTCTCTTCTCTTGGCCAGCATCATTCGAAGAAATAATTCCAAGTTTTATGAACACACGACCTGCCGATACGAATTACATTGGTACCGATTTCGAAGGTGATACATATTGGATTGCAGCGAATGTGCATGGCATCGATTGGATCTATTAAGGTTTCGAGCACATCCATGTTTTGCATTGCCTGCGGATTCAACTGTGGACAAAAATGGGTTTATGAAGTGATTATTTCTGAAGAAGAATTACGAAAACATGCTGATGGAGAAGGAAAAATAAAGATTAATGTTATTGCTCTCAATGGACAAACAGCGTCCGTCGATAATGTTCAAACTTTGATCGATGGTGAAGAAGTTCCTCCGCTAGGAAAAGTTTGGAAAACAAAGAAATTAGAATACTATGAAGGTTCACCTACAACAGTTTTATTTCATAATGAATCTTTTACAAAACTGCGAATCTATTCTGGTCGCGCTCTCGATGGTATCGAATTTTTTACCGAAGAAGAAACGCTCATTTTTGGCGAAAGAGGCGGTGTACCGCATGATTTTATATTGGAAGATGATGAATTTATCACAGGTTTTGCGGTGCGAAGTGTTGCTTGGATTGATGCTTTACAAATTGTTACCAATCAACGACGTAGTCAATAGTTTGGTACGAATGATGGTGGAAATCCACAATTACTATCAATTCCCAATGATGATCATCGAATCTGTGGAATTTATGGTAATATTAAGCAATGGGTCATGCAAATGGGTTTAATGTATTGTGTTCGTGATAATCATTGATTGTTAGTTCTTGTTCTCTTTCCTTTTTTCATCGTGTGTCACTGGATCCGTACTTTGTCACGTATATTCAATTCAAAAGATTTTTCATCCACTTACGTTTCTTGAGTTTTATCTTCATTTTTATCAATAAAAAATCGTTGAACTCTGTTATTCTCAAGGTCGGCAACATAAAGATTATTTTCAACATCAAATGATAAACCTTGAGGATACTTCAACTGATTTAATCCTTCCCCTTCATTATTACCAACAACAACACTGCCTTCTTTTGATCCCAATACCCAACACATTATTCGATGATTATAACAATCAGCTACATAAATATCACCAACTTCATTCACTACTAATCCTTGAGGAGGAAAGAATTTAAAAAATATTTTGTTTTGAATAATATACGAGTAATGCAAATGAAAATGACTTCTTTGTTGAGAACTGAAGCGAAATAGAGTATATTCTGTGATAAAAATATTTCGAATGTAATTAATTTTTGAAAAAACGAGAAGATTTTATTATGAAAAGGTTGACCTGAATGACGAATAACTCACTCCAATTGTTTAATCGATGTTCAACAAGTTGTAAATGTTGTTTTGATTGAATTTCTAATTGAAGATTTGTTGTTGATTATTCATTTGTATTTTAATTTCTGCAACTTTTTTTGTTAGTTCTAGATTTTGAGTAATTAGAAAAGTGAAAAGATCCTTAGATGGTTGTAATTCTTGTTTAATGGAAATATTTTCATTTATTTCTATACAAAATCTAAAAGAAAGTGAAGTGTGCATTATGAATATAATATTTATTCGTTTAAAATGAAAAATGCTTTTTTTATCTTTGTTAACAAATGGTCACTCAACGGTAAGATAATCGAATAAAAAGACTGCGTAAAAAATATTTCTATTCTAATTTGAAATAACTATAACATCTGTTCTTATAATAACGGTGAAATTTTATCTGAAAACGGAAAAAGTCGTTCTACATGACAAAAAAAATCACTGATGGATCTCCGGAAGAATTATTCCGTTATTTGTTGTATACTTTTTATAGCTTTCTGTTTTAATGAATTGCTAATTTGAAGGTCAAAGATAATTGCAGAAACTTTCGAACAGATGCGTTTTTTCATGTTCACATACGTCAAACAACTAAATTTGAACAAAGATAAAAACTCCTCTTCATTTTAACTTGTATTTAACGTTAACAAATCATTGCAGTGAAATAAATAAAAATGTTTTTTGTCAGTTTGATCTTGTTACATTTGATAAATGCTCATCCTCAATTGAATCTTTATTATACAGATGAAGTATATGAAGATGAGGATGTATTTTATCATGACTGCTTACGCATGGTTGGAATGATGGGCTTCGAAAAGGAAAAATTAGATGTGGAAAATTTTTTCTATTGTCTTAGTGAATCTCCATCGCAGTTTCATATCAATACCGATAAAACCATTTCAAAGTTTACATTTGATGAACTTAAACAGAAGAATATCTCTGTTGAACAGTTGTTTCATTGGTCAGCACCTATTGATCTTATTGAAAATTATCAAATTTATTTAAACAACTTTTCGTTAACACTTGTAAATCAAACATTTTACAATTGTTCTTTACCAAGATTTGGACCACAATGTCAATATGAATTGGTCGATTATCCATTGGATTATCACAATTTAACATTATACAATATAATTCAAAAAATGTTTCTTTCAAATGAAGGATACACACAGATATCAACTTGTTATGTTCATTTGCAATGTGATTATGGTACAAGATCAATTTGTTTAGATTGGACAGATATTTGTAATGGACAGATTAATTGTTTGAATGATGGAATCGATGAAAAAGATTGTTGGCAATTGGAAGTAAATCAATGTAATGATGATGAATACCGATGCACAAATGGAATATGTATACCAAACATCTTTTATAATGATAAGACACATACTTTTAATTGTCTAGACACGAGTGATTATCTCCGAAATGGAGCATCGGCGATAAGTGATTGTACGTATAATTACTATGCAGGATTTCGATGTCTTGATAGAATGTGTGATAGTCAATATTTTACAGATTCTTGTGAGATAGGTCGAGATAAACTAATGTATGACACTCAACATCTACAATTAGTTTCTTCGAATACAACATCTGATCATTGTTGGTTAGCTGTCATATGTTTCATTAATAAACCAAAATCAACTGATTCAATTTGTCAAAGATTTTGTCAAATTAATTCATGTTTAGATATTATTCAAACTAATTGTTCTGATCTGATATTTTATCCTAATTTTCCAGTTTTATTTGGAAATATTTATCTCGCTTATAACAAAACTGATGCACCTTATTGGAATAATATATCTTATCAATTTGTTCATATGTGTTATCAGACAACTGATTATGATTCATTTTTTATGAATATAGAAAAGATATCATTTGGAAATACAATATGTGTTCGTGTTGGAGCAATTATGCCAATTGATCGGTGCACGTATTCTTATCCATCGAGACAATTGTTGCATAACTGTATTTTAACCGTTTTAAAACGTTTGTTAAAACAATATCATCGTCCTTCTAAATACAACAGTGAAATTTGTAATCGAACTCAAATATATCAATGTATGAATTCTTCGAAATGTATTTCAATTTATCGTCTATTCGACCAAAACAATGATTGTCCTTACATGGATGATGAAAATTTGAATATGATTCGTAGTATTAATACAAATATTTTAAATATCTTAAACAAAACACATCACAAGTGTCCCAGGGAGGACAAATACGTTTTGTATCGTTCACAGGATACTCTCGATTATAAATGCACTGGTATTCTTGTTAGTATCGGCCAAGACCGGAATACATTGATTAGTTATCTTGAGAATAATATACTGTTTGAACGTATTTGTGATGGATACTCTGAATTATTGCCCATCTCGATTGGTGATCAAAATTATACTGATGAAACTGAATGTCAATATTGGCCATGTAATAATTTTTACACTCGATGTAACGAGGAATGGAACTGTCCTACAATTGAAGATGAAATCGGTTGTTCTGATCCAGCGTTAAAGCGAATGAACTTTAATTGTTTATCTCCCAAACTTTTATGTGTTTCAAAGAAAACATCTCAAGTTAATTGTTTATCCAGTAATCAAATCAACGATGGTCATATTGATTGTCTCGGTGCTACAGATGAATTATTATGCACATCAAAATTTCCGAGACCATTATCGTATAATTATTTTCATTGTATGAACAATAATTCACATTTATGTATATCACGCAATCAATTATGTGATGGAAACAGTGACTGTGAACATGGAGATGATGAACAGTTTTGTTCTATGTCTTTTCCTGGAGTTAAACAAATACTTCCTTCGAATTATATTCGTTTTAGATCCCATACCGTTAATGAACTCCCAACATTCTTAAACGTTTTTCCAACAGAAAATATGGAAACTACAATGATTTCCAATTCATTTCCGATTCAATCATCTTTTCGTGATAGATATCATTGTCAACTTGGTTTACCTGTTCGTATTCGATTAAATCACAAAAATCAATCATCAACATTATCCTGTTTTTGTCCACCTAATTATTACGGTTCGCAATGCCAATATCAAAATCAACGAATTAGTCTTGCATTAAAACTTCAAGTATTTTCTGATTCTCATCGAATATTATTCGCGATTTTAATCTTACTCATTGATAATACAACTGAAAAAGTTATTCAGTCAGCTGAACAACTAACCTATTTATCTGCAACTGATTGTCCAAGAAAGTTGAATGTTTATTTACTTTATGGAACTCGACCAAAACAATCCGAAAGAGAATATGCAATTCATATTGATATTTATGAAAAAGAAACATTAAAACATCGAGCTAGTTTTCTTTATCTAGTTCAATTTCCATTTTTACCTGTTCATCGGTTAGCTTATCTTATCCAACTTCCATCAACTGAAGAACAAGATCACAGTTGTTTGAACAGCCAATGTGTTCATGGTAAATGTATGAAATATTTGAATAATCTTCAAAATTATACATTTTGTCAATGTGATCGAGGTTGGACAGGAAAATATTGTAATATCTCTTATGATTGTCAATGTTCATCAGATGCTAAATGTCTTGGGGTTTTACCTAATCATCAATCAATCTGTTTATGTCCTTCAAATAGATATGGATCTCGTTGTTTCATAGATGATCTAATGTGTCAAATAAATGGTAATTCGACATGTCTTGAGGGTGGCAAATGTATTTCAGATGAAAATGATTTGATGTCTAATCAAAAGTTTCAATGTCTTTGTAAAAGTGGATATAATGGACAACGCTGCGAAAACAAAGATCTTCAACTTAATCTTACCTTTGAACACTTGATCATTCGAAACCAAAAGCATGTTTTTATTCATTTTATCCATACAGAAAAGCCGTATGTATATATTTTTTCTTCAATATTTATCCTTTCCTTGTTTTCATAGTTCCAGTCATAACAGACTATGGGAAGTAACGAGATTGTCTACCTTTCGCACGGTAGCACTGCAGAAAGATTTCATCACAATCTACTGGTCGAAACTTTTTCATACAATTTTTGTCGAGTTAGCAGAAAACAAATTTTATTTAGCACATGTTCAATCTGAGGATAATCAATCAGCAACTATCGATAAAACAATTCAGTCATCTGACTATTGTCCACATGTCAATGAATTATTTAATCAAACAATTCGTCAATGGCATTTGATTCGTCAAATAAAATATTATCATTTACTATGTCAAAATCAATCATTGAATTTGTCTTGTTTTCGTGATCACATGCATTTATGTATTTGTTATGATTTCTATGGCAAACGTTTATCAAATTGTTTGAAATTTGATTTTAATTTTAAATATGATTGTCTCGATCGTAGTGTTTGTGAAAATGGTGGTGAATGTTTTCAAGATGATGAAGATTGTCCAACACGATCAATGTGTCGTTGTAAACCATGTTATCATGGTCGACGATGTCAACATCGAACAAGTGGATTTGGATTATCACTTGAAGGCATTTTAGGCTCACAAATTCTACCAGTGAAAAGTCTTTCCAGTCAACCAACAATAATTCTAACAAGTTTTGCATTGATACTTGTATTTATGTTAATAGGATTGACAAATGGCATTGTGTCATTGATAACATTCAAGAATAAATTAATTTGTGAAGTTGGATGTGGTTTATATTTGTTATCATTATCTATCATATCAATTATTTTGATGATTGTATTTCAATTGAAATTTGTTTTTCTTCTTTTAACACAAATGACAATTTTACCAAATGGTTTCTTTATGAAAATGCAATGTCATTCATTAGATTATGTTATTCAAGTTTGTCTTTGTTTAGATCAATGGTTAAATGCATGTGTTGCTATTGAACGTGTTGTTACAACAAAACGAGGAGCCAAATTCAAGAAAGAAAAAAGTCGTAATGTAGCAAAAGGAATTATATTCCTAGTGATTGTTATTACAATGGCAAGTTTAGTTCATGATCCATATTTTCGATTGGTATTTGTTGATGATAGTGACGATGAATTTCAAATAAAAAGAATTTGGTGTATTGTTCGTTATAATTCTCAATTTCAAATCTATAATTCATTCATTCATTCGTTACACTTTTTTGGTCCATTTTTCTGTAATATCATTTCTTCAATTGTTTTAGTTGTAACTCGATCTCGTCAACAAGAAAATCTTCAAAAAAATCAAACATTCAAAACAATTTTGAGAAAACAATTTGAAAAACACAAACATCTTTTGACTGCACCACTTATTCTCGTTGTTCTCGTATTGCCAAGATTGATTTTAACATATCTATTTAAATGTATGGACTCAGAAAATGATGCTTGGCTATATTTGTGTATTTATTTGATCACATTTATTCCATCGATGTTAACATTTGTCATATTTATTTTACCATCGAAATTTTACAAAAAAGAATTTCAAAAAACAGTTCAAGAATATCGAACAAGGATTGGGCATCGTTTAGGTTTTCACTAATAATTATTGTCAATATATGTAGATATCAATTTTCTTTGAATAAATTGACACAATAAAATATGAAAATATATGCATTGTTTGTCTCTCTATATCTGAGATCATACAGTATCTACTAAGAATGAATATGAAAGAACAAGCGACACAGACTGATCGTGTTAATCGTTGTTTAACAAGCAACAATGCGTTACATCTACTTTCATCGCTTCTTCTTCCATTGATACTTGGTATATTTACTGTTGTCATTACATTTGAACAACAGAGAATTACACGACAACAGTGGTTAGCTGATAAAAATGAATCTCGATTACAACGTGAACAAGAATTACAGATTGCAATTGACGAACGAACCGTTCAAACTCGAATGAATCAAGAACGATACAAAGACGAACTGTTAGTAGCTTATATCAAGGAAATAGGTGATATGCTTCAAGAAAATAATGGTTCATTGACATCGAATAAACTTACACATATCCTAGCTCGAGCTAAAACGATAAATGCTATTGGACAACTCGATGGTTTCCGTCAAACACTTATTCTTCGTTTTCTCTACGAAGCAGATCAATTGACTATTACTGATAGATACGATACTCTCGATATTTCTACAGCACAGTTCGTTAATATAGATTATGAGAAATTTAAAGAAATATCACAGATGAAACATATTTCACTGACTGGCGTTCATTTATTAAATTGCACATTTGTAAACTATGGAATTGGTCTGATGAATCTTTCATTGGCTCGACTTCATAACGTCAACTTTTCATCTGCTCGGCTCGCTCTTGTTACCTTTTCGTCTGCTCAACTCCGTAATATCGACTTTTCAGAATCTACACTTGCGGATGTTACCTTTCTATCTGCTCGGCTTTTCCAAGTTATCTTTTCACGGGTTCGATTTGCAAATGTTACCTTTTTGTCAGCTCAATTTAAGGGTGCTGATTTTTCATTTGCAGATTTTTCTAACAGTAAGATCTATTTCTTCAATTTACTAATTTGACTTCAATTGTAGAAATTGGAAAGACTAATTTTGATTATACACAAATAACCAATGCAATATTTAGAAAATGTACCTGTGAGCAAGTTGATTTCATTCATGCTAATCTTAAGAATTCATCATTTAACAATGCTGTCTTGACTGGAGCCGATTTTACTGGTGCCAATCTGCAGAATGTTGACTTCACAGGTGCACACATTACAGATGAACAACTCTCTCGTGCTCTATCCATTTGAGGAGCTATATTATCTAATGGTACAATTGCAAAAGGTCAAAATCTACTTAAAAATGATCAATTCATTCACAAATCTGATGGTGTTATGATGCAACGAATTAATTTAGCAAATTTCTGGAATTCTTCATTGTGGACACAGTCAAATGTCGAATTAGAAACACGTATAAACGATGAAATATCAATTGCATTACATGGCCTAGCTAATAATGGAACAATACTCAAGAGTATCATTTTACCTTTAACATACAATTCGACTCGAATGAAATTAACAAACGATATGAAAGCGATTGAAATTATCGTGAAATTGTTAAAAACTCCATCGAATCATAGATGGTGCGATGATATTGAACTTTTCATTGACTATGACAGTAGTTTATCATAAAAGAGAAAAGAGACACGTATCTTTCATTTTCTTTTTTCTTTCTTTAGCAAGCGGTCACTTGTTGTTGTTGTTGTTGTTTTTTTCTTTCTTCATGAGTGTGAATAACCGAATGAGTATTCAGTGTCGAATTGAATTGAATATTTTAGATATTGTAAAAATGACTTCGAATTTGCCATCAGACATTGAAGATTTATGTACATTATTTAATAAACAAACTGATTTAATAACAACTGAATCACCATCGTAAGTTGTTCTATATTCACATGTGATGATTGATGAGAGACATCTGTAAGTTGGCTGTTGCTTTGTTTCAGTGTGAGTGAGTCTCGTCGTCGATTGACTGTGTCAACGCTTGCACATTATTTTGGTTTACAATGTGACGAATATCTTCGTTTATCGAACAATTCTTCGACGAATTTCAAATCAACTGAAACATTAAAAGATTCTTTAACCAAACAACGTGGAATTGATTTCGAATCGAACATAAAATCTTATTATTCCACATCAATCTTAGAAAATATCACCGATGAAACAGAATTTCTTTCCTATCTTCATACAAATTTAAATTCTCACAATGACAACGTTCGAATTGGTTATAATATTAAATTTCGTTGGACATACGATCAAAATCTCGAAAGTAATTACAAACCCGATTTTCTTTTACTCAAACATTTGCCAAACAATGAAAATCGAATCGAAATAACCATTGCCGATGCTAAATCATCGTCTCAAATGCGTATCGAACATTGTATTCAAGTTGCACTCTATGCACTTGATTTACGTGTTTGGATCGAACGGCACCAACTCGATCAACAAGTTTTCATCAATGATTTCGGTCAAATTTGGTTGCCAACAACAACAGCAACAAATGAAAAAAATCAGTCGATTCCATATGAAAACAAACGATTTCCTCTGAGAAAATTAGAAGAACGTCTTCGATATTTTCTTAAATATGAATTTGAACAAATCTTGAAAGGCAACGAATGGATGATGTTGGCACGTTGTTCATTTTGTTCATTTGTATCACATTGTCGTCGACGAGCTATACGTGATGACGAAAAATCAATTAATAATTTATCTTATTTCAATCGATCGAATTATTTGCTAATCAAATCTTTTTTTCAATCGACATTTTATCCGGATTTTGATCTCGAACGTCTTTTCAATGGTCAACAATCGGAGGATCAATTAAAATTGCAGAAACTACTTTCAATTGATTTCCAAACGAAAACCAGTCGAGTCATTGAAGCTCTTCGAACACATCAACCACAATTAAAACAACAAACATCACTTTTAATTCCAAAATTTCATTCCAATCTTATTCTTATCGTTCTTTTTCTCGTTCCAAATCCATCTCAATTACATTCTCTAACTTCATTTGCTGCAAATATTTATAATTTCTCGACGGAAACTTGGTTCTATTCCGACTCCATCACTGTCGAATATCCGAAACCATCGGACATCGTTTCATTGCTGAGTCAATTGCTGAGACAAGCTGGTGAACAACCATGTCAAATTCTTGTTTTCGATGAACAAGAAAAAGCAATGCTATTCGAACAATTAACATTGGCATCGGACGATGAACATATCAACGAATGTTTAGTTCTTCTAAGTTCATCTGAAAATGCAATTCTACTTGAACATCCACCCGATGTTCTTCAAACTGATCGAGTTTTTGCTTCGAAATCTCAAGAACAAGTTACAGCTCGACAGAATCTAATTGGTCTACCCTGTTTTATTTCTTTGCATACAGCTATTCGTCAATCATTTATTATTCCCGTACCTGGTTTTTTTACTTTAGAAGATTTAAAATCTTCGTTTCAACTCGATTTGAATTCGAACGAACATTTCGATGTTCTCGTTCAGCTGTATAAAATCGTTCAAACTCGTTTGTGTCAATCGAATCTTGTTCAATTAGAAGCATGTTCATTACCGAATATAAATCCAATAAATAGTTCACATAAACATATTCGTCGTTTGATCTTTTTACGTCAATATGAAATGTTCCATTCATTACGAACAATTCAACAAAATCGATTCGATGGCAATGATCCACCGATACAAATTCGTATCATTGGACGCGATCCAAACGATCGATATTACGTGTCGTGGCAATGTCAAATTCTACGTGGTCACGAGATTATTTCGAAAAATCTCACAGAAAATCTTGAAACAGCAACGTTTCGCACGTATCCATATTTAATTTCTAAGGACGGTTACAGTATTCAACGATTTTCCGATGCAATCTATATGGATTCAGCTATTGATGGTCTTCGTTCGGCAGCTCGACTTGATCAATGTGGTTTAGTTAATGTTGAATCACAAGTTGATGGCGAAACAATATTCATTCGGACTAAACTTTGTAATTTACGAATTGAAATCAATGAAACTTATTTTCTTAGTGAACGTTATTTTGATTTTACGACAAAGAAAGCAATTCATGCATTAGAACAAACAACACCATTGACAATACAAATTCTCGACGATCCAAGACAATTGACAAAACCCCAAGCTATTCAAAATTCAAAATATCAACCTTCAGGTTTCGATGTATTGAATCAATCTCAACAATTAGCTTGTGAGAAAGTTAAAAATGAACGTATTATACTTATTTGGGGACCACCAGGCACTGGCAAAACTTATTGGTCAGCTGTGACTGTTTTTCAAATGTTAATGTTTTCGAAAAGTCCATTACGAATTTTAATAACTGCTTGTACGCATACAGCCATTGATCATTTACTTTCATCGATTAACAATTTACGACAAGTTTTCTTCAATTCACCACTCACGGTATTCAAAATTGATTCGAAATCATTTCGTACTTTTTCATCAGCCTATGAAAAACAACAACAACCGTTAATTGTTGGTTCAACTGTTTGGACTTTACAAAAATTGAAGTCATCCATTGTTTTCGATATTATTTTTATTGATGAAGCAACACAATTGCTAACAAGTGATGCTGTTTTAGCTATCAATCGTCTAGCGACTCATAATGAATCACGATTGATTGTTGCTGGTGATCCATTACAATTACCACCAGTTAAACGTTGTAGTTATCCTCAATTACCATATCCAATACCGGATTTGTTTTCATCGATCTTTCATTGTCTATTACGTGATCAAAATAATGGTCCAATATCATTACAAACAGAAAAACCATTTGAACAAATATCTTTATGTCCTTATCTGTCGGTATTCGATGAAAATCATCGAATGAACGATCAATTATCTGATTTTACTCGTCTTTTATATGGCAAACATTATCGTCAAGGTGGTCGTTTACGACCTTTACTTCAAATTCGTTCAATAGTTGATACAGATCCATATCTATTAGGATCCTGTTTAGATCCCTACAATTCATTATATACATTTCTTGTTGATTCATCATCATCATCTTATACGAGTCGAAGTGATGATCTTCAATTAGAATCTTCTTTAATCATTCGACTTCTCGATGAACTTATTTCTCGTGTAAATCTATCATCGATATTTATCATTACACCACATCGAATGCAACGTTCATCAATAAAAAGACAACTGTCGAAAAAGAACTATCCCAATGCAATCATAACTTGTGATACCGTCGAACGAATGCAAGGCAAAGAAGCTCAATGTGTTGTACTTTGTATGTTATATCGACAACGTGAATTACTCGGCAATGAAAGTGATTTTCTCTATAATCGACAACGTATCAATGTGAGTATCACTCGTGCTCAACAATTATGCATTCTTTTAACATCGGATGTCTTATTTAATCAAGCACCATTCGATGTTTTTGTTAATGAAAATACAAGAAATGCTTTTAATTTATTAAATAATTTTGTTAGTAAATCAATTCAAATAAATTTAGATGAGCATGGCAATATTCGATAAATAAATAAATGTTTTTCAGAATAAAATAATATCACTTTTCCGTATTCCCCAAAATACAAATGAAAATAAAAATAAAACGTCCCCTTATTCTTAAAGAAAAGTTTATTTTCGAGTATTTGAAATTTCACCAGCACAGGCATTGCAATTACATGATTGTATACGTCGAATATCCACTGTTTTTTGTTCAGCTACTAATGAACCATTGAAATAACAATCGAAAACAATCGGTTGTATATATGTTTTCGCAATTGAACAGCACGTACATTCAGTAGCACTGTCGGATTCACATTGACCACCGCAACGTTCACGAGGAAGATTTACTCGTGAAATACATTGATTATTATTGATTCTCAATGGTGCACTGTCAAATTGACGGACAGAACAACGATCTTGACAAATGTTACAACTGCATGATTCGATACGTCGAATTTCGATGGTTCGTTGTTCGCTCTTCGTTTTCGAATTATCAGTAAAACAATCGAAGACAACTGCTTGTGTTCGTGTTGTTGCTACGCCACAACATTTACATTGATCATTACTATCCGATTCACAATAACCACCACATCGTTCACGTGGAAAACGATCTTGTGATCGACATAGACCATTATTAACTACGATTGTTTCTTCACCTGTTTGTTGCATTGTACATTCAGTTGAATTCGTTGTTGTTGATGTTGTTGTTGTACTTGTTGTTGAACATTGATTATCGGATAATGTCAAACCATCAGACGTACATTGAACAATATAACAAAAATCTGGTATACGAATTGTTGTACCTTGATCAATACTATCATTGACATAAACCATATGCGTGTCAATATAACCAATTTCTTGACGTTCAGTTGGTTGTTTATTAAATATACGAATATAGAATGTATCATCAAGTAAACATTGACAACGACGTTCAACACAAGATTCATGTTCAGTTAATTCTTCATTTTCACAACCAATTGTTGTCGTTGCATTACGTGTACGTATCTTATAACCGATACCACATGTACGACTACATGGTGTCCAATCTGACCATTCAGATAGAATACACGATGATGCTGTTGTTGTCGTTGATATATAATGTGAACATGCGAATACTTCTAATCGAAGATTTTTAACATCTCCATTGGGTGTAAGACGAATCTTTGTTGCATTTAATGTAATTGGAAATATGATTTCATCAGATGTTATAGCATTTTCATAGGCAATCCAACGTGGAAATATATCGACCGATGATTGATAATATAAACGCCATTCTTTAAGATTATCGGCGATTATACGAATACGTCCAATCTAAATCACAATTCTATATGTTTAAGTCGATTCAATGATGAAACATACTTCAATTGGATAGGTAAATTCAATGTTTAATGATGAGAATGCAGATGATGGTGTCCAACCAGTGCCATTAGCAAGAATCGTATAACCAATTACGTTGATTTCAGCTTTTGTTGCTTCATTGATCGCTGTAGCTGAAACGAGACCGAATTCTTCAGCGAGAACATTTTCTTTCTGACATCGATCTACTGTCGGTTCTACACAGATTTTAACATCTAAAACAACACCTTTGGGTGATTCACCATCAGTTGTTTGAATAATTGTTATTTCGATTTCAGATACAATTGTCGTTGATGGTATTTGCGAACCATCTAATTCAGCTACAGGATTTGAACTAGATTCGATTGGTACATTATTCACTTTCTCTCCATCTTCTGAATAGAATGTCACTTCAAATTGTAGAACATTTCCATCGGTTGTCTTATCTCGTGGAATAGTTATCGATTGAACTTCAGCTGGATAATTTAATTTCACTCGAATAGTTGGAGCTCGATCATTACTAGGAAATGACACACCCCTAGTCGATGTCGGTTGTAATTCTAATTTTTCTGTTTCCGAGATATTTGTAGGTGTGATAGCGGCATTTTGTGCTACAACATTGTCGATCGCTTGTTTTTCTTCACAATATTTTGTTGTTGTCGATGTTGTTGTCGTTGTCGTAGTATATTCCGAACAAACTTTAATATCCAAGATCACGCCTTTTGGTGATTTACCATCGGCTGTTTTTGTGATCGAGATTTCAACAAGTGCAATCAAAACTGTTGATGGAATTTCTGAACTCGTGACTTGACCATCTTCCGATACCACTGGTTTTGCATTAATTTTCGTACCTTCTAATGTATAAAACGTCACTTCAAATTGTTCGACATTTGCATTCGGAGTTTTATTTCGAGGGATTAGAATCGATTGTACTTCTGATGGTTTGACAAGTTTCACTAATATCGAGGGAGATGTGTCCGACTCAGGAAATGATACACCTTGCGTTGATGTTGGTGCAAATTCTCCCTTCTCATTTGCCGAGAGTCGTGTTGGTGTAACTACCGTTTTTCTTGCGACTGTATCATCAATGCCTTCCACTTCTTCGCAATATTTTGCTGTTGTCACTGTTGTCGTCACACTCGTCGTCGTCGTTGTCGTCGTAGATTCAGAACAAACCTTAATATCTAAGATAACCCCTTTCGGAGATTTACCATCCGTTGTTTTTGTGATTGAAATTTCAATCAGTGAAATCAAAATTATTGATGGAATTTCTGAACTGGTGACTTGACCATCTTGAGATACGATCGGTTTTGAATTAATTTTCGTTCCTTCTAACGTATAAAATGTCACTTCAAATCGATTCACATTCGCATTTGGAGTTTTATTGCGAGGAATTAGAATCGACTGTACTTCTGATGGTTT
>Ga0209960_1001477_pt1 | contig 30652 bp, 27 predicted proteins | sample ThiBiot_500_plan_2_FD_183947 | JGI IMG/M metagenome (GOLD analysis project Ga0209960, IMG submission 183947) | Wastewater bioreactor microbial communities from Cape Town, South Africa - Thiocy_expt_500_plan (SPAdes) | ecosystem: Engineered > Bioreactor > Thiocyanate-remediating >... | reverse complement strand
CATAGAGTTCATCACGCTTGTAACATCCGTTATCTGGACAGGAATATGGGAATGGCGCTGATTATATGGGACAGAATTTTTGGAACATTTGAAAAAGAAGTTCCCGAAGTTCCGATCAAATACGGAATCTATCCCAAAATGGAGGACAAAGGTCCTGTGAATTTAGTTTTCTACGAATGGAAAAAAATTGCAAAAGACCTGAAACAGCCTGACTTAAAATTTACAGATAAACTAAAATATCTTTTCTACTCTCCAGGCTGGCGACACGACGGAACTGGTAAAACCGTTAGAGACTATCAGCGTGAAGAATTAGAAAGAAGAATGAAAAAACAAGCGTCATGATTATAAAAAAATTGATCCTATTCATTGGAGTATTATTGATTTTAATTAATTGCAATTCATCAGTTAAATCAGGAGACTCAACTCTTAATGAAGAAATCCCTTACAGAGAAGCGAAAAATTATTTCGTTAAAAATAACATTGATGCAGCAATTGACAATCCGAAATTTGAAACGCAGGGAGAATTCGACCAGGTTTTTGGAATGGCAACAACAATGGGAGAGAACGGAAAACCAACGCCAGTTGATTTTTCTAAAGAATTTGTCATCGCACAAATCGAAGATCCTTCAAACCAAAGTGTAGAACTAAAGCCGGTTTCAATCCGAAAGAACGCAAATATTCTTGAGGTTAAATACAGAAAATTGGTTGGAGAAAATCAATCTTACACAACTCAAACTGCAATGATTTTGATTATTGATAAAAAATACGAAGGCGATGTTAATTTCGTTGAAGTAAAATAATTATAAAGAAATTAAATAAAAAATTCCTGAATTTTAATTCAGGAATTTTTGTTTTGCTATGTCGAAAACGCGTTTATCAATTGGTAATGGAAAAGGATTTTCACCTTCTAACGGAATCCATTCTGTCTTTTCTATGCAAGGATCTAAGATTAGTAAATCTTCTTCATTTAAAATTTCAGCCAAGTAATAAATTGTAATCAATTGCTCATTATCCCGGAATCTGGAAACCAGAAAATCGTCTTGTGTATAAAAGTGGTCTTTAATTTCAATCTCAAGATTCAGTTCTTCCTGGAACTCTCTCTTCAGGCATTCTAAAGTGCTTTCTCCATATTCCAATCCGCCGCCGGGCAATTTAAGAAGATGATCTCCGGCATATTCCTCGTGAAGTGCAAGAACTTTGTTGTCTTTTATACAAAGTGCATACACCCGAATGTTGATTTTGTCTATCATATATTGTGATTTGCAGTGCCTAATTTAGGGAAATTATTTTTTCCAGGCGTTGATCATTTCTCTTTTTCCGGGAGGACCTTGTTTTTTTTCTACTTCAAATCCTAATTCCTGCAAGGCTCGTCTCACACTTCCTTTGGAAGAATAGGTTGTCAGCAAACTTCCTATTTTCATTTTGGAAGCAACAATCTCAAATAATTCTTTCTCCCAAAGATCAGGCTGTACTCTGGCTCCGAAACAGTCAAAATAAACCAGATCAACAGGAGGTAAGTCCATGGTTTTTATATTAAAGAAGTCGTCTTTTATTTTTTTAAGATAAAAATTAACATCTAGTTCAACTAATTTTTCCCATTCTGTTTCATGAATTTTAAGAGACATATTTTGAACAATTGAGCTCGGAAATAATTCAGAATAAGACAATTCGGTCGCTTCTTGCAAAAAAATCGGATATTTTTCCACACCAAAATAATTGATTACATGATTTTTGTCATTTCTCAAATATTCATCAAATGTTACCAAAACGTTAAGACCTGTTCCAAAACCCAACTCTAAAATATTAATTTCATAACTATTTATCAAATTAAGTCCATTTTTGATAAATACGTGATTCGCTTCCTGAAGTGCACCGTGTTTAGAATGGTATGTTTCTTTTAATTCACTGATTAATAAAGTTTTACTGCCGTCGCTAGTGCTGATTAATTCTCTTTTCAAAGTATTTTTTTACAAAATTAAACTAAATTTTGATTATTAAAAAATTATTATATATTTGTAATACCTCAACAAAAAATTAAAAAATGATAATTCAAAAAACTTCAAATCCAAGAATTTCATCATTTGATCCTAATAATTTTTCTTTTGGAAACACTTTTATAGATCATATGATTATTTGTGAATACGAAAATGGGAAATGGGGGGATCTTCAATTGGTTCCTTATGGTCCTATCGGTTTTACCCCTGCTATGATGGGGGTCAATTACGGACAGGCTTGTTTTGAAGGAATGAAGGCTTATAAGGATAAAGATGGTCAGGTATTTCTTTTTCGTCCGGAAAAGAACTTTGAGCGTATTAACAAATCCGCAAAAAGATTAGCAATTCCTGAGATTTCCGAAGAAATGTTTATGGACGGATTAAAAGCTCTTGTGGATATTGACAGAGACTGGATTCCTCACGGAGAAGGAATGTCTTTATATCTAAGACCTTTGCTGTTTGCAACAGAAGAAGCTCTGAAAGCGAGAATCTCCGAGAAGTATATGTTTGCCATTGTGGCAACACCAGCAAAAAATTATTATACCGCTCCGGTTTCTGTTAAAATTGCCGATCACTACTCAAGAGCAGCAAGTGGAGGTGTGGGTGCTGCAAAAGCGGCAGGAAATTATGCTGCTTCTTTCTATCCAACCCAGCTGGCAATAGAAGAAGGATATGAGCAGATCATCTGGACAGACGATTGTTCACACGAATATTTTGAGGAAAGTGGAACAATGAACGTTTTTGTAAGAATCAACGATACAATTTATACACCTAAAACTTCAGATAAAATCCTGGATGGCGTTACAAGAGACAGCTTTATCCAGCTTGCAAAAAATAGAGGAATTGAAGTTGTTATCGGTAATGTAAAAGTTTCCGATGTCATAGAAGCTCAGAAAAATGGAACTTTGAAAGAAGTCTGGGGAGTAGGGACTGCAGTGGTTACAAGTGTTTTTCAGGCCTTGGGATATCAAGGCGAGCATTTGGTTTTACCACAGCTTTCTGAAGAAGAAAGTTATGCTTCATTACTTAAAAATGATCTTGTTAATATCCAGACTAATAAAGCCGAAGATCCTTTTGGATGGAGAGTTTTGGTAGAAGAACATGTTTACAGTCTTTAGAATTAAATAATTAAAGATAAATTGAAAGAATGAAAACCGGAAAATTGCTTCCGGTTTTTGTTTTTTGATAACAATTAAGTCTGGCAAAATCCTTATTTTCGCAAAAGATTTTCGAGCATTTTAGAAATATCATTACAGAATGAACAAATTATTTTACATATCGATTTTAATTCTTACCGCTTCTTGTGCCAAGCAAACACCTGCGCAGCATCCTGAAGAACAGTTTATGTCAGAAAGCGAACTGGAAGTTTCTAAAAACCGTACAAAAGAACTCAATACTCTTGAAAGAAATCAAATCGAGGATTGGATAAAATCTCAGAATGTAAAATATTATCCTATGGGGATGAACTATTGGGTGAATATAGAAAATCTAGAGAAAAACTACCGTAAGAATAATGGTGAAAAAGTCTCTTATCAATATTATATTTACGATTTTGACAGGGTAAAACTATACGACACACCAGTAGAAAACATCAATGTGGAATTTGGTCATTTTAAAGAAATGGATGCGGTAGAAGATGTAATAAGATATCTGAAAAAAGGAGAGGAGGCAGAATTACTGGTACCTTCGGTTTTGGCTTACGGAACTTATGGTGATAATAAAAAAGTTCCGAATGATATGCCATTAATCATCAAAGTAAAAGTATTATAAAAATTAACGCATAAATAAAATGAAGAAATTTATAGCATTATCTATAACATTATTAACATTATTAAACTGTAAAACATTGGAAATAGACAAAGAAACTTACAAGAGTCTGCCAGACGGACTTTATGGAAATCTGACAACAAGTAAAGGTGACATTTTGGTCAAATTCGAAGATGAAAAATCTCCGGTTACTGTTGCTAATTTTGTTGGTCTTGCTGAAGGTAAAATCGAAAATAAATCTAAGAAAAAAGGCCAGCCATTCTATGACGGGACTATTTTTCACAGAGTAATCAAGGATTTTATGATTCAGGGTGGAGATCCGCAAGGAACCGGAATGGGTGATCCGGGCTACAAATTCGATGATGAGAAAAATGACCTTCAACATACAGGGAAAGGAATCCTATCAATGGCTAATTCCGGCCCTAATACCAATGGTTCCCAGTTTTTCATCACAGAAGTTGCAACACCTTGGCTAGACGGAAGGCATACAATTTTTGGTAAGGTTGTAAAAGGTGAAGCTGTGATCGATTCTATTGCAAATGTAGAAAAAGGGGCTCAGGACAAACCAAAAACAGACGTAGTGCTTAACAAAGTTGCCATCTTCAGCAAAGGTGACAAATACAAACATTACGATGCTGAAAAAATCTTCAATGAAGGAAAGGCAAAAATCCAGGAAAACAACAAAGCTTATTTAGCAAAAGCTGAGGCTGATAAGAAGAAAAAAGAAGAAGAATTCAAAGCCAATCAACAAAAGCTGGTTGATGGTCTTAAGGCAGGAATGCAATCTACGCCTTCCGGTCTTTATTACAAAATTACTAAAACTTCAACCGGAGCTAATCCAACGCCAGGACAAACGGTTGCTGTTCATTATGCAGGAAAATTGGTTAATGGGGAAGAGTTTGACAACTCTTTTAAAAGAGGACAGCCAATTGATATTCCGATCGGAGTTGGGCAGGTAATCAAAGGTTGGGACGAAGGAATTCTTTTGTTAAAAGAAGGTGAAACCGCAACGTTGCTGATTCCGCCAGCTTTAGGTTACGGCGAAAGAGGAGCAGGAGGTGTTATTCCGCCAAATGCATGGTTGGTTTTTGACGTTGAACTGGTAAAGATTGAAAAGTAATCTGAACTTATATAAAAAACGGAGCGACATTATTCGCTCCGTTTTTTTATGATAATAATTGATAAGCTTTTTTAGCGCCTTTCACACAATCCTGATATTGTTCTTCTGATATCTTCTCATCGATTATTGATTTGAATTCCTGCCAATAAGATCCTGTGTTTTCTCCATAAACTCCAAAATAGTTGAAATCTACATTCTCAAATTCCGGATTTTTTTTAAGCTGTTTTGCAATGACATTCCCACCAAGAGTAGAACCTTCCATAACATATAAAGCTCCGAATGCTTCGGCTTCGTTTTCCAGATTATGAGCCGGAGTTTCTGATTCGGTCAGGATATTAAGTTTGTTTAAGTCAGTTTTAAGAGCATCGATTTTCGTCCTTGAATCTAATTTGAGTTCCGGGTAATTTTTTAATTTTTCATGGATTTGCGGTTCGTATCTGCTGATCAGTTTATAATTATGGATCAAGAGATTTTTGTAATCATCAAGTGTATAAGACCTGTCGAATATTTTCTGCGATTGTAAGTTGGCTTCTGTTTCGTCGTGTTGCTGTTTTGTTTGTTCTTTAAGAAATACTGAAATCATAATTTGGTTTTTGAAATTTTAATGTAAAGGTTGTTCCTTTTCCGCTTTCACTTTCATAGCTGATTTTCCCACCCATTTTCTCCATCAGATGATGGACGATGCTCAAACCAACGCCATTACCGTGAAATTCTTTCGCATTATTCATCCTACTGAAAATCTTGAACATTTTGTTCGATTCTTTTTTATCAATCCCAATTCCGTTATCAGTAATTTTATAAGTTACAGCGTCTTCATAAACCTCACCTTCGATTTTCACCATTGGTTTGCTGGATTTTGAAGAATACTTGACAGCATTGCCGATCACATTAACAAAGACCTGATAAACCATTGTTTTATCGCCTAAAACTTCCGGCGTGTTTTCAATGACAATCTCGGTATGCGGCGAATTAAAGCTGATCTTGGAATCTTCTGCAAGTTTACTAATTAGCGAGTCTACTTCAACTCTCTTTAGCTCTATTTCTGATTTTTTAATTTTACTTAATTCTAAAACATTTCGGATCATTTCACTCATTGTATCCACCTGGGTAATAATATTACTCAATGTTTTTTGAACATTTTCCGGATCAGGAATTTTTTGCGCCAGTTGTGCATTTAGTTTTATAACAGTCAGTGGCGTATTAAGATCGTGAGAAATAGTGTGCGAGAATGAGTCCAGTTCCTGATTCAGCTCCTTTAATTGATTATTAAGATCAACAATCTGGGAAGATTTGGTATGAGAAGCTTTCAGGATAACAGATGTGATCCATCTTGCGGATTCAATTTCCTTGATTTTCCAGGGCAGAGAAGTGCCTTTGACATATTCTTTCCAGACTTCGAAAGATTTTCTGGGAGAAAATTTGATGATTTCTACACCGTCTTTTATTTCAGAAATGATACCTTTTTCAGGCTTTCCGGCCCATTTTATTTTTTGTCCCTGTTCTTTTCTCAACCATATCAGCATATCTGATGTATTATTTCCCAGAACGCTGATGATAATGCCACAGCTTTTTTCCGGATTGTCCAATTCTACATTAATATCTTGACAAAGCGTATTGGAGATATAAATATTCTCTTCAAAGTTCAGGTTATTCTCTTTGCTCCAATTGATGATTTTCTCAATATCAGGGTGATTGGGAACACTCCCCGCAGTTAAGATTTCATTATTAATTTTAATAATCATCCCATCCGCGGCACAGCTATCCATAATATCCCTGATATTAGTTTCCAAAGCTTTTCCAAAATCTTCTTCACTCAAAAGATTTTGACGAAGGGAGATGTTACTTAGATTTATTCTCTGGTATTCTTCCAAAGTCTGCAAAGATCTGTAAGAAGCAAATGCATTTGCAGAAGTTCTTGTCAATGTCTCTGCCAATAATCTAGATTGGAGATCAAGATGTTTGGGTTCAGCATTCTGGCAGGCAACCATTCCCCATAATTCTCCATTGACAATAATGGACGTGCTGAAGCTGGATTCTACCTTGGCATTCTTCAGATATTCTCTGTGAACAGGTGAGGATGCTCTCGTAATACTATAAGTTAAATCGATTTCTTCCTTAGGAACTAAGCCAACAATAGGGTAAGTCTGCCCGGAAACGTGTGAAGTGATTCTAACGGGATTTTTGAGATAAAGTGCTCTTGCTTGTGCAGGAATATCAGATTCAGGATAATGAAGGTCGAGATAGCTTTCTAGGTTAGGTTTAACCAATTCTTCTATGACCTGACCGCTGCCATCATATAAAAACTGATAGATCATTGCTCTGTCATAATCAATAACATCTTGGATCTCTTTTAACAAGACTTTCCAAATATTTTCATCATTAGAATTTCTAAGAATATGCTGTATTGCCGCATATTCTTTATTGATCTTATGATTAGGGATTACCTTTTCCATTTCAAAAAAGGTGAACCCACCGTTGGTGTGAATACTTAAAGTATATTCTATATTTCTAAAATTAATGTGCTGTATTGCAAGATCTTCTGTGTTGGAATAGTTCTCCCAATTGACATCAATTCCAATATTATTAAATAATACCTGAATATCTTTTCCCAAAATGGAAGGATCAAGAGAAAATAAATCTAAAATATTTTCACTGTAAAAAATAACTCTGGAGTTTTGCGTCCCAAGCAAAAAACCATAGCTCTGAACTTCTCCACAAATATGAATTGGTTCTTGGTCACAATTGATATATTCTTTCGGATACATATTTGATGATTAAATTGATATACCCTTTGTGTTTTGCTGAGTAAAGATAAACATTAAAATTAACTAATGTTAATTTTATTTGATTATTGCTGTTTTCATTAATATTTTATTGTTTAAATTATTGAAATTCAATATAAAAAGTTAAAATGTTCATGTATGGGTAATAAAAAAGGAACAATTTTTTGTTCCTTTTTGTCATTTATCTATTTCATATCGTACATTATCAAAGCTGTAATTAGTTTAGGTTCAATTAAGGTACATTTTGGGGGCATTTTGATTTCTTTATCAGAAATTTTCAACAGATCCGAAAAGCTGATAGGGTAGATACCAAACCCGACTTTATATTCTCCGCTATCCACTTTTTCTTTTAATTCAGAAATACCATTGATATCGGAAGTTCCTTTCTGATAAGTAATCTTATCGGTATGTTTTGCATTTTCGATTCCTAAGATATTCTCAAAAATGTACTTATCCACCAAATGATGATCCAGATCGTTACCATTTTTATGCTCTTCACGAATACTATGTTTTACGTGTAAACTGTAAAATTTACCGCCAAGATACATACTGATGTGAAATTTTTGAGAAGGGAAATAGGGTGCTTCGCCTTTTTCGTGGATTTGAAAATCTTCTTTTAGTTTTTCTAAGAAGTCTTCATCGGACAGCCCGTTAAGATCTTTGAGAAGACGATTGTAATCGTTGATCTTGATGGATTGGTTGGAAACAATGAAGCTGTAAACAAAATTATAATGTTCCGTACCGTGAGATCTTTTGTATTTATCTCTTTGCTTTTTAGCATATTCTGCAACAGAACCAATTCTGTGGTGTCCGTCAGCGATATAAAAAGAATCAATTGGATCAAGAACCTCTTTGAACTGCTGAAGTTTCAGGCGGTTGTCGATTCTCCAGATTTTGTGTCTTACTTTTTTATCATCGGTATAATTGATGATAGGAACATTCTTCTGCTCGTGTGTCATCAGAAGTTCCACTTTGGAATTAGAATGATACGTCAAAAGAACTGGCTCGGCCTGCACACCTACTTTTTCAAGATAATGTGCCATTTTCATTCTTCTTTCAGTGATGGTGGATTCGTGTTTTTTGATTTTTCCTTCCCAGAAGTCATCAACACTTACAAGACCCATTAACCCTCTGAAGCTTGTTTTGTCAGGAAGCGTCTGCTCATATAGATAGTAAGCGGAATCGTCTTGAGTTAACTTTTTCTCGTCCAATAATTCTTCGAAATTAGACCTTATTTTTCTCAGATTCCTGTCAACATCTTTTGATTTACTTACAACCGCAGGCTTTATCATCTGGATATAAGAATCATCAACCTGAGCTTTTTTATTGATTTCTTCCTGCGTAAAATTATCCAAAGAATAAGTAGGGAAAACTTCAATAAAATCAGGATTTGGTCTGATTCCTCTAAATGGTTTAAATACTGGCATATATATTATAGTTGAGCTTTTATTTTTATAATTTGTTGTGCTAATTCTTCTCCTATTCTGTTTTGGGCGTCCATTGTATTGCCACCAACATGTGGAGAAAGCGAAAGAGCGGGATTCATTAGAATCAGAACTTCCGGCGTTGGTTCTTTTTCAAAAACGTCTAAGGCAGCACCGTAAACCTTTCCGCTTTCTATGGCATCTAAAAGAGCAACTTCGTTGATAACGCCACCTCTTGCAGTGTTCGCTATGAAAACACCTTCCTTCATTAATTTTAGTTCTTTGGAGTCGATAAGATATTCATCTGTTTTACTTGTATTAAGGCTGATGAAATCTGAGTTTTTTAAAACTTCATCTAAATTTACTGATTTAATTTCAAAATCCAAAGATTGACCATCGAAAAAGCTAAGCTGAATGTTCTCAGTTTTCGGTGTTCTGTTGTAAGCTAAGATTTTCATTCCGAGAGAAACTCCCATCTTAATCACTTCAATGCCGATATTTCCCATTCCGATAACGCCTAAGGTTTTTCCGGAAAGTTCAGTCGCATTATTGAATGATTTTTTCAGTGCATTGAAATTAGTTTCGCCTTCCAAAGGCATCAATCTATTACTCTCGTGAAGGAATCTTGCTAATGAAAAGAAATGTGCGAAAACCAACTCTGCAACTGATTTGCAGGAAGCTTTTGGTGTATTGATGATATAAATGCCTTTGTCAATAGCATATTCCACATCAATATTGTCCATCCCGATACCGCCACGGCCGATAATCTTAAGATTGGGACATTCGTCAATCAGGTCTTTTCTAACCTGAGTAGCACTTCTCACCAAAAGAACATCAACATTATTGTCATTGATGAATTTGCTCAGGTGTTCAGGAGATACTCTGGCTTCCAAAACCGTAATATCTGCCTCTTTCAAAAGCTGAACCCCTTTTTCGGAGATTCCATCATTGGCTAATACAATCATTGTTTAATTCAAAAATCCTTTAGTTACTGAGTTTCCTTGAAATGTTTGAGTTAAAAATCAAGGTGGGCTAAGATACGACTTTTTCTTCTGATTAACATTATTTTAACAAAAAAACGTCCTCAATTAGCTGAAGACGTTTAATAATTTATAAGGAGAAAAGTACTTAGATACTTTTCATCACATCTACTAAAACATGTACGCTTTCTATCGGCATTGCATTGTAGATGCTTGCTCTGTAACCGCCAACACTTCTGTGTCCGTTCAGTCCGCTGATCCCTGCTGCTTTCCAGGCTGCGTCAAAAGCTTCCTGCTTAGACTCATCTGTCAAAGTAAAAGTCACATTCATAAAGGAACGGTCTTCTACAGCTGCTACACCCTGGAAGTTTGGATTGCTGTCGATCTCGTCATAAAGCAATTTAGCTTTTGCATTATTTTTGGCTTCGGCGGCTGCAATTCCTCCGTTTTCCTCAAGATGTTTCAATGTCAGATAAGACGCATAAACAGCAAAAACCGGAGGTGTATTAGACATCGATTCTTTATCGATATGAACAGCATAATCCAAATAAGTTGGAATCTGTCTTCCTGTTTTTCCAAGAATCGATTTTTTAACCACAACCAAAGTTGCTCCAGCCGGACCCATATTTTTCTGAGCACCTGCATAAATTAAATCAAACTGAGAAAAATCCAATTCTCTGCTGAAAATATCAGAAGACATATCACAAACCAAAAGCGTATCTACTTTCGGGAAAGATTTCATTTGCGTCCCAAAAATCGTATTGTTGGAAGTACAATGAAAATAATCGTATTCCGAACCTACTGTATAATCTTTCGGAATATAATTATAATTCGATTCTTTTGAAGATGCCACAACATCTACATTACCAACCATTTTAGCTTCCTTGATAGCACCTGATGCCCAAGTTCCGGTATTCGTGTAAGCTGCTTTTCCATTTACGGATAAAAGGTTATAAGGTACCATCAAAAACTGAAGACTTGCGCCACCTTGCAGATACAATACTTCGTAATCATCTCCAAGATTCATCAGTCTTTTTACAATAGCACGGGCTTCATCCATTACAGCAACAAATTCCTTACTCCTGTGAGAGATCTCCAAAAGAGATAATCCCATACCGTTGAAATCCAGAACGGCATCTGCTGCTTTTTGAAAAACCTCCTCAGGAAGAATGCTGGGACCTGCGCTAAAATTATGTTTTTTCATTTAGTTATAAGTAATTAGGTATTAGGCTTATTAATTCTAAAGCCAAGAGCATGAAGCTGTTGGCTGATTGTTATTCGTTATGAAGGAATGCTTTTTTTGCTAAAAGTTGTTCTTCGGTTTCTACGTGATCCTCATCCGGAACACAGCAATCAACAGGGCAAACGGCAGCACACTGCGGCTCTTCATGGAATCCTTTGCACTCCGTACATTTGTCTGTTACAATGAAATAATAATCGTCCGCAACAGGTTCCTGAGCGGCATCAGCATTTACAGAAAGTCCTGACGACAAAACCACCATTCCCTTCAGTGAGGTTCCTTCTGATGCTTTCCAGTCTACAGCTCCTTCATAGATGGCAGTGTTCGGACATTCCGGCTCACAAGCGCCACAATTTATACATTCGTCTGTTATCTTGATAGCCATTGCTATATTTATTTATATTTTTGTGCAAAATTACAAAAAAAAAGCCAGCTATGCTGAACGAAAACAAAATTTTGGGGCTCGAAAAATTAGGAATTTTCATTAATGATTTCATTCAAAAAAATGATGAGGATTATAATGAACAGGAAGAACGCTTAGCTTATCTGATGACACGTTCTGAAATCGAAAATCCATGGTTCACCCAAGAAAATCAACGTTATAACCTGCAACAATGGGCGAGTCTTTTTACCAGAGAGGCTATAGAAGAATGGCTTTCCAAATATCAGTTGTCCGGTACACCAAAAAGAGTAGGACTGATATTGGCGGGTAATATCCCCTTAGTTGGTTTCCACGATGTGATCTCGGTGGTTTTGAGCAATCATATTCCTGTTATTAAATTATCTTCAAAAGACCGTCTGGTTTTACCTTTTCTGTTGCAGCTCTGGAACGGGTTCTCCAATAATGAAATTGAATATCATATTGTTGAAAAATTAGAAAACTTCGATGCTGTGATTGCAACAGGTAGTAATAACACAGCAAGATATCTGGAATATTATTTCAAAGACAGCCTTAGCATCATCAGGAAAAACAGAACGTCTGTCGCAGTCTTGAAAGGCGATGAAACTAATGAAGAATTACAATTGTTAGCTGATGATATTTTCCGTTATTTCGGATTGGGCTGCAGAAATGTAACCCGGATCATGATTCCAGGTGATATGAAATTGGACAGATTGTTTGAGAATTTCATCCATTATAAAGATGTTATCAATCATAACAAATATGCGAATAATTATGATTACAACAGAGCCATTTATCTCTTGAACCAAGACCAGTTCTGGGATAATAATTTTGTGATGCTGAAGGAAGATGAGAAACTCTTCAGTCCGTTATCTGTGATTAATTTTTCCCGTTATAAAAGTCCGGAAGAAGTGAAAGTATTTTTAGAAAACCACAAAGAAGAGATACAGACCATTGTTGCAAAACCGGAGCTGGGATTAGAATCAATCGGTTTTGGAGAAACGCAAAATCCTTCACTGGATACTTATGCCGATAATGTGGATACGATGGCTTTTTTGAGTGTGGTATAATTATTACCTAAAGTGTTATAAAAAAACGGAGTCGCAAGACTCCGTTTTTTATATTTTGTAATTAAAAATTTCTGCTTCAATTTCTCATCAATTAGTTTGGACATTTTGAAATAAAATTTTCCAGAATATAATTGCTATTTCCTGTTTGTAAAGAATTAAAATACCTTAAACAGGGTATTTCAGGTCTGAATTAACTGCCCTAATTTTAAATCTGAATTAAAAAGTAAAATTATGCGGACAAAATTTTATTTCATCTTATTAATTTTAACCTGTTGTATGCTCAATGCACAAACGTTGCAAACAGGCAATTATACATCAAGCGATGGAAACTATACTGTAAGTATTGAACAAAATGGGGATGAGATTAGTCTCACAGAACCTAACAAATCGAATATTTATAAGAAAACAACCTCAGGTTACTATTACCATACAGAGCCAAAGTATAATACATACTATATAAGACTTGTTGGGAACAACAAATTCTATTCTGGCAAAAATGATGGTAATGAGTTTCTGTTTATTCTTTCCAGTACCAATCCTAGTGAAGCTATAGAATCTGTGGATAACTGCCCTCTGTATGATAAATATTTGAAATTGAGCCAGGAAGATCCGGCTGAAGTTCAAGCGTGGACCTTTTGTGGTGCTGCTGCAATTGCTAAGTGCACATATAATACAGAGACAAGTCAGGCATATAATAAAACCATTATTGCAGGACTAAAAGCTATTTTGGAGGATCAAAACAGATGCCCTTGTGAAGATGTGATTTCAAAGTCTGAGTGGGATGCGGTTCCTAATTATTAAACAAGAAATTATGAGAACAAAAATTACTTTTCTTTGGTTTTTCTGCAACCTCATATTCTTCAATGCGCAACAAAATAGTAATTTTGAAAAACTGGTTAACGAAGAGTTCGGGACATTATTGGAGAGTTTGCTTGTTGATGGAAAACTGGATAATGATAACGCCAAAGCATATTTGGCAACCGTTTATGGATACAATACAGATGTCAATGATTATCTTCAGAATGCCGATTTTTCTACAAATCTAAATTCCATAAATTCTACAAATCTAAATACATTACAATATGTTGAACTTGTCAATTCTTCTTTGCTGAATGCAATCCCCAATCAAAAATTCCAGCAAATATCTCAAAATATTAGTGATGGATTGATGTTTTATAATGGGATCTACGACGTCACACAAGGTAATATTACCAGTAATGCCATTGGAATGGGTATTAAAATTTTCGATTTTTTTACGATGTTGCACGAAGGCAATAAGCAATGGAAACTAATTAATCAAAAGATTAAAAATATTACACCCACACTCACAAAACTAAATGCCTCTACTTTACCTTACACAAAGCTTAAAATTATTGATGATTTTTCATCCGGTAGAAATTGGGCAATAACTACAAACCCTCCTCTTAGTAATTATTCTACATATATTATTACAACCAATCTTACAGAAATCAAAGACAATTATCTTACTATCAGTACCAAAAATTATAATTCCGGAGATTGGTTTAATCTAGGTATTAGCAAGGAAGTAATCTATAAGAAAGCGAGATTTTATAAAAACTTGGAAAAGTTTGATTTCTCAAAAGACTTTAAAATGACGTTAGATGTCAAACTGAATATAAATGTTCTGAAAAATGACCGATTTTTGATCCATATAGGAAAGGGAGTTCAGTTTGAGATTTGGAAACATCCGAGTAACACTATTACTTTTGTAACACCAATAGGATATGATATCACAAACGAGTTTGGAGTTTTAAGCACTACTGCAGAAGGTACAACATTAGAAAAGAAAGATAAGATATGGGACAAGAATAAAGGAATTTATCTGTTGTCCAGAAGTTATGGCGAGCAGTTATCTTTTGATGCAAGGAAATATTTGGATAAAAATTTCAATGAAGTTGTACAAATCCAAATAGAGAAAAAAGGAAATATCTTTACTTGTAGATTAAATGATAAAGATTTCTCAGAATATTTCGTGACGGCAAGAAATGTAAATTATTTTCCGGACAAATATTATTTAGGGTTTGAAATCTTAGCAACCAACCAAAAGGCATCTGTTGAAATCCATCGTCTAGAATTAGAACACTTATAACAGAAACAAAAAGCACTGATTATATATCAGTGCTTTTTATATAATTATCCAAATATTTTGGATCAAGCATTACTGTATCAATTTTTTAAATATATTTGTCCTAGACACAAATGATATTAAAAATGATTACAAAATCCCCGCTTTGCCAGGCTTTACTTTTGGCAACACCTGCAACAGCAGAACAATCCAACCTCATCATTACATCTCAAACAGTCTTTGGAGTATTTCCGGGGATTAATGACGTAATTGATTTCCCAATCACACTTTAGATAATTGATATACCGGCAAGCAATGCCACTTGCTGTATATTCTTTATAATTCACTTTAATATTAATTTTTAAAAACAAAAAGACAAATGGCACTAGAAAATTTAATCAGTGTAGAGTTCACGAATGCAGAACTTACAAAACTAGATGACGCTATTAGCATGATCGAATCTGTATTGCTAGGCAAAACCATCAACCTGACGCCCGAACAACGCCAGCATTGCCGAGCAGAACAAACTCTTTGTGAACAAAGCCAAAGGCTATATGGAGCAGTATCCGCAGTATGTTCCACCGTTTTTGGACAAGGCAGAGTATGAGTATTTGTAGATTTGAAATATTAAACAATAACCAATATGGCAATTCCAAGAGTATTTATAAGTTCGACATGCTATGATTTAAAGTATATTCGAGAGAATTTAAAATTTTTCATTAGAAATTTAGGATATGAACCTATTTTAAGTGAAGATGGAGACGTCTTTTATAATCCAAAGTTACATACACATGATTCTTGTATAACAGAAATAGAAACCTGTCAATTATTTGTACTAATAATTGGTGGTAGATATGGAGGTAGTTTTAAAGAAAGTGAAAAATCTATTACAAATCAAGAATATGTAAATGCTGTTAAAAATAACATTCCAATTTTTGCATTAGTAGAACAAGGTGTATATTCGGATCATTTTGTTTACACTAAGAATAAGGAAAATGAGACTATCAACTATCCAGCTGTTGATAATAAAAAAATATTTGAATTTATAGATGAAGTAAGAAAAAACATTGTTAATAATGCTATAGTACCTTTTCGAGATTTTAATGATATGGAAACATATTTAAAAAAACAATGGGCAGGAATGATGCATTTTTATTTAACAAATGAATCTGAAACAAAAAAAGTTAGTGATTTATTAAATGAAATTTCAAATGCAACACAAAAAATAGAATTTATAACAAAAGAAATTGCAACGTCAACTATTGATAAGAGTCAACTACTAGATTTGGAATTGTATGAAAAGATTGTTGGAGAAGATGTTATTACCTTACTGAAAAGTTGGAAAGTTGATGTTTCGCCTAAAAATATTTTAAAACATAGTTCTTTTGATGAAATTGTGGAAGGTGATATAGAAATTACTAAAGATGAAGGTCATGTAACTACTAGTGGTTTTCCGCGAATGTCAAAATTTGCTCATACTACTATGGCCGGTAAATATATAAGCGTTAGAAATTCTCTTAAGGAAATCTTGAAAAAATATAATTTAACAATAAAAGATTATATTGGAAATGTAAGTTAATGTTACAGCATATATTTTATTTAATAGCAAAATGAGAGAGATTTATATTAATAAAAGCAAAGATGGCGGTCTGTGCTTTTTTGATTTAAAACTCAAAACAATCCCTATATTTGGGTACCAGCCTAAAACAAAGCTAATGAGTTTGGAACTAAGGAAACATTTTGAGGAATTGATACAATTATCAGACGAGGAGTTTGCAAGGTTATTGTCATTGCGAACAAAGTGAAGCAATCTCAAAAAAGATTCATCTAAACGTATTTTAAGTTGAGATAAAAAGTACCATTCAAAATAGTAGAAATTATTCGTAATTCTATTGATAGAGATTGCTTCACTATCGCTCGCAATGACAGTTGCAATTAAGAATTAATAAAGATTGCTTCACTTACGTTCGCAATGATATTTGTGGAGATTGCTTCGCTGTCGTTCGCAATGACAGTCGCATCTAATAAAATGGATCAAAAATATCTTTGATATCATCATACAAATCTTTCCAATCAGGATTAGTTGACTGAATCAAATGTATTTTCTTTTGCATGGAACCTGCTTTGATTTGTTTTTCTCTGGCAATAGCATCTCCAATCTCCTGAAAAGATTCCCAATAAACCAATTTGTACAAATTATATCTGCTGGTAAAGCTGTTTTGATATTTGTTCTGTCTGTGTTCAATGACTCTTTCCGGCAAATTGGATGTAACACCAACATATAATGTAGTGTTGTTTTTATTGGTCATTATATAAATAAAGCCGGGTTTCATATCCTGAAATTAATAAAAGATCGATTTAATTCGTTGGCAATGACAGAATCAAATATTATTTTTCAAAAGACTATTCTTTGTCTTTTATCTAAGTAACAATCCCCCCACGCTGGCGCAAGCATCCTGCTTGTGCCTATTGATAAAACACGAACTAGAAGCTCGCGCCAGCAAAATATTAATATGATGGATAACTAAGACGGTACAGATTTGTAATCCGTGCTTTTTCATTACAACCCAAAGTAACAATCCCCAACAATTGGCAACTAATAAAATGTTGCGTAAATTACGCTCCGAAAAAATAAAAGTATTACTATGAAAAAACTATTTATTTCGATTTCACTATTATTTATGATGAATGCAATGGCACAGAAATTTGAAACACAAACCAATACAGATAAACAGGGTTATACCTACGAGACGGTAAAAAACGACCAGTCAGGCGTTAGGGTTTACACCTTAAAAAACGGACTGAAAGTCTATCTTGCTAAAAATGATGATGCACCAAGAATCCAGACTTATACCCCTGTAAGAACTGGTTCCAACAATGACCCAAGCGATAATACAGGATTAGCACATTACCTGGAACATATGGTTTTCAAGGGAACTTCTAAATTGGGAACCAGCGATTGGGCAAAGGAAAAAGCTTTGCTAGCGCAGATTTCTGATTTGTATGAGCAGCACAAAGCAGAAAAAGACCCTGCAAAGAAAAAAGCATTATACAAGAAAATAGACGAAGTATCTCAGGAAGCGTCAAAATATGCTATTGCTAACGAATATGATAAAGTGATCTCTTCTCTTGGAGCAACCGGAACCAATGCGCACACTTGGTTAGACGAAACGGTTTACAAAAACAACATCCCGTCCAACGAACTGGAAAAATGGCTGAAAGTGGAGCATGAGCGTTTCTCGGAATTGGTTTTGAGATTATTCCATACAGAATTGGAAGCGGTTTATGAAGAGTACAACCGTGCGCAGGATAACGACGGAAGATTGGTCAACTACGCAATGATGGAAGCATTGTTTCCTAAACATCCAAACGGTCAGCAAACAACCATTGGAACTTCGGAACACTTGAAAAGCCCTTCTATGGTAGCGATTCACAAATATTTCGATACTTACTATGTGCCTAATAATATGGCAGTCGTTTTAGTTGGTGATTTGGATTTTGATAAAACCATTAAACTGGTGGATCAGTATTTTGGAACATTCAAATACAAAGAATTACCAATGAAGAAAATGGTGTCTGAGGAGCCAATGACCAGCATTGTTTCCAGAACGGTAAAAAGTCCTTCTGCACCAAGAATGACCATGGCCTGGAGAACAGATTCTAACGGAACACAGGAAGCCAGATTAGCTGATGTTGTTGCCGAAATATTGAGTAACAGTGGAGACGCTGGTTTGATTGATCTTAACATCAATCAGAAACAAAAAACACTTGGTGCCGGTGCATATGAATCACCTTTCAAAACTTATGGTGCATTCGTATTAAGTGTTGTTCCGAAAGATGGGCAGAGCTTTGATGAGGCTAAGAAATTATTATTAGAGCAAATCGATCTGGTTAAAAAAGGACAATTCCCGGACTGGATGCTGAATGCTATCGTGAATGACCTGAAAGTTCAGAGAATGAAACGTTGGGAAACTGCTGACGGATTAGCTACTACATTATATTCTACTTATATCGGCAACAGAACCTGGGAGCAGGAACTGGATGAGATCAACCAATATGAAGCCATTACAAAAGCGGATGTTGTGAAATTTGCTAATGATTTTTTCAAGGATAATTATGTAGTCGTTTACAAAGAAAAAGGTGTTAATGACAAATTAGTTCGTGTAGAAAACCCGGGCATCACACCAATCAAATTAAACAGAGAAGCGCAATCGCCTTTCCTGAAAGATATCATTAATACAAAATCTTCTGATATAAAGCCTCAGTTCATTGATTTCAAAACAGCAATTGCTACTTCTACAATCAAAGACAAGAAAATCAGCTTCGTTAAAAATAAATATAACGAAGTGGCTCAGGTTAATTATATTTTCCCTTTCGGAACAGATAATGACAAGGAACTGGCTCTTGGTGTAACTGTGTTGCAGTATCTTGGAACTGATAAATATACGCCGGAACAATTGAAAGAAGAATTTTACAAACTGGGAATTTCTAATACTTTCAGAACAGCGAACGATCAGATGATTATTACCCTGAGTGGGCTGGAAAGCAATATGCCAAAAGGAGTAGAATTGATGAATCATTGGATCAATAACGTAAAAGCCGATAAAGGCATCTATGACCAGACAGTGAAAACAATTCTGGAATCCAGAGAAGTGGCTAAAAAAGATAAGAATAAAATCATGGCAGCTTTAGCAAACTATGCTAAGTTTGGAAAAGACTCCAGAATGACAGATGTAATTTCCAAAGAACGTCTGCAAAGTATTGATGTGAACGAGTTGATGTCAAAAATCAAAACCCTGAATCAATATCCTTATGAAGTTTTCCTTTACGGAGAGAATCAAAAAGGACTTGAAAAAGCCGTAAAACCTTTTATTATTAATACAAAACTGCAGCCTTCAAAAGCTAAGGAATATGCAGAACCTTCAACAGAAGGCAAGGTATATTTCACGAACTATGATATGGTACAGATGGAAATGTCTAAGGTAGCAAAAGCTGGCAATGTAGATATTGCTAATTTTGGAAAAGCCAATGTGTTTAATGAATATTTTGGACGTGGATTATCATCTATCGTTTTCCAGGAGATCCGCGAAAGTAAGTCTTTGGCATATTCTGCTTATGTTTCCTATGCTAATGCCACGGAAAAAAATCATCCTAATTATGTCACCAATTATATCGGAACACAAGCCAACAAATTACCTTTAGCCGTAGCTGCAATGAGTGACCTGATGGCAGATTTTCCTCAGATTCCGGCTCAGTTCGAGAATGCAAAAGGCTCTGCTTTGAAGCAAATTGCATCCAACAGAATCAACAGGACTAATATCTTCTATAACCAATTGGCGTTACAAAAATTAGGGCTGGATTATGATGTCAGAAAGGATGTTTATGCTGAGATACAATCTTTGACACTGCCTCAACTGACATCTTTTTATAATTCCGAAATCAAACCATTGAAATACAATACCGCAATCATCGGAAAAAAAGAAAACCTGAATATGGATTCTATCAACAAAATGGGAGAGTTCAAAGAGGTAAGTATTGAAGAGATCTTTGGATATTAATCAAATTGATCCGCATAATAATGAGAGTGAAACCATGTGTTTCACTTTTTTTATTTCAAGCAAGATGTTTATAATAAGCCGGTTAGATTAATTATATCAATTTAAAATCATTCTTAACAGAACTTTTGTTAATTTTGATCAGTGAAAAAACTGATTGCAATATTGTTATTGTCGTTATACTTGGTTTCTACAACCGAGCTGTATCAGTTTTTGAAAATGCCGGTGTTGATAGAACATTATTTAGAGCACAAAGGAGAAAACCCAAAAATCACCTTGGTTTCTTTTATTAAAATGCATTATGACAATCCGGTGAAAGATGCGGATTATAAGACCGATCAGCAACTACCTTTTATCTCACATGGATGTCATCTTGTTGTAGTTTTTACCTTAGCATCACCATTTACGCTTCACTTTCCTAAAAATATTCTGCAGGTAATACCGTCCAAAAAATCTTTTTATAAAAGCAATTTTTATAATCTGGAAATCCTGAATTCTATCTGGCAGCCGCCAAAGTTTTGTTAATTTTTTTGATTTTCTTCTTCCTCATTCAAAATGACGGAAGTTATTCCGATAGGTAATATGTCTGTTTACAGATGATGCTTTGATCGGGACATAATATATTCATCAAGATTAATAAATTTTTTATGCTTACAAAAATCATTGAGTTTTCTGTAAAGAATAAACTCATTATTGCACTGTTAGTTTTGGGACTGATAGGCGTAGGATCTTATCAGGTAACCAAGCTGCCGATAGATGCAGTACCCGACATTACCAACAATCAGGTACAGGTTATTACCATTGCGCCCTCTTTTGGGGCTACAGATATAGAGCGGCTCGTAACTTTCCCGATAGAGCAGGCTAATAATAACATTTCGGGATTAAAGGAAATCCGGAGCTTTTCCAGGTTCGGTCTGTCGTTGGTAACGATAGTTTTCGAGGATAATGTAGATGTGTACTGGGCGAGGCAACAGGTTGCGGAAAGGCTTCAGCAGGTTCAATCCGTCATTCCTCAAGGTATAGGAACACCACAGTTAGGACCCATTTCTACAGGACTGGGCGAGATCTATCAATATGTGGTAAGACCCGAAAAAGGTTACGAAAAACAATACAATACTACAGAGCTGAGAACCATACAGGATTGGATTGTGAGAAGGCAGCTACTGGGTGTGAAAGGTGTTGCGGAAGTCAGCAGTTTTGGCGGAAAGCTGAAACAATATGAGATTGCCGTGAATCCCGATAGACTGAACGCTTACGGGATTACCATTAACGATGTGTTTGATGCCCTGAATACCAATAACCAAAATACTGGTGGTGCCTATATCGAAAAAGGACCAACGGTTCTTTACATCAGAAGCGACGGTTTAATAGGTAATATTGAAGATATTCAAAATATTGCCATTGCAACCAAAAAGAATGATATTCCGTTGTTTATTCGGGATGTTGCGAAGGTTAAAACAGGTTTTGCTACCCGTTACGGAGCAATGACCTATAACGATCAGGGTGAAGTTTCGGGAGCTGTGGTGATGATGCTGAAAGGCGAAAACAGCAATCAGGTCATTAAAAACGTTAAAGAAAAAATAGCTCAAATACAGAAAACACTTCCAAAAGGAGTAGTGATAGAACCTTTCCTTGATCGCACAAAAATGGTAAACAATGCCATAGGAACAGTAGAAAAAAACCTGACGGAAGGTGCTTTAATCGTAGTTTTTGTATTGGTTCTTTTCCTCGGGAATTTTCGGGCAGGATTGCTTGTGGCATCAGTAATCCCTTTGGCCATGCTATTTGCGATATGTATGATGAATCTTTTCGGGGTTAGCGGTAACCTGATGAGTCTCGGCGCACTGGATTTTGGTTTGATTATACTCGTATTGCTTTTTCTTCTCAACAGCATTGGACTTTTTAAGGCCTTCCACTTCTCCGATCCATTTTTTCCAATAGTTGGCTACTCTTGCATATTTTGAAGCATATTTAATTTTTGTTGCAGGATCCACTCTCATTTTTTCATCCAGTGTTTTGAGAGCAATATCACGAACTGCGATCATTGCAGGATCTGTCTCCAGCATTATTTTTTCTACAGCAATAGCAGGAAGATATTCGGTTGTTCTACCCGGAAATCCAAATACGAAAGTGAAATCATCTTCTTTTTTATCTTTGATAGAAATTGGTAAAAAATGTTTCGGCGTGTAAGGAATATTATCTTTGGAATATTCTGCCGGTTTGTTGTTTTTATCGGCGTAGATTCTAAACATCGAGAAATCTCCTGTGTGCCTTGGCCAAACCCAATTGTCCGTGTCAGAACCATATTTTCCGATAGAAGAAGGTGGAGCACCTACCAGACGGATGTCTTTGTACGTTTCTATAACAAAAGCATAATACTTGTTACCATAATACATCGGCCTTACGGAAATCGTCTGATAGGATTCTATTTTCTGCGCTTTTTTGTAAGCATCGATGTTGTCATTGATTTTTTTTGAAAGATCGGCGCCTGAAAGATTGTCTGTCCCGGCAAGTATATCTTTTGTAACTTCCTTGATATCGGTAATGAAATCAACGGTCACACCGGGATTTGGCAATTCTCCATTCATGTCTTTTGCCCAGAAACCATTTGTGAGCAGGTCGTTTTCGACAGTAGAATGAGATTGAATATTATCATAGCCACAGTGGTGATTGGTTAATAACAGTCCTTTTCCCGAAATGATTTCCGCAGTACAACCACCATCGAATTGGACTACAGCATCCTTAATACTTGCTTTGGTCGGATCAAAAATATCTTTGGCAGAAATTTTCATCCCGAGTTCTTTCATTTCTTTTTCATTAACTTCTGTCGGAATCCACATTCCTCCGTATTGCTGAGCGAATGTCATTACTGTTGACAAAGCAAAAGCTGATAAGAGAATTCTTTTCATTTCAAACTTTTAAAATTTCACGAATTTAATTAAAATTTTTGAACTTATTATTGGTGAATAAATATCTGTATTTTTGAAAAAAAACAATTTTCTATGAAAAAAACAACAACTTTAATGTTTTGCTGTTGTATGCTATTCTATAAAGCTCAACAGAATGAATTTCTAATCGGTGCCTTCAGTCCACCAAATATTAAAATAGGTTTAACACCTTGTCCTGGCGATTATAATGGAGATGGGCTTGCTGATCTTGCAGTAAAAACTGATGGTGGATATTGGCTAATTGACTATGCTGATAAAAATGATGAACTAACTAGAGGGTTTAATGGTTGGGAACCTCCATACTATGAGCTAAATTACACAGATTCAACAGGAAACCATATCCTCATAGACGGAACAGCGCATCCTGCACCAGCAGATTACGATGGTGATGGAACTACTGATATAAGTATTAAAACAGATGATGGAAAATGGCTGATTGATTATTCTACGAATGGATTTGGTGGTTGGGATTTAATTCTAAATGATCAAAGAGGTGATGCTACTGCACATCCTGTACCAGCAGATTATAATGGAGATGGACTTGCAGATCTTGCTGTAAAAACTGATGATGGATATTGGCTAATTGATTATGCCGTAAAAGATGCAAATAATAATATATTTTTCAATGGCTGGCAACCTCCATTTTATCAAATATATGGAGATGCAACTTCTCATCCTGTTCCGGCTGATTATGATGGAGACGGATTTGCTGATCTAGCTGTAAAGACAGATGATGGTAAATGGAAGATAGATTTAGCTACTACTGGCTTTGGTATGTGGGATATAATTTTATCAGACAAAGGTGGAGCTGATGCACATCCTGTTCCTGCTGACTATAATGGTGATGGATATGTAGATCTAGCAGTAAAAACTGATATTGATGGCGGCAAATGGCTTATAGACTTTGCTGATATTAATGCAAATAATTTTGGTTTCATTGACGGGTGGGAGCCAACAATTTATAGTGGTTATGGCGATGCAAGTACTATTCCTGTTCCAGCTGATTATGATGGTGATAAAAAGGCCGATTTAAGCTTATTTACGAATGACAGTTTTAGATGGCTTATAGACCCTTCTAATGATGATGAAATATTTGGTAAAGCATGGAGATATTTGTGCAATATGGGGGCATATACCAATTATGAACATTTAGGAATTAATCCTTTGGATCAATTGGCTTTTCGCAAAGTAAAGCAGGCTAATATAGATTTTCTTGTAAATCCTCCGGTTATGAATGCTACAGAAAATCCTAAAGATAATTTTTCCAAAATTGATTATTATCTTAAAATAGCAAGTTTGGAATCACTTAAAATTATGATTAGCAGTCATCACATAATTGGCTTTCAAAATCCAGAAAATACATTCGCACAAAATATTGATTTTGTAAATCATTTTAAAAATGAAATACCACAAAATTTGAGTAATGCAATACTTGGTGTTTATTTAGGAGATGAACCTAAGGCAGACGTAACTTTTAACTTTAGTAATATAAAAAAATGGACAGATTTTTTTAAGGATAAATATCCTGAAAAACCAACATTTTATAATTTACTCCCACGATATGGGGTTTTTGTTGATAATGCTGATTATGAAAACTATTTAAATTCCTATATTAATACAAATTCTACAAGTTTTGTTTCTGTTGATCATTATCCTTTTATGAAACACGAAACTTTTTACAAAAGTTTTTTCTATAATTTGTACCAGCTTAAACAGAAATCAGGAACAAAACCATTCTGGTTTGTTGTAAATACTAACAAAAATGAAGCGCCAGTCCCTTTTGAGCCTAAACTAAGATTTACTAATTTTAGTGCTATAGCTTATGGCGCTACGGGAATTTTATACTGGGAATATATGAACGGTTTTGGAGAAACTGATAATCTCAATAATCTCATTTATCTTAATAATTACAATGCAATTAAGAAAATTAATAATTATATAAAAAAAGTTGTAGGACCTGTAGTTGTTAATAATAAAATTGTTGCTACACTTCATAAAAATAATACATCCCTTAACGATACTTATCCTTTTTCTAGCTCTGAATTGATTTCAAATAATAATACAATTGTAAGAGATGTAAATAATGATCATATTTTAGTAGGAATATTTGAATCAGAAAAAATAAATAATGCTAAAACAAGTTATATCTGGGTTGTAAATAAAAATTCTGATTCAACCATTACAAATAATAAAATATATCTGAAAGGACAATGTAAAGGGAATATTTATATTTCTCAAAGAATAGACACTTATAATTCAAATCTTGATTCATTTTCCCCTATTATAAATACTTATTTTGATGCTCAAAAAAACTGGACTGTCGTTACAATACCAGAACTGACAGCAGGAGAAGGTATAATGCTAAAAGTCGTAAGAAAAGTTATAAAATATAGAGATTATGATGGCGATGGGAAATCAGATAGAAGTCTTAAAACAAACACAGGAGAATGGAAAATTGATTTCAAAAGCAATGGATTCAGTAGTACTTGGGATGTTGTATATAGTCAATATGGAAATGCGGAAGCTCACGGTGTCCCTGCAGATTATAATGGTGATGGGATAACGGATCTAAGTGTAAAAACTGATTGGGGAGATTGGCTAATAAACTTTTATGATGCACAAGGTAATGGAGGTTGGGATTTACATTTAAATGATCAAAGAGGAGATGCTACTTGTCATCCTGTACCTGCGGATTATAATGGCGATGGACTTGATGATCTTGCTGTTAAAACAGATGATGGGAGGTGGTATATTGATTTTGCAGTAGATGGTACATATCATAATGGTTATGGTATTTGGGATATACAATTAAACGATCAAAGGGGAAATGCTACTTGTCATCCCGTACCTGCAGATTATAATGGAGACGGACTTGCAGATCTTGCAGTACAAACAGATAATGGAAATTGGTTTATTGATTTTGCAGAACAAGGCGCAAACAATAATGGATATGGCGTTTGGGACGTGATGTTATATAGTCGGTGGAATGGTCCTGCACAAGCTGCACAGGCAGATTATGACGGTGATGGACTAGTAGACATTAGTGTAAAAACAGACAATGACGGAACTTGGTATATTGATTATGCAGGAAATGGTTTTGGTACTTGGGATTTGATTATAGATAACCAAAGAGGAGGTGCGGGAGCGCATCCAGTACCTGCGGACTATGACGGTGATGGAATGGCTGATCTTAGTGTAAAAACAGATGATGGAAGATGGTTTATAGATTATGCAGAAGATGGTTATGTTAAATGGGATGAAATAATTGAGACTGATAATGGAGATGCCGGATCAATCGCGTTGAGGCAAACTAAAGATAACCTTGTAACCACAAATTCACTTGAAAATATACCGAATCCATTTAATACATCAACTGTTATAAAATTCAATCTGATTGATAAACCAAAAAACTTAGAATTTATTATCAATAATAGTAATGGAGAAATAGTTGACAAAATAACTCTGACTAGTAAAAATATGGAGGACGGATATTTTTATTATAATGCTTTATCTTTACCTGTAGGATTATTTTATTACTATTTAATTTCGGATGGAAAAATAATACAATCGAATAAAATGGTAAAAAATTAATTTAGGTTATTATATTAGGAAATCACAAAATTAAAATAGGATCTAATTTTTAGATCCTATTTATTTTCTGAAGTATTTTTAACATATAATCTGTCAGCTACATATTCGATTTTTGTTTTACCGTGTGGCTTTGGCAATCCATCTTCGCCAAGCGCTACAAAAACTAATTTGTCAATCGTAATGATTTTTTGATGCGTCATTTTATTTCTTACTTCGCATCTTAGTGTCAAAGAGGTTCTACCAAATTCCACGGCTTCGATCCCAATTTCTATAATATCGCCTTGTTTAGCAGAACTTACAAAATTGATCTCAGAGATATACTTTGTTACAGCCCTTGAATTTTCTAACTGGATAATTGCATAAAGCGCCGCTTCTTCATCAATCCATTGGAGAAGCCTACCTCCGAAAAGCGAATGATTTGGATTAAGGTCTTCCGGTTTTATCCATTTTCTGGTATGATAATTCATCATAATTCTGGTGTATTTTAACTTGGTGCAAAGGTAAAATTTATTAAGGGATTTTCATGATTATAATTCATAGAAAACATTCATGATTAAATTAATTTTTTGAAATATTAATGTAAAAATTTTTGGTTGAATTTTTGATTCCCTAGATTCTTAGTATTTTTGTAAAAATTTTTAGAATGTCAAAAGTGAAAATTGGAACAGTTCAGATGTCTTGTGTTGCCGATAAGCAAACCAATCTGAATAAAGCCATTGAAAAAATAAAAGAAGCGGCTGCTAAAGGTGCTCAGATTGTTTGTTTACAGGAACTTTTCACATCACTGTATTTTTGTGATGTAGAAGATTACGATAATTTCGAATTAGCAGAACCAATTCCTGGCCCTTCAACAGAGGCATTATCGCCAGTTGCAAAAGAACTGGGTGTTGTGATTATTGCTTCGTTATTCGAAAAAAGAGCACAAGGACTTTACCACAATACAACGGCCGTTATTGATGCCGACGGTACTTATCTTGGAAAATACCGTAAAATGCATATCCCGGATGACCCGGCTTTTTATGAAAAATTCTATTTCACTCCAGGTGATTTAGGCTACAAAGTTTTTCCTACCAAATTTGGAAAAGTTGGCGTGCTGATTTGTTGGGATCAATGGTATCCGGAAGCGTCGAGAATTACGGCTTTAATGGGTGCTGATATTATGTTCTATCCAACGGCTATAGGCTGGGCAACAGACCAGGATGAAGAAACCAATCAAGACCAATATAATGCTTGGCAGACAATCCAACGTTCTCATGCAGTTGCCAACGGAGTTCCTGTCGTTTCTGTAAATAGAGTAGGCTTTGAGCAAGATGGTGCTATGAAATTCTGGGGTGGAAGCTTTGTAACCAATGCTCAAGGAAAGCTTTTATATCTTGGTTCCCACGATAAGGAAGAAGTTGTGGTGACAGAAGTTGACCTTGCTCAGACCGATTATATGAGAAAACACTGGCCATTCCTGAGAGACAGAAGGATCGAAACTTATTCGCCGATTACAAAACGTTTTATTGACGAGGATTAATGGTTATAGATAAAAATTTTAATCCGTTAGAAAATGGATATACTTTCCCAGCAGAATGGGAAGAACACGAAGCAACTTGGCTTTCCTGGCCTCATAAGGAAGAATCCTGGCCGGAAAGAATCGATTTGATTTATCCTGCTTATGCACAATTCATTGCTGAATTGACAAAGGGCGAATTTGTTTGCATCAATGTAAAAGATCAGGAAATGCAGGCTTTCGCAATGGAACATATTTCAAAAGCAGGAGCGGATATTTCCAAAGTCGAATTCTATTTCCACGAAACCAATGATGCATGGTGCAGGGATCACGGACCGGCATTTTTAGTGAATAAAAATGGAGAAGAACCTCAAAAAATTATCGTTGATTGGGGTTTCAATGCGTGGGGAGGAAAATATCCACCATTCGAACTGGATGATGTAATTCCTACTAAAATTGCTGAAGAAAAAGGACTGCCGGTTCTTTACCCAGGAATTATTATGGAAGGCGGTTCGGTCGAGTTTAACGGTGCCGGAACCGTTTTAACTTCAAAGTCCTGTTTGCTCAATAAAAACAGAAATCCACATCTGTCGCAGGAACAAGTAGAAGAATTTTTAAAAAAATATTATGGACAAAAACAGGTCCTTTGGGTAGATGACGGAATTGTTGGTGATGATACAGATGGTCACGTGGATGACACAATTCGTTTCGTCAATGAAAATACGGTTCTGACTGTCATTGAAGATAATCCAGAAGATGACAATTATGAGATTCTCCAAACCAATCTTCGTCAGCTTCAGGAAATGACCTTGCTAAATGGTGAAAAACTGAACATCATCCAATTGCCAATGCCAGACCCGGTTTATTGCGACGGACAACGTTTGCCAGCTTCTTATGCTAATTTTTACATCGCCAATAAGTCAGTAATCGTTCCGACTTATAGATGTGATAAGGACGCAATAGCTTTGGAAATCATTCAGAAATGTTTTCCTGACAGGAAAGTTGTGGGAATAGATTCAACTGACATTATTTGGGGATTGGGAAGTTTCCATTGTTTGAGCCAGCAAGAACCTTTGGTATAAATTTAGGTCCGCTAAAAGCGGATTTTTTATTTGAAATTATGAGCCAGATCAATACTACGGATTCAGTCAAAAAGATATTGCCATTTATCTTGGCAACTGCTATTTTTATGCAGATGCTGGATTCTACAATTCTCAATACATCTTTACCTTCAATTGCGCGGGATTTGCAGGAATCGCCACTCAATATGCAGAATGCAATTGTGAGTTATGTGTTGACTTTGGCTTTGTTTATGCCGGTAAGCGGTTTTTTGGCAGATAAATTTGGTACCAAGAAAGTTTTCATTTTGTCTTTGGTATTATTTTCTCTTGGCTCATTATTTTGTTCGTTGTCCCAAAACCTCACACAATTAGTTATTTCCAGGGTCATTCAAGGTGTTGGTGGTAGTCTGATGACGCCTGTGGGAAAACTGGCATTGATTAAAACTTTTGATAAAAGCGAATTGCTGAAAGCGATGAATTATGCTATTGTTCCTGCATTGATAGGACCTATTCTCGGACCTGTCATTGGTGGTTACATTGTGGATTATCTTTCTTGGCATTGGATTTTTCTAATCAACATCCCCATCGGGATTTTAGGAATCTTGTTGAGTATCAAATGTATGCCCAATTACAAATCTCCAGTTATCGATTTTGATCTGAAAGGCTTCCTGATTTTTGCAGCAGCTTCTCTTTTGCTTTCCATTTCTTTGGAATTGCTGGGGAATACTAAAAATATTACCCCGATTTTATTGATTTTGATGTTGGGTTTTCTAATGCTGTTCTATTATTACAAACACGCTAAAACTGATAATAATCCCATTTTTCCGCTTAATCTTTTCCAGGTTCGCACATTTCGGGTTGGGATTTTAGGCAATCTGGCAACAAGGTTGGGAATCAGCTCTGTTCCGCTTTTGGTTCCGCTAATGATACAGATTTCCTACGGCCAATCGGCACTAACATCGGGTTGGATTGTAGCACCAATGGCTCTCACGGCAATGTTTGGAAAATCTTTTGTCATTGGGATATTAGATAGATTCGGTTATCGTAAAACGTTGATGACCAACACATTTATCATCGGGCTTTTGATTTGTTGTCTGGCGATTCCGGATGTCAATAGTTCGATTTATTGGTTTGTACC
>Ga0209960_1001470_pt1 | contig 30793 bp, 25 predicted proteins | sample ThiBiot_500_plan_2_FD_183947 | JGI IMG/M metagenome (GOLD analysis project Ga0209960, IMG submission 183947) | Wastewater bioreactor microbial communities from Cape Town, South Africa - Thiocy_expt_500_plan (SPAdes) | ecosystem: Engineered > Bioreactor > Thiocyanate-remediating >... | reverse complement strand
TTTTTTTTTTTTTTTTGTTTGAACATTAAAGGAGAGGAAACTTTATTAAACACAAGAATTGAATTGTCAATGCCAGGATTTATGAATATTGATTTTGCAAATCAGATTAGAAAAGAAGAAAAAATTGGAGGAGGAGGTTCTGCTATAACTTATCGTGGTATTATCACTGATCCAAAATTAAGAAATGTTCATTTTTTTTTTCAATCTTTTTTTTTTTTTAACTATTTCTGATTTTCTTTTTTTTTAAAAAAAAGGAATTTAAATTCCAAGAAGTAGCAATAAAACAAGTGAATGATGACCAAGCATTTTCAACTGAAGAAGACAGATTAAAATTTGAACAAGAAATTGCAATTATTTGGGGAGTTTCATCTCATCCAAATATTATTACTTTGGTTGGTTTCTCTGAAAATCCTCGTCGTATTATTACAAAGGTTCTTATTTTTTATTTATTATTTTTTTATTTTATTTCATTTTTATTTATTTTAGTTTATTTTATTTTTTAGTGCACCACAAAATAAATAAAATAAAATAAAATAAAATAAAATAAAAATAAAATAGTTATATGATGAAGATTTACACAAATATATCCAAAATACAACAAACGATATTCCAAGTGAAATTATTTTGAAATTGGCAAAAGATATTGCATCAGGAATGAATCACATTCATTCAAGTGGGATTGCTCATAGAGATCTCAAATCGTTTGTTTCTTACTTTTTTTCTTTTCTTTTTTTTTCTTTTCTTTTTTTTCTTTTTTTTTCTTTTTTTTCTTTTTTTCAACCAAAATATCGATAAATAAACTCAAAATAGATCAAATGTCTTGTTGGAAAAAGAAAATGGACAAATGAATGCAATAATTTGTGATTTTGGATTGGCAAGAGTTAGTTCAAAAAGAAGTGTTCGCTTTGATTAATTGATTTTTTTATTTTTAAACATTTGAATACAAACAATAGGTAATAAACCAAAAAATAATTGATGTGAAAGGATTTTCACCACGATATACGGCACCAGAAGTATTTGGAAGAATGGCAATGAATTTGACAACAGTTACAGTTGAATATGAAATGAAAAGTGATGTTTATTCTTATGCTGTTATTCTTTGGGAAATGATGACTAGAAAACTTCCTTGGGCTCATTGTAACCTTTTTCTTTTCTTCTTCTTTTTTATTTATTTCTTTTATTCACTCCATTCTTCTTTTATTTTTTGGAAAATGTAGTAAAAGAAGCTCGTGATATTGATTTCCAAGTACGATCAGGAAGAAGAGAAGAAATCCCGTCAAGTGATGGAGATCCAAATCTTGAATTACTTTCAGTTCTTATCATGTTATGCTGGAAACAAGTTCCAAACGAAAGACCTATTTTCCATCAAATTGTTCACAAACTCGATCCTATTCTTTGAAAAAAAAACAAATCAACAACACCAAAGATCACCTTAGAATCACTTCGGCTTCTTGTGTAATAATTGTAATAAAGAAACTCAACAATCAGGTTTCAATTTTTGATTCCAATTTTTATTTTATTTTATGATTTGTTTGCTTTTGAAACAAGAAGTCGATGATGAAGCAACCAACCAATGAATCAATCAATCAATCAAAGTTTTACAATAAATAATAACAAGTGAGATTTTACCAACAAGATGAAGAAGATGTTGAAGAAGGTGATGAATGATGAATACTTGATATTATAACAAGCAAAACAGAAAATCATTTTTGTGTTTTGGGATGATCAGAACTCTATGAGATTAAGTGAATCTCACAAATGCAAAATGAGTAACTTATGATAAGAATTCATTATTTTTAAAATTCAAAAGCTTTCAGATTCGGTGTGGCACAGCTGTGCAACTTTGTAAATTCTCGTTCTTTTGATAAATTCACCTTTCAACTTTTGGATTAGCAACAACTTTGAAAATTTAGAATTTCAAACCAAACACTCAAACGAATAAATCTTGAAGAAAGGATATCAATAGCTAAACTTTTAGTTTTTCAAATCCAATTTATTTATTGAATCGATGGAAAGACAACTTTGGCAAGCTTGTTTTGATGGAAATGTTCGAGAAGTTCAAAAGTTACTTCAATATCAACAAATTAACACTAATTACCAAAATTCTCTTGATTGGACATCTCTTTATGCTGCTTGTTATAAAGGGCACATTGAAATTGTGAAGTTATTATTAAATGATAATAGAGTTGATATTAATAAGGAAAATAAATATAGTGAAACACCTTTTCAAATCACATGTTATCATGGACACACTGAGATAATGATTTTGTTCTTAAGTGATAAAAGAGTTGACATTAATAAAGCAAATAAGTTTGGTTCAACACATTTTTATATTGTTTGTGAAAAAGGACATGTCGGAATAGTGAAATTATTATTAAATGATAAAAGAGTTGACATTAATAAAGCAAACAAGTGCGGCGCAACACCTTTTTATGTTGCTTGTCGTAAGGAGCGGATTGAAATTGTGAAATTATTATTAAATGATAATAGAGTTGATATAAATGAAGCACTAAATGGTTGGTCACCTTTTCATAATGCCTGCAAAGAAGGACATATTGAAATTGTGAAATTACTATTAAATGATCAAAGAGTTGATATTAATAAAGCAAATACGGATGATCAAACACCTTTTTATATTGCTTGTTATAATGGACATATTGATATTGTGAAGTTGTTATTAAATGATAAAAGAATTGATATTAATAAAGCATTGAATACAGGTGGTACTCCTTTTTATATTGCTTGTCAAAATGGACACGTTGAAATTGTAAAATTATTATTAACTGGCCAAAGAATTGATATAAATATTGTATTAAATGGTAGTTGGACACCTTTTTCCATTGCCTATTATAATGGACATATTGAAATTATGAAATTATTATTAAATGACCAAAGAATTGATCCCAATAAAGCATTAAATGGAGGCTGGACAACTTTTTCCAATGCTTGTTACAATGGAGATATTGAATCTGTGAAGTTATTATTAAATGATCAAAGAGTTGATATCAATAAAACAGAAAGTGAATATGGTGAAACACCTTTTTATATTGCATGTCAAGAAGGACATATTGAAATTGTTAAATTGTTATTAAATGATAAAAGAGTTGAAATCAATAAAACAGAAAGTGAATATGGTACAACACCTTTTTATATTGCATGTCAAGAAGGACAAATTGAAATTGTTAAATTATTATTAAATGATAAAAGAGTGGAGATAAATAAAGGAAATGATAATGAGGCAACCCCTTTTTATATTGCATGTCAAGAAGGACATATGGATATTGTGAAATTATTATTAAATGATCAAAGAGTTGATATCAATAAAGCAAGTAATGATGGTGAAACACCTTTTTATATTGCTTGTTGGAATGGACATCTTGAAATTGTTAAATTATTATTAAATGATCAAAGAGTCGATGTCAATAAAGCAAATGATAATGGTGAAACACCTTTTTATATTGCTTGTGAACATGGACAAATTGAAATTGTGAAATTATTATTAAATGATAGAAGAATTGATGTTAATAAAGCAGATAATGGCGGTTGGACACCATTTTATATCGCTTGTTGTGAAGGACATCTTGAAATTGTTAAATTATTATTAAATGATCAAAGAGTGGAGATAAATAAAGCAAATGATCATAATGAAACACCTTTTTTGATTGCTTGTTTTTATGGACATATTGAAATTGTTAAATATCTTTTAGCATATGGAAAAGAAATAAATATCAATTCAAAAGATAATGAGGGAAAAACTGGTCTTGATTGGGCAAAAGAAAGAAAAAAAACGGAAATTGATGAATGGGAAGATGAAGAAAATTTTGAAAATAGGAAAAGAAATTGTCCAAAAATTGTTGAATTAATAGAGTCATTCCAAAAGAGAAGGAAGAGAAGTGAAGAGGAAGAAAAGAGAAAGTTGGCAGCAGAAGAAAGGAAAAGAGTTGCAGACACAAAGAAAAAGTTAGAAGAAGAAAGGAGAAAAGAAGCAGAAAGAAAAAAATTTGAAGAAGAAAAGAGAAAGTTTGAAGAAGAGAAGAGAAAGTTAGAGGTAGAAAAGAAGAAAATTGAAGAAGAAGCTAATCAATACCTCCAAATTAAACAACAAGATAAACCAATCGAATATTACCCACTTAAAAGCTGGAAAGATGTTATTTCACTAAGTCAAGGACCAAATTCAGAGTTTCGAGTTGAAATTGATCCTGATGAAATTCCAAACAATATTAAAACTCAAATTGGAGAAATGATGAAGGAATTCTCAAAATTAGAAACATGTACTCAATCAAAAACAACTCCCTCAAATTTTATATTTCAAGTAGAGTTTATTATAAAAAAGAGAGCAGAGAAAGTATTTGATCAAATTGTAGAGTTACTGGAATCAAATTAATTGATGAATAACTTGATGTATCAGAATCATTATTCAATGAAATGTTTTTCCAAAACAATTACATGGTATGAAGAAACTTAAAAAATCACTCGTGTAACAAACATCAAAAGAAATAAATTTTAAATGAAAAAGAAAAGTTTTTTTTTTTTTTGAAACTTTGATTTTTATTGTCAAGCATTACAAACAAACAAGAACATGTTGTATCCATCATCTGAAAAGAGTGTTCATGATAATCAAAAAAGAAGCAAACTTGTGGAAAGTTGAAACTTTTGGATAAGAATTTGATATCCAAACAAGCAATTAATTTTCTTTTGAAAAAGCAGCAATCCAAGAGCTTTAAAGATGAGATCAGAAAGCAAAAATAAAACACTTCAGGACGTAAGACACATTTACTAAAAAAATTACTATTAAGCCATCTTGGAAGCCGAAAATCTTATCAAAGAAATGATTCTTGAACCACATTGGATTTCATTAATTGTTTCCATTCATAAGGAAATATTTAAAGAAGTCATGAAATTTTGAAATTGTAACTAATTGACACACTAACATCTTTACATCACAGAAGTTTTGTGGTAATAGGGAAAAAAATCATACTTTGAAAATCTCGGGAACAGGATTTTATTCTATTATAATACTAAATCTTGATGTCTTTCAGCTTGATAATTCCAACTAAATCCACTCAAAAAATGTATCCAACAAAACAAAAGTATACGATTTTCAAACAAATGCAAAAGTACATTGAAAAAGAACTTTTATCATCTTTAAACGATATTGAAAAAAAAAAAGGCAATTTCCTCCGAGATATGTCGAATTTATATGAACATTTGGGGGTTACACTTATAACAAACACAAGCAAAATATATATATTGATGGTCATGAAAGAGAAGATGTTGTTAACTATCGAAATGAAGAGAGAGAGCTCGTGAATGATCGAGTATGAAAAATTTATGTCCATTTTTGAAGGTGAAAATTTAATTGAAACTGAACAGGTGATAAGAAAAAAAGGAGAAGGAAAGTCTCTTATGGTCAGTGGTTTTTATTGTGGTTTGTTATGGTAACGTAAATTTAATCCTTGAACCAAGTCTAAAATCCTTGTTGGTGTTTGTGTGATCAAATATCTGAAACTAAATAAATAAATATCTTGAGGTAGTTTAGATCTTGCAAATAACAACGAGTTTAATAAATTTAAAGCTACAATCTATGTTCTAATATTGAATAATAATATAATTCCAGATCATCAGTCTTCTTTATACTTACAAATTATAAAATCTTGAAGTCTTGTCCTGTCATAAATCTATCTCTAAATAACTAAATTGTGATCATTTAAAGTCTTGTTGTCTTGATAATCTGATCAAAAATCTTGTCCAAAATTAATCTAATCTAAACATATCTAATCCGAATTGGGCTATCTTGATTATTGGTTAATCCTAATTCCTTTTGAAATCTTGTCTTGTCCTAAATCTAAATAACTAAGTTGTAAACATTAATGGAAGTCTTGTCGTCTTGATAATTCTTAATAAGTCCTAATCTTTGGAGTCTTGCAATATTGAGATGGTTGTGTGGTCTTGACACCCAGTCTACTAAATCATCTTCTTGATATCCTGATCTCATTGTCTTAAATCTAAATAACTAAGTTGTAAACATTTGATCATTTAAAGTCTTGAAGTCCTAATAATCCAAATCCTAAAATCTTCAAGTCCTAAATTAATTTAATCTAATCTAAATCCTGATCTTGAATTGATGTCCATCTTGATTATCCTTGATATTTGAATCCTAAAAATCTTGAAGTCCAAAATTCTCATCCTTTGAAGTGGTCTTGAAATAATATCTTGATTATCCTTGATTTTCTTAAATAACGAGAAACCTGTTGGAAGTCTTGAAGTCTTCTAAATCCTAAATCCTCAAATCTTGATATCTTGTCCTATTGAACCTAAATCTTGAAAGTCTTGAAAGTCTTGGTAATCCAAATCCAAATCCTTAAAAGTCCTAAAATCTTGCGGTCTTGAAAAAACCTGATATCTTGTCCTAATCTAACCTAAATCTTGAAGTCTTGAAGTGTTGAAGTCTTGATAATCCAAATCCTTAAAATCTTGAAGTCCGAACCTAAATATAAACACCTTGAAATCCTAAATTTAATCCATTTAAATCTTGATTATCCTTAATCCTAACAACCTTGAATTCTTGAACTTAGTCCTCAATAAAATCTTGAAGTCTTGATAATCCTAAATCCTCATTGATCCAATAATATCCTAATCTAAATAATAAAAATCCAGGTCCTAAAGTCCTAACAATCTTTAAGTCCTAATCTAATCTAATCTAATCCAAAATCCCTTAATCCTAACAATAAAACCTTGAAGTCTTGATCCAATAATAATATCCAGGTCCAAAAATCCTAATCTTGAAGTCTTAATCTAATCCAAAATCTAAATCTGAAGTCCTTAAATTATGCAGTCCTAAAAAATCTAAGTTCTAATAAATCCTAGATCTTGAAAAATACACTAATCCTAAAATCTTGAATTCCAAGTCCTAATCATCTTGAAGTTCTAAATAATCTAATCCAAAATCCAAAGTCCTTAAATCTTGCACATAAATCTAAATCTTGATAATCCTTGTCAAAATCTTGAAATCCATTCCAATCTAACCTAACCTAATCTAATCTAATCCTAAAATCCAAAAAATCTTGAAGTCTAAATCTTGAACAACTAAAATCCTTGATATTCTTGAAGCTTACCATCATTTTTTTTTTTGAAGGGAAAAAAAGAAATAAAATAATAAAGAAATCCTTTGAAAAGGTGTGGTGAAAGGGAAAAATAGAAAAAGGAGGAAAGAAAAGTAAAAAGAGCCTGTCCATTTTGATCCTCAACAGTCCTTAAAGTAAAGTAATAAATCCTTGTTATTCACAAAGTAAGTAAGAAAATCCATCCTAGCTGTATTTTTTTCTTTTTGTTGTTTGTTGAGTTTGGTGGTGGTTTGGTTAGAGTTTTGGTTGGTTTTTCAGTTTTTTGAGTTTCATTTTGGTTTTGCTTTGTCAAGTTTTGAATTGGTTTGGGTGAGCTTTGGTTAATCACTTTGTCAACTTTTCAATCTGCTTTGTTCATCAAAGAAGTAATCACAGTGTGTCTTGAATCAAAGGTATTGAGGTGAAATAATCGAAAAAACTGATTCATTTTGAATAATCTCATTTCTTGCAAACTGAAAAACCTTGACATAACAAAAAACTATCAATCAAAAAAGTGAAGTAAAGTCCTGAGCCATTGTTCTTGCCAGTCGAGCGTGAAGTAAACCTGCATAAAACTTGTGCTAAAGTGTTAGTTTTTTTCCTGTGTTTTGAGTTTTTTGAGTTGGTTATTGTTGAAAGTTCGAAATCATTTCATTGAAAACTTGGTTCCATTCCAGACAAGTCATTCTAAAAATACAGTTAATTAATAGGGTGTCATTAAAAACTTGAAGTCTTTTTTTTCAAAGCTTGTATCAAATCAAATCAAAGCGGGTGAGGAATTTTTTTCTTCCAAAGAGCAATTTTTTCCAACTTGGTGAAAAAGCAAAGCAAAGTAAAAGTAAATAGAAAATAAAAGCAAATTTTTGAAGGAAATCCATAAAGTCAGTTAAAAAGGCAGTAAAGTAAAAGTGAAGTAAAGGCAAAAGCAAAGGAAGGAAGAGACAAAGCAAAGCAAAGCATTTTTTTCGGTTCATATTTCTTTTTATTCATTTTGGCTTTTTGGTCTTGTTTCTTTTCTTTTTTATTCTTGATTTGATTTGATTCCATTCTTTTTTCATATTTTCATATTTTTGATTCAAAAACAGTTTGATTTTTTGTTCTTTCGAGAAAGTAAAAACTTGAAATCATAAATTCTTGATTAGTCATTGTTCATGAGGCAAACATAACGAGAGCTAAAAAATAATCCATTCTCACTCGAGACAGAGTTCTCCCATAGTTCAAATAGCTCGGTCTTGCATTTCTTCTGGTTGTTCGATCTTGAGTAATAATAAAAGGTCTTGAGTCTATTAGAAAAAAAAAAAAAAAAAAAAAAAAAAAAAAAAAAAAAACGAAAAAAAAAAAACGGCCACCTATTTATAATAAATTTTCTTAGCCACGTGTTCAAAATTGCTCACTCACGATTTTGCTTTATTAGGTAATCGTTAATTATTCCAGAATTTTCCAGAAGCAAAACAAAACAAACAAAATGACAATGATGTCATAATAAATCATTTTGATTGGATCATTTTGGCGGGAAATTAAATTTATTTATTTTGTTTGTTATGAAATAGTTTTGGATCAAAAAGAAAAACAAAACAAAAAACAAAAAAATTTTTTTCCCGCTCATTTTTTTTTGGTTTTGTTTGTTTTTGAAAGAAAAAAAAAAAATGGCTTTTTCGAACTCAAAAATGTTTATTCACCAACTTCCTTCCCAACAACAACAACATTGCACCAAGTTTTTTTTTTTTTCAAAATTGAGAAATCTATTTTGATAAATTTTGTAAAATCAGAATTTTCAAAAAATTGAAAAAAAAAATTCTTGGATTTTGTTTGTTTTTGAGACAAAAAAAAAATGGTGGATTTTTTTCTAAAAAAATGGCGGATCTGCTGGATTTTTTTGGAAGAAAACAAAAGGAAGAAGCTAACAAAACAAATATTTATGCGTCAACTTCCTTTAAAATACAATGAAGCATAATGAAAATTTTTTGATCAAATGTTCAAACTCTCAAGTCTTTACTCTTAACATCCCTCTTCTATCATCTTTTTTTGATCTCTTAAGATGTTTTTTTAGTCTTCGAATTTTTTGTTTGTTAGAACATCTTTGATTCCAAGTTTGTAAACTACGAGCAAAACAAGCCCTGAATTCGAGCACCCAAGGAAATTAGTTTAATAGTCACAGGGGTTCAAGGATATCCCGAGTGTTTCGAGTAGTCCCTCAATCTAGTTTCAATATCTGACGAGAGAGAATCGGTAAGGAGCCTCTTCGTCCCAGTTTTGTCAGTTTACTTTCATCAAGATGGAACTTTTTTTAAGGTCAGTTATACAACTTTGGAAAGCTTTGCTGGAAACTATTGTCTCTCTCAACTGATTATAATTTATTTCTTTGACCCAAATATCAACTTGGTTCCAACTGAGTTATGTTGCAAAATGGAGGTTGTAAATAGTTTTAGTTTTCTTTAGTAATATTGAAAAATCTGAATGTAACGCTTGGCGCTCCTAAAATTTCTTCACTGATCCAATTTTCTGAAGAAGAAGGATACAATCAAAAATGATATCTCTTTTGATGTTTTATTATTCCCTCTGGTTTGTTCAATTAATTCATCCAATTTGAATTTCTAAAAACAATAATTAATAATTTTTTTTTTCTTTCATAATATAGATTTTTTTTTTTCTCTTTTTAAAAACTGGAGATAAAATTGCAAGTCTCAATTGAAAATTTTAGTCCAATTTGCGAGTTGTAACAGTGCCCAATATATAATAATCTACAGAAAGTTTAAAAAGCACGATTATAAACAACAGCGTACTGCCATAGAGAAGGATATCTTTCTTTTCGCCTGATTTGACTAAAGAAATTTTCCACAATTAAAGTTCCATGAATTGTAGGTTTGATTTTGGTTTGGTTTTGATTTATTTTTTATCCTTCTTAAAATATCTTTGCAATGCATATTATAGAGTAAATGTCCAAAAATTTTGTTTTTCAGTTGTTGTATCCAAGAATAATAAAATTCAAATAAAGAAAACAATTCGGATTAATCGTTCTTATATAACTGATTCTTTATTATTATTCTTTTTTTCATAAACTAACGATAAATAAGACTTGGAGATTTTTTTTTTTTTTGAAATTTATGAACTACTGATTGATTGAAAGATTGTTAAAATCACCTTTGACTTTTTTGAACCTATTAGCTTCCCAAATTTTAAACTCGTTCAATTTTGTTTTGTTTCTCAAATTTGATTTATTTAGAATACACTATATAGCAAGGATAAGTTTGTGATTCATTAACAACAAATTCATCAACAGTCCATTCTTCATTCAATTGTTCAACTTTAGTTATTGGATAAGCTGTCCCTGTTGAGTTTCCATTCACTAAAATTGAGGAGAAAAAAAAAAAAAGAAGAAATCAAATTCTTGCTACTGAAATATAAAATAAAAAATGGTTTAGAAAAGTTTACCAAGAGAAATATGAGAATCATAACCAGGATTTATAGGTTTTCCAAAATAACCTTTCTCATTTACTTTTCTTTTGTAAACATCCATTCCATTTGAACCTTTTTGCTCTTGTTTCTCCATCTCCACTTTTCCATCTTTATCTGTAGCAAATGGATGTTCTACAACTGGAAATGGATTACCAACAATCATCAATCCAATTACAAACACTTTTGGATTTCCTTTAGAATATTTTCTTGCATATTTCTCTTTGGATGTTGTGTACACTCCTTTATTTTTTTCAAATTCAAAAAAAAAATATTATGAAGAGAAAAATTTGAGAAAACCTGAAGAAAAATATCCAAGATCATCGGAACTTGCTGGAACTGCACTAAATCCATCATTACCTTCAGATTTTTATTTATTGAGTTATTTAAATTCAAATAAAAGAAAGAAAAAAATAAAGTAAAAATACAAATTCTTTGGGCAACATCTTCACTTGTTCCTTGAATCATTGGGATCACAAATGCCTGTATTTAATTATTTCGGATTCATAAAAATAAGAAACAAAGGAAATAAATTTACATTGTTTCCATAATTCCAACCAAATTGTTTAAACTTTGAAATGTAATCTCCTAAATATTGAATCATTGATTTTCGAAGTTCAAGATCATTTCCTTCATACCAATTTTCATTTTTATATCTAATTGGATTACTTTTACATCTTTGAAATGTTTGTTGGCATTGCAATTTGAACTTTTCCTTCAAATTTCTATTCTCATTTCCAATTACTTTTTCAACTTTTGAAAGATCAAATCCATGAATTTCTAAAATCTTTTTCAACCCTTCAAATAATTCCTCATCATATATTTTGGAATTTTCAAAAATCGTCTTTGTTTCATTTTCTTGATTTTGGTTTTGATATGCAAATTTCCAATAATCATTTCCTATGATATTTTTAAATTCAAGATTAGTATGAAAAAAAGAAAAAGAAAAAGAAAAGAAAAAAAAATACCAAAATTATTTTGATTTTCTAAAGTATCAAGTAAACCAGTTTTGAATAATAAATCTTCACCATAAATTGGAAAATGAGTGATTGGACATATTAATTTTCTATCTTTTATTTCAAATTTACAATCTTCAAGAATCTCATTCAAATCAATTAATGCTTTTGAAAAATGAGGAGATCTAACACATTCTTTCCATTTCACTCCTCCATAATTTTTACTCACAATTTCTACTTCCCGATAAATATATTTCATCATTCCTAAACATTCTCTTCTTTCTTTTCCTCTAATTCTAATTTCAAATAGATTTTCTTCTATTTTAACTTCCAATAAGCATAAAATATTCTCATTTTCATTAGCAAAATGTTTCAATAATACACCTCTTCTCCAAATAATATTATCAACTATTTTATCATGAAATCTAACCAATAATCTTGAAACCATTTCACTTGGAACTTGATTAAATGAAAATATCCTTTCAATTTCAATTGTATTCAATGGAATTGTTTTTGGCCATTTCTTTTCCAATTCACTTTGAATTTCTTCCATTTGAGATCCAATATCAGTCATCTTTTTATTTTCTTTTTGAATTCTCTCTTTCTCATTTCTGATTTTTTCTTTTTCTATTTGATTTGATACTATCTTTTCTACTTTTTCTAATTCTTTCAATAATTCCAAATTTTTAACTTTCGTTTCTTTTATCATTTCTGGATCTGGTAGTAAATTTGGAATTATAAGTTTCTTTTCATTTTCATTTTGACCCCCATTTCCAATTTGTTGATCTTTTAAAATAAAACAAACTTCAAACTTTTCCAGTAAAGATAAATAAGTATCAATTAAATTTGTTGGTCCTTTCCAAATATTTGATAATTGAAAATAATCAATAATTCCATTTAATCTCATTTGTCTTGTTGATTCATCTGCTTTAAATAAGTCTCCTAATATGTTCTTTGTGAAATGTTGTGGATCCAAAACAATAATATTTGATAATTCAATTGGTTTATCAAAATAAATACAAATTCCCCATTCATGTAATAATTTCAATGCTCTTTTGATAAATTCAAAATCAAATTAGTTCATAAACTGATTTTTCAATTGCCAAATATCCAACTGGGACATTTTCTCCCATATACGAATGACTTGATGAAATCTTAAAAATGGTTTTTCTTAATTCATCGATATTTTCCAATGTTGAACAACTAACTTCAAAATAAGATGGTGGTGATTTTAATCCATTTTGATCATATATTTCCATAACTTTGGTTTGCCTCAAATTTTTATTTTCATCATTTTGATTGTCATTAACAATTGAATCCAAAAAAGTACCAATAATAATAATTGAATAAAATGGTTTTCCTTTTTCATCACAATAATTTTGATTTAAATGAGATGATAATGATTTCAACCAAAAATCCAAACTTTCTAATCCTTTAATTCCTTTATCCATTCTATATAATACTAAAAATGTTGATCTATTCGATAAAAAATAATGATGTGTATTATAATAATCATTTTGTCCTGCAAAATCCCAGGTTGAATATTCAACTTGATCATCATTATCTTTCTTTTCATTTCCGTTTTCATTTCTATTTTTATTTCCATTTTGTTTTGTTTCCAGGTTTTTATTTTTGAGTGTTGAAGAATTCCAAAAATGAGTACTCACTTCCACGTCCTCGTATTGATGTTGATTAAGCGTGGAATATTTCCAAATATGAGTATTCACTTCAATTCCATGAGTTGCCTTATTTGAAACTAATTTTGAGATTCTTTCAACCCATAAATCTCTTGTTTCTTCATTATCAAAGTATAATTTGATTTTTTCTTTTGATTTTTTAATTTTCTTAATTTCAATTCCGTAATCATTTTTGTCTTGAAATAATTCTTTTCTAATATTTTTTGTCACATTCCATTCTTTATTTTCAAGAGTATATTGTTTATATAATTTTCCTTGGTAATATTGTTTTAAATATTTTCCTTCTAGTGAAAAATAATATTCAGAATTGAAACCAAAAAAGTTAGGAACTTCAATGACATTAATCAAAGGAAATAAGCAATCTAATAAAGTTGTTTTACCAACATTTTCATAACCAACAACCATTAATTTTGTTCGATAAAGTGGATTTGAGTTTGGAGATTTACATAAATCTAAAATATATTGAACAATTGATTTTGTTCCTTGATTTCTAATTTCAATTGGAATTATTTCTAATCCTTCTGTTGATTCCAATTCAATATCATCAATTCTATTGATTATTTTATTATGAGATATGTTTGAATTTAAACAAACAAAATAAAAAAATAAACTTAATGTTTTGGATATTGCTCAATTGTAAATTTTCATATTTCCAAATCAAAGTTTTTAGAATTTCAAGAATATTAGAAGATGTCAAACCACAGTTTGTTAACCTTGATAAATTTTAAATTGTAAGGAATCGATGAGAAAAAATAAAAATAAAAAAATAAAAACACCTTAATTCTTTGATATTCTTGTTCTTTTTCAAGTATTCATTAAAAATCAAAAAGTCTTGCTCGTTGATTGTTTCATCTTCAATACAAAATAAAGGAGAACTTTGAAAAGTTTTTAAATACTCTTGATATCTTTGTTCTATTTCATTTTTTATTTTTTATTTTTTCAACATTTCGTTCAATGATTTGTCAATGGAAATTTACCTGTGTCAAATTCTTGAATTAATCGCACTATTTCTGAATGATTTTTTTCTTTTTCGATATCAATTATAGATTTTTCTTCATTATTTTTCTTTCTTATTGAAATTCGTTTCTCATTTAATAATAATTTCACTATTTCAATATGTCCTTTGAAACATGCAATATAAAAAGGTGTCCAACCATCATTCTTTGATTTATTTATATCAACCCTTTGATCACTTATTAATAATTTCACAATTTCGATATGTCCTTTTTCACAAGCAATATAAAAAGGTGTTACTGCAGTCTTATTTACTTTATTAATATCAATTCTCTTGTCATTCAATAATAATTTCACAATTTCAATATATCCTTTTTCACAAACAATCCACAAAGGTGTTTCTCCACTATTCTGTGCTATATTTATATCAACTCTATTATCATTTAATAATAATTTCACAATATCAATATGTCCTTCTTGACAAGCAAAATAAAGTGGTGTCGTTTCACCATTATTTGCTTTATTGACCTCAATTCTTTCATCGTTTAATAATAATTTTACAATTTCAATATACCCTTCTTGACAAGCAAGATAAAGAGGAGTTTGACTCTCGTTCTCTGCTTTATTGATATCAACTCTATTATCATTTAATAACAGCTCCACGATTTCAATATGTTCTTCTCGACAAGCAATATAAAGAGGAGTTTGATTGTTATTATTTGCTTTATTGACATCAGCTCTTTTATTACTTAATAATATTTTCACAATTTCAATATGTCCATAATCACAAACAACAAAAAGAGGTGTTGAACCAATGCTATTTGGTTTATTGATGTCAACTCCTTCATTACTTAATAATAATTTCACAATTTCAATCTGTCCATTTTGACAAGCAATCCAAAAAGGTGTCGCTTCATCATTTTCTTCCTTATTGATATTAACTCTTTCATCATTTAATAATAATTCCATTATTTCAATGTGTCCATTTTCACAAACAACCCAACAAAGTGTTTTTTGACTATATTTATTTGGATGATTGATATCAACTCTTTTATTATTTAATAATATTTTTACGACTTCAATGTGACCTTTTTCATAAGCGATCCACAAAGGAGTTATTCCATCATTTGGTTTATTAATATCAACTCTTTTATTATTCAATAATAGCATCACAATCTCAATATATCCATTTTCACAAGCAATATAAAAAGGTGTTTGATCATTATTATTTTTTTTATTGACCTCAACTCTTTCATCATTTAATAATAATTTCACAATTTCAATTTGTCTATTATAACAAGCAATATAAAAAGCTGTTTCTCCATTATTATTTCCTTTATTGATTTCACTTTTATCATTTAATAACAACTTTACAATTTTGATGTGTCCGTTCTGACAAGCAATATAAAGGGGTGTCCAACCGTCACTAGTTGCTTTATTGATATCAACTCTTTTATCGTTTAATAATAATTTCACAATTTTAGTTTGTCCACATTCACAAGCAATATAAAAAGGTGTTGCTCCATTTTTTGTTGTTTTATTGATATCAAGTCTTCCATCATTTAATAATAGCTTCACAATTTCAGTGTGGCCTTTTTCACAAGAAATAAAAAAAGGTGCTGCTGAATATTTATAGCCTTTCCAATTTGTATTTATTTGTGAATTTTGAAGTAATTTTTGAACATCTTCAACATTTCCATCCTCACAAGCTTCACGAAGTTTTTCATCTAATAAAAATAGCTAATTAAAACTTTTATTATTTGACAAATAAAATTATTTAAAGTGGCAAAATTATTTCAATAAATAATTGGAATAAAATTATTACTAAATTCTTTTATCAATTTTGCTCTTGTTTCATTTTGATTCTTTTGGAATGATTCCACTAATTCAACAATCTTTGGGCAATTATTTTTTGCTTCTTGGTATTCTTCTCCAGTTTCATAACTATTTTTTTGAGATGAAGATAAACGTTCTCTTGCCCAATCAAGCGCTGTTTTCGAATCATTATCTTTTTGATTGAAATCTATTTCTCTTCCACATTCTAAGAGGTATTTCACAACTTCAAAATGTCCATTTTGTCCGATATAACAAGCACAAGAAAAAGGTGTTACCCCATTATTCTTTGGTTGATTGATATCAATTCTTTCATCATTTGACAGTAGCTCCATAACCTCAAAATATCCTTTATAACAAGAAATATAAAAAGGTGTTTGATCGTCTTTGTTTGCTTTATTGACATCAACTCTTTTATTATTTAATAGTATTTTCACAATTTGAAGATGTTTTTTGAAACAAGCAATATAAAAAGGTGTTTCGCCGTCCTTATTTGCCATATTTATATCAACTCTTTTATCATGTAATAATAATTCCACAATTTCAATGTATCCAAGTCTACAAGCACAGTAAAAAGGTGTTTGATCATTATTATTTGCTTTATTGACATCAATTAATTCTTTATTTAATAATAATTTTACAGTTTCAATTTCCCCTAACACACAAGCAATCCAAAAAGGTGTAAGATCACCTGTATCAACTCTTGGATCACTCAATAATAACTTCACAATTTCAATACATCCATTTAAACTGGCAATATAAAAGGGAGTTCGATCAAAAGTCGTTGCTTTATTGATCTTAACTCTTTCATCATTTAATAATAATTTCACTACTTCAATATGTCCTTTCCAACAAGCATTATAAAAAGGTGTTGCTTCGTTCTTGTTTGGTCTATTCACGTCAATTCTCTGATCAATTAATAATAATTTCACAATTTCAAGATGTCCATTCTGACAAGCAATATAAAAGGGTGTTCTTTGCAATCCAAAATCTTGCCAGTTAATGTTAATTTGTGAGTTTTGAAGTAATTTTATAACATCTTCGACTTTTCCATCAGAACAAGCTGTGAAGAGCTGACTTTCCATTATTTGATATGTTCTTTTCTATTTTCTTTTGAAACTTTCAAACCATTGAAAAGAATCTTCAATTCTTAAAGATAACTAGTTCGATAAAACAATTAGTATTTCATTTTGTATTTTCAATAAATCAATTAGTATTTGTAAAAAGTAAAGGAATGAAAATACAAAATGAAAAGGAACCATAAAGTGATTGGAATTATTGTGAACAATATCTTCTTCTTCTTCCAACTCAAATCAAAGATAAAATATTCACATTGAAAGAACTCAACGATGTACTCATGGATGACTGTATACCATCACTTGAGAGAGTATATTCCTCTCTATCATATCGTATATATTTCAAAGATTCGGATTCATCAAGAAATGAAAAGATTTGATGAATTCATTAATATATATCTATGGACTTGAACACTCAACGAAACTTATTTTTCAATTTTATTTATTTATCAGTTTTAAGATTGCTTGTAAGTTTTCATCAATTGAATTGAATTGAATTGATTGATTCTTCAATTTTATATGATTCACTTTATTTGCATTTATTTAACGATCTTTTCAATTATATTTTAGAGAACATCTCTTTGGAAAGAAAGATTACAGTTTAAAAGACTTTGTAACTTCAAGTAGAAGGAGGCTAATGGTTGGATGAAATATTAAAGTCAATGAGAAAACTGATTCTTTTAACTGGCATCTCTTGTCTTTGTTTTTGGATTATTTATGTCTTTCAACAACAATGGAAAGGATCTACATATCAACATAGAAGTAATGTAAATACAAATGTAATCTCTTTTTATTTTTTTTATTTTTTAAAAACTTGAACCAATCTTTTTTTTAAAAACAAAAAAAAAATGAGTAGAATAGATTTGAACAAGAAATTCATCTTCTTCAACAATGGTTCTCTCCAAATAATAAGGAAAGAGAAGAGGAATATTTGAGAGCATTAAGAAGGAACGTTTTAAATCCTTATATTTCAAAGATTCATTTATTACAACCAAAGAATTGGACATTTGATCAAATGGAATCATTGTTAGTATCACAACATCAAAGTTTTCCATTAAATACATTTTATGAGAAAGTTATTATTACCAATCATGATTATGAAGAAAGATTATTGGCTTCCATTGTTTTTCAATATGCAAGTCAAAATTTAGCAAAAAAAATTTGTATTTTTTCAAACTTGGATATTTACTTTGATGATTCCCTTTCCTTATTATTTAATAATTCAATTGATTTAAGTTATATTCGATATTATTTTTTATCAAGATATGAAGAAGTTGATGAAGAAGAAGGAGAAAATATTGAACAAGAAGAAGATCTTATTTTTGATTTTGATGGATATAATTGGAGTATAGATAATGAAGAAGAAGAAGAAGAAGAAGAAGAAGAAGAAGAAGAAAATAATCATAATCAAAACGAAAACAAAATTAAACCTTCAAAACATCATTTGTCTCAATGTGGAAGACATTTTATTGGAAGTCATGATTCAATTATTTTTATTCCACCTTTACCAAAACCTTTAATTCCTTTATGTGCTATTGAGATTGGATCATGGGGAATTGAAAATCGTTTAATGTGGGAATTTGAAAAATTTGGAATCAGTATTAGAAATCCATGTCTTGATATTAAATCTTGGCATATTCATAAAAATAGATTCAAATCAAAAAGTATGCCTATTGTAAATACTGAAAATCGTTCAAGTGTAGCTCATCCTCAAAAACTCTTTTCAAAATATCCATTATTAAGGATTGATTATCGTAAACATTTTTCACTTATCAACATGCCCAAAAAAATGACATTTATGTTAAGGAATGAACATTCAAGTTGGTGTTTATTTAGTCGAAAAGATACAAAATTTGGACATGCAAAATGTAATGAAGCAAATATTGATCAACATTGGATTGTTTTAAGTTTTCCATTTTTATTAAATCAAGATTATTTAGATGTTTTTCAAAATCCTTTATCTATCTCTGAACCAAAACTATTTATTGGAAGACAATCAAATTTTTGTCTTATTTCAAATGAAACTTGGGTTGGTCATAATATTTGTGAATTTGTTAACTTTTCTTCAAAATTTTGGAGGATTATAATAATTTCAGAAGGTCAATTTCAAGTGATTCTTTGGAATGAAAACTCAAGAAATTGTTTATTTTCAAAAATTGATGATAATTTAGGAATGAAAAATTGTTCTTCGTCCTCATCTTCTTCAATTGATCATTCAATGTTATGGAAACTTGAGCCCCTCTTTCCTCCTTGAAACCTACTTAGAGTATTCTATTCAAAATCTCTTAGCTTTTAATGGATTTTCTTATTTGCTTTTTGTGATTTATTGCTGTGCGTGTTAAATCAAATCCAAAATTTCAATTTGAAGATGAGTTCGTTAGTTTGAAAAATTAAAAAAGAGCATTCCTCCTTGATGATTGTATTTTAATTAAACCTTAAACTCTTCAAAAAAAGAAATTCTTTTAATAAATTGATGATGTAAAATAGGATTAATATCAGTAAAAAAAATATACGTTTAGAATTCTTGTTTTTTTTTTTTTTTTAGAATTCAAAAGAAATCCTATTTTTATTTTTATTTTTTTTGTTCCTGAAAATTTCTTTCAAGCTATGTTTTAGAAATTGTTTTATTTATGAATTCAGAATTGATTTGAATAGAATAGAATGAAATTGGAGTAGAATAGTGAAGAATAAGAAGCTTTAGAACTGATTTTGCTTTGATTTCCTAAGCAAATTATTCGGAAATTTCAGAAAATTCCGAGAAAAAAAAAAAAAAAGTCCTATCAGAAAAAAACCTTCGATAAAAATCTCTCTTTTCTTTCAAAGATTTTAGATACTATGATAGATTTTTTCAAAATACTTTTACTTTCATTTCTCTTTTTTATAACCATTCCTTTTCTTCTTTGAATTTCTTTATTTTATGTATTTTTATTTCTCTTTTATTTTATATATAAAAAATTTCTTTTCTTTTAGAAAATAACCGCCATCAAAAAATCTTTTTTTCCCTCTTTTTTTTTCAAAGATTTTAGATACACCAATATCAATTATCAACCCCCAACATAACTCAACTTTGATCTCTAATACCCAACCAAACTAACTAACTCCTCAAAACCTATTACTTTCCCAAACTATTTTTCTTTTACTCTTTTCTCAAACAAAATTCAAAAAAAAAAAAAACTTTTTACTTTTGGAAGAGGGAGAACAAAAAGAAAAAGAAACAAAGCAAAACAAAATGACGTCATAAGCGATTGCTTTTTGTTGATTATGGATTTTCCCAATAAATACCTCGAAATAATTGTCCTTTCTTCAATTAATTCTCCCTCAAAGTCAACTTCTGATATCTGCTTCACTCAATTTTATATTTCTATTCTATATGTTCAATACAATAAGAATCTTTGTTTTATTCGTTTGATTCTTTAGTTTGTTTGTTTCAATTTTGTATTGGAGAATTTTGTTTCTTACTTTTATTTCAATTCCAATTCAATACAAATATTTTATTAATTTAATATTTAGCCTAATTGTATTGCTTTATAAAACAATCAAGAAAGCTTCTTCAATTGAACATTACTCACTAAATATCTTTTAGAACTCAAGAATATTCAAAACATCAACTCAAAATTCAAAATTCAAAATTGAAGATTCTAACAATTCATCAAGAACATCCCAAAATTCACTTGATTTTTCAACAAAAATCATTCAAACAACACAAAAATATCAAAACTCCATCAAAAAATTAAAAATCCATCATCAAACATTTAAAACTCATCCAAACATCAAAAAAATCCTCCAAAATTATCAAAAAATCTTGAAAAAATCTTTAAAAAATCCTTAAAATCCATCAAAAAATCCATCCATCCTTCATAAAAAATCCTTTAAAAAAATAATTTCATCATAATCCATCCTCCATCCATCCCCCAATTCAAAAATTTAAAATTCTTAATTTTTCTTTTTTTAAAAAAAACTTTTTTTTTAATTTTTCTTCGAACAATAGGTCCTTCTCCAAACCCTTTTTCCCTCTTTGAATTACAAAAAAAAAGGACTCTATTTTTCTAGTTTCATATAATGCAAGGGATTGCTATTGAAGATGCTAAACTAACTTGTGAAAAGTTCGCAGAGTATCTCGCCAACGAAGAGCATCATCAACCAGTTTTAATTCTTGACCTTCGCTCATTTCTAGTTTATAACCAATCCCATATTAAAAACTCGATCAATATTTGTATTCCAAAGACATTAGCAAAGAGAGATGGCTTCTCAACAAAGACAATGGAATCAGGAATTTGTAAGAAACCGGAGAAGGACCTGTTTAAACAAAGGAAAGGCTCAGTGATTGTACTTTATGATCAAAATGGATGTGAGAAGGATCAAAATGGAGTGACAATAAAGTCATTTGAAGCTTTAATGAAGGAAGGAGTTTCTCAACATGTTTATTATCTTGAAGGTTTTTTAAAAATTTTAAAATGATTTTTTTTTTTTTTTTTATACTTTCATTGATGATCTTCTTCTAATCAATTCTTTAAAACAATTTAAATAGGAGGATTCGCAAAGTTTCAAAAAGAATACCCAAACCTTGTTAGAACAATTCGTGTAGGAGGAGGAATTTTAAGACCAACTATCAAAACTTTAAAAACAACAACACCACTTTCAGCCCCAGCATTAATTACAGCTCCAGAATTACAAATTGTTCAAATTTCTGATCATCTTTTCTTATCTGGATATCAAGCCGCTTCAGATTATGATTTATTGAAACAATATCAAATTAAATATATTTTAAATGCAGCAGTGGAACTTGAAGATTATTTCCATCAAAATCCAGAGTTTCATTATAAGAGAATGGAATTAAGGGACTGTCCTAATCAACACATGTGTATCAAAAATGTATTCGAAGAAGCGTTCGCTTTTATTAATGAAGCAAAAAATTCCAATTTAAGAGTTCTCGTTCATTGTCGAGGTGGAAGGTCAAGATCTGTTACTATTGTGATAGCTTACCTCATGAAAACTTATAATTGGACATTAACTCAAGCTTATGATCATGTTCAATCAAAAAATCCTTTAATTTCTCCAAACCTCGGATTTATGGGACAACTTCTTTATTATGAATCCATTTTACAAAAGGGTTATCCTGGCTCAGATCATGAACAACAACAACAACAAGAAAGTTCAGATGAATCATCTTTTGAAGCAAGCTTAGGAGGTGCTTCATTAACGAATTCATACGAATCTTCTTCTTCAAGTAATTCAAATGGAAATCTCATTTCTGTTGTTTGAACGAATGTATGAATGAACCAAAACTTCTTTTCTTAACCCATCTGATCCCATCTTTCACATTGTTCATAATAAATTATTTTTTCACCCATTTTTTATTTAAAATTTGAGAAAAAAATTAAAAAAATCAAAAAATTCAAATTGATTTTCTTTAAAAATTTATTTTTTCTTGTAAACTTTTACTACTGAGTTGGAAATACAAATATCTTTAATTTTTAAAAAAATAATTTCAACTTAAGAGTTTAACAATTCCTTAAGATTCAGAATCAAAATCTTCTTCATTATCAGATAAAATTCCTGCTTTTTGTTGAGAATAAAGTTCAATTTGTTGCTTCTTAAAAGCTTCCACATCAATAAGAGTTGTAATTGAATCTTTACTAATAAAATTAGAGAAAATAGGTGACTTGATGATCATTTGATTTCTTATTAAACTTTGTAAATAAAGTTCAAGCTTTTTCTTTCTAAATTCAATATAAGCTATTTCCAAATTTCCAATCGCTTTTTTAGGTGGAAGTTGAACTGAGATTTCATTTTTTCCAAAAAGTTTCATTAATTTTTGATCTAAAGTATAAAATTCAGAATATCTCTTTTTGAAAACCCAAATCTTTCCTAATAAACTAACTCTAATGTGATACATAACAAAAATTTTCCTACCAGATCCTTCTTTAACATAAAATGGAATTGTAATTTGAGGTGTTTCTTGAGATGGATTAACCAAATATTGATCCCAAATTTGATTTGGAGGAACTGTAATTTTCTCATGTTCCAATTCCTTTCGAAGTTGTTCTAGCTCTGCAACTGTATCATCAATTAGTTTTAATTTTAAATCAACTTCCTCTTCCAAACTTTGAACTTTTGTTTTTCTTTTTCTTTGATCCAATACCTCTTGAGTTTTATGAAAATAATAAGAGAGAGTACAAATAAGACTTCGTTCATCAACTCTTCCATTTATTAACTCCAAAGGTGACAATAACTTTGGAATACTTAAATGTTCTTCTGCTATATCAAAAGCTAATTGTAAGTTCTTCTCTTCATTCTCAGTAACAGCTTGGTTATAATCAAAGATTAAAGTATCACTAATTAATGAATCACAAAGAGCTTGAAAAGTTTTTCCATTTTTAAATGATTCAGTTGATAATGTTGCCACTTCAGCTCCAGAATATCCAATAACTTGAATATTTAACCAAAGTAATAATGCTTCTTTTCCTACTTTTCCATCCTTTTGAATTGAATTGACATTAAATTTCAAAAATAACTTATACAAGATCTCAAAAATAATCTTTTCATTTCCATTAATAATTTGTTCAACTTCAACATCAACAAGTTTGATATCAAGTGGTCCTGTTATAAATTTCAAAGCCATCGTCATATTATCAACTCTTTGGATTCGAATAACTGGTTCTCTTTCATATTGGTAAGGAAAGATTTGATTTGAGATCTTCTCTAAGAATTGAATAAATACAATATCTTGATTGATTCCATCAACAATATTTTGAATTGATTTGTTTTTAGATTGTAAGGTTTTATTAATCCAAAGAAGATAAACCTATTTTTTTGATTAGTATTAGTGTTAGTATTAATATTAGTATCAGTATGAATTTAAATAAAGAAATATGTCTTTAATTGATTTTGAAGGGGCTAAAATTGTTTCAAAATTTTAAATTTCTCATTGATTTTCAATTCCAATTTATAAATAAGAATAAATAAATAAAAAATAAGAAAATAAGAAAAATCACAATCATTTCAAATAATAATAATGAATCATTCAACCATATATTATTAATTATTAATTATTAATTAACTGAATCATTGACTTCCAAAACAACAAAAATTACAATAATTAAACCTTTGAATTCAATTTTCTTGCAATTTTAACCCATCAAATTGAAAAAAGAAGATAATTAAGAACTAAAATGTTGGAATAGAAGTTATAAAAGTGTTTAATAAATTAATTACTTTTCTTTGAAAGTTAATCCATTGTTCATCTCTTTGAATAGATAATTGCGCCTCAAGTTCACTTTCACCCATGTTCTTCAATTAATTTCCTTATTTTCACTTTTCCACCTTTTTGATATTTACCTTTTAAAAATAAGGAGACCAAGTGTTCTTTCCCGCTCAAAAAAAAAAAAAAAATTTGAAACAAAACAAACTTGCATCAATACAAATCATTTCTTTGAGACAAAACATCAATTCAAGCAATAAATATAATAATGAAGCATCAATTTTTGACTTCAGATTCATGGAGTGTATGAAATTTGGAGCATTTTGATATTGATTCACAAAAGAAATAGTGAAATTCGAACTCAAATCAATTTTTCAAAGAAGTTTCGAATCTTATTCCTTTCACATTATTTCGAAACTTCTTTGAAAAATGTGAATAAGATTGAAAGTTATGAGAGTAAATTGATTTATGAAAAAAGAAAAATAATAATAGAGTACAAACATTCTAAAAAATGGATCCTAAAAGAGTAAAAATTTACAAAGAAGATTTGGATGTGAGTTCAGCAAGACAAAGATCAATTTTTGAAATAATGGAAGTGATTGTGGGTCGTTGATTTGGATCTTCCTCCCAACATGATTGAGCTAATTGGAATAATATTCTTTCATTTGATGAAAGTTCAATTCCTTGATTCATTTCTAATCTTTTTGCAGCCCTTTTAAATTTTATTATTTCATTCATATTGGAAATAAAATTAAATTAAAAGAAGAAAAAACCTAATCGATTGCTCAATTTCATTATAAGTTAAACTACTCCAAGGAATTTGTCTAGTAATAATTTCCCAAAGAACGACTCCAAATGCAAAAACATCTGCCTTTTGAGAACTTTGAATTAATTCATTTGAAATACTTTCATCCATAATTGATGTTGATGTTGTAAACCGAGATAAATTGATTCCAAATCGTGGAGTTTGATCATTCTTTTGTTTCAGTTTCTCATTATTTTTAAACACTTCTGGTGCTGCATATTGAGCTGAAAGTCCTTTTAATCATTTATTATTATTATTATTTGACTTTTATCAAAATTTGGAATTCAAATAATAATAAAAACCATTTAAAGTTTGAAGTTGAGAGCCCCTTCCAATTCTTGTTTGACTTGTAATAGTTAATCCAAAATCACAAATTACTGCTCGAATATCTCCTTCATTTTCTGTAATTCCACGTTCAATTAATACCTTTGATTTATTTGATTTATAAAATTGGAATTGACAGAAATTGAAAAAAAAAAAAAACATTTTTTGATTTAATATCACGATGAGCTGCTTTAATTTGATGAATGGATTGAATTCCTTTTGATACATGAAGTGCTAATGTACATTTTCGAATGATTCCAATTTCTATGCCGAATGTTGAATTTTTTAGGATCAAAAAAAAAAAAAAAAAAAGAAATTGAAACCTTGCGAAGGATCATGTAATAAACTAAATAAATCTCTTTCATATAGTTTTGTAACAAGACATTTTGGGTCATCACAATATCCAATCATTTTGATTATATTTGATTCAAAGTTTAATGCCCTGTAGTTCAGAAAAAAATAATAATTAATAATTCAATGAATAATCAAGAATAAAATAAACAGGAAAATAACCAATTAATTGCAACTTCATCATGGAAATATTGAAGTGATTTTTCTTCTTGTTGTCCAGGAATATCTAAAGAAAAATTATTGGATATTGATCTCAAATGTCTATCATTCGAAATCAATAAAAAATAAAAAAAAAAATACCCTTCACATATTTAACAACAACATATTTTTCATTAAATCTATCAATTAAACTTTGATTAATTACTTCAGCTGCATATAAATCCCCTGCTCCTCCACTTCCTACAACTTTTCCTAATATCAGACTTTCACCAAAATTTAATCTTAAAAATCCAGGTAGAGAAAGATCTATTCAAAGTAAAAGGATGAAGTTCAATTAATTGGAATTGGTAAAATTAAAGTACATACTTAATTGAGTGTTCATTAATGTAGGCTGTCCTGATTCATCGGTTGTGTTTACGGTATCCATTGAAACTATTCAAATTTTATTTTGGGAATAAATTTATTGATTTAAAAGAGAAACCTTTTCTTGACGAAAATCGATTTATTTTGTTCATAATAATATGTTTTTTGGATTCACTCTATTTATTTTGAAAAATGATCAAAACATTGTCAATTATTTTGAAATATTAAATTACCTTCATTATTTCTCGAGAATTATTTTGATTCTTTTTTTGCCTTTTGATTAAAAAGAAAGCAAGGATTGCAAGTAAAATGAGAAATAATAATCCAAATGTCAATCCAACTCCAAGTCCAACTATTAATTTCAGAAATGAAAAGGAAATTAAAAAATTGAAAATTGAAATAAAATGAAAAATAATACCTTTATTTTGGCTTTGATTTGATGTTTCTAATGAAATCAAATATTAAAGGTGACTTGCAGGGAAAAAAAAAAAAAAAAAGAATACCAGAACAAGTCGCGTTATTTGAAGTAAAACCATCAGGACATGCTGTTATACATTTTCCATCAAAAAGTAAATATTGTGGTACACATGATGTACATGTTGATTCTTTTTTATTTATTAGAAAGGTTTTTTTTAAAAAAAAAATGCAAAAAGTAATTAAGAAAAAATAACCAGAAGCACAAGTCAAACAATTGTGCGAACATTGGTTGCAATGAAATGATGAACTATCCTGATAATAACCAGTTGGGCATTCAATTAAACATTTTCCAGAATATAAATACAAAGTGTTGCTGCAACTTAAACAATCATTGGTTCCTCCTCCTGAACATTCTAAACAACTTTGATTGCATTCTATTATTTATTTTATATTTATTTTATATTTATTTTCATTACGATTCTTACTTTCACATGATTGGGTAATATTGGCAGGATAATAACTTGAAGGGCAACTATTTAAACATATTTCGCCCATCAAATATGTTGGTTCAGAACATGAAAGACAATTATTTGATGTTGGTCCAAAACATGTTGAACAATTTGAATTACATCCTATCCATTTCAATATATTTATTATGAAGAAAGAAAAGAAAAAAAAAGGAAGTAAACCATAACAAGTTCCATTCTCAATATATCCACTCAAAGTACATTCGTAGTCAGAAATGCAAGTAGTATCATTCAAAGAAAATGATTCAATACAACTTGAACAATTTGCGCCTTCTCCAGTACAATTTAAACATGGAAAACTACAATCTATTATAATTTTTTTTGTAAGATAAAGGATTCTTGAAAATGAAAACGAAAGTGAAAAATAAAAGTAAAAGTTGAAGATAAAATACATTGACATTGATTTTCGGAAAGAAAATACCCAGAAGGACATTCATCCAAACATTCTCCATTTAATAAAGATTTTGATCCAGAACATTCTAAACAATCTGTTGAATTAGGCCCATTACATTTTGAACATGCTTCATTACATGCTAATTATAATTCAATAAAATTCAAACTATTGAGAAAAAAAATAAAAAAAGAAGCTTACAAGAGCAGATACTGTCATTTTTATAACCAAAATCTGAACATTCTAGACTTGATACACATGTTGTTGTACTTAGTAAAAGTGGAGAGTCGCAGCTTATACATTCATTTTCATTTCCTCCAAAACATTCTGAACATCTAGGATTACAAGCTTAATTTATTTATGTTATTTATTTTAGAAACAAAAACAGAAAGAAATAAAGAAACAAAAAAGGAGAAAAGAACCTTGGCAAATATTTGAAGTAGAATTTGAATAATAACTAATTGGACATTGATTCAAACATTCTCCGTTCAATAAAGATCCTCCATTTGAACATGAAAGACATTGGTCACCATTTGGTCCATAACATGTTAGACAAGTTGAATTGCATCCTTTTTATTTATTTATTTATTTTTTAATAAGAAAAATTAATTTTTTAAACTAAACAAAGAAGAGAAAAGACTTTGACAATCTCTATTGGAATCAACAAATCCATTTTGAGTACATTCATTTTCCAAAATACAAGATGTCCCATTTCTAATGTTTGGAGAGATACATGACAAGCATTCTCCATTCTCTGGTCCGAAACATGTTGAGCATGGATATTGACATCCTACACATTTTTTTTTTTTTGTTCAGAAAAAAGCGTTACATCATGAATAATCATTAAGAATAAAAGTAAAAACCTTGACAAATGTTGTCTCCATCAGGATAATGACCATCAGAACAATTTATTACACACGATCCTGATTCTAATACCTTTCCATTTGGACATGAAAGGCATTGATTATCATTTCCTCCATAACACGTTTCACAACTACTCGAACATTCTATTCATTTTCGTCATTTATAAAAAAGTTAGGTGTCAATAATATGATATCAAAATACCATGACAGCCCCCAGAATAATAGCTTCCATCACTACATTCGGATGTACATGTTCCGTCTTCTTGGAGTTCTAATCCTGCTTTACATCTATTTGAAGAAGGTTTCAATCACATTGTGAGGAAGAAGGGAAAGAAAAAATGATTACGATGTGCAATAAGTTGCATTAAATTTACAAGTTTCACAAGTTTCATGACATTTGATACAATTAGAATCAACCATGACAAAACCATCTGAGCAAGTCGAACATTGGGTTGGTTTGGTTGAATTTGGTGTTGTATAACCTGTATCACACGTACATAAACCTGTACCACTTGGTCCATCTGAACAGGTTCCATGATGATTACAAGAACTGCACGTTCCACAATTTCCATTATTCATATAATATCCATTTGTACATTGATTACAAGCTGAACCGCCCCATGAATTATGACACAAACATTGATTTGGTGCAATACAATCTCCATGAACAATACATGTTGGATCACAAACGGGTTCTACATGGAATAAAAATAAAATAAAATAAAATGGAAAGAAATATCTTACGATCACAGTTTACACCAGTGTAATTTGTTGAACAAGTTGTAAATTGAATAGAGGCTCCTAATGATTGTAAATACAAACTTGGTCAATTATTGAAAAAAGGATCATACCAACAGTTTCATAAGTTTCAGCACCTCCACTTGGATTATTTTTTCCAGAATAAATATAGAAAGTATAAGTTGTTGATGGAGATAATGAACTCAATATAATTGATGTTGATGCATATTTTGTTTTTTGGGTTGATGATGGTGAAGTATATATTTTATAATAAACTCCTGATACGGCTTTCCATGAAATAGTTGTAAATGTTGAATTTTTTTGAGTCAATTTAAGATTTGTTGGTGGGTATGGAACTATTATTGATTTGAATAATTAAGGGAAGAAGAAAAAAATAATCAGAATACGAAAACTTGGGCCATATGTGCAATAATAAAATGTTGTGTCAGAATTCAAAACGCCATCTGGTAGTGCCCCACTTTTTGAATTTCCATTGTTTGTATCTTCGTCGTCCCAGCTTAAATAGAAAGGGTTATAAAAGAACAAAGGAAAGCAATAATAGAAACAAAAAGACGAATTACAAAACAAATCCAGTTTGAACAGAATTTCTTCCATTAATAACTTGACATGAATCACCTTTTCGAAACAAGACAAAAGAATCAGGTAATTGAGAACGAATTGGATCAAATGATATTGAATTTGATGGATTTCCGCTTCCGCAACAAAAGAACCATTTGGTTGTATCAATTGTTCCAAAAAATGGTCCGCTTGTGAAATATGTATTTTCTCTCTTTGGTAAAGTTGTTGTTGTATCTTTTGGACCAGATGCACAATTTGTATCTTCATCATCTTGTGTTCGAGTTCCTTCTGAAAATCCATCTGGGCAACCATTTGCTATTTGATTATTTATTGATTCAGATATTTAAAATTATTTTTGAAATGAAAAAGAATTACAATTTTTAGGGTTTTGATAAAAACAATAACTTCCAACTGGCATTGAATCAACATTCATTGTACAAAAATATTGTCGAACATCAGAGTAATAAAAAGGGCCATTCTTAGAATTAAAATAAAAATAATAGTCTCCTTTTGGGACAACTTCATTTAGTGTTGCAGGCTGGTTATAATTATAGCCACTGAAGTCATTCGTGTCCCAAAAGTAAGAATCTGAAGAAAAACTTCCACAACCATCTTGAGAAGAAGGAAGAGTGATCCATAATCCTTGAGCCGAATGAACCAACAGCAGCAGCAAAGTCAACAGCATTCGAACCAACCAACTCAATAATTAAGAATTTAATCAATCATAATAATTAGAAAATGTTCTAATCGAAGTCAAAGCTGTTCATCCTTCCTCCTGAAATCATTTAGAGATTTCTTTTTATGCGTTGACCATCCTCCATGTTTTTTTTTTCTGTTTTTTTTTTTTTTTTTGTTCGAACCAAAGAAATCAAAAAAGCTCTTTAGCTAAAAAGAACTTCAAATGCATTCAAACTTTGAGTTTTCTTCTTCAAAGTTGCTGTTTTGTATTTGTGTTAAGAGATTTTTGGTAGTGAGAAGGTTTGAAAGTGATTTTTTTTTTTTT
>Ga0209960_1001465_pt1 | contig 30934 bp, 39 predicted proteins | sample ThiBiot_500_plan_2_FD_183947 | JGI IMG/M metagenome (GOLD analysis project Ga0209960, IMG submission 183947) | Wastewater bioreactor microbial communities from Cape Town, South Africa - Thiocy_expt_500_plan (SPAdes) | ecosystem: Engineered > Bioreactor > Thiocyanate-remediating >... | reverse complement strand
GACAGACAGACAGACACACACTGAACATTATAATATAGATGTTTCTTCTGCTAGTGAGGAATGAGTGGTTTGTTCCAAAAAACAGATGAGCTGCATCGGCTGTTAGATCGATGCTTTTTACTTTAGGATTCTTTGTTTAGGGAGAAAAAGATGAAGTTTTTTTTAATTCTTTTATTTAAAAATAAAGAACTCATGGTCGCCTGTTGTTACAGCATTGGTAGACCATGAGGAGGACGACGGCGATGCCCGGGGCTGTAACGTTGCCACACGGGCACAGGGCCCCAACGTTGCGATTGATCACCCATAACACCAGGTCGACGATCAGTGTCATGAGAGCAGCACCAAAGTTTGACCCGTTTTCTATCAATCAAATGTCTATTTGATCTTTTAGCTCAATTGGTTCAGGTAAAATACTACTAATACAAAGGTCATGAGTTCGATTCCCAGAAAGAGAATCACCATTTCCTTTTTAATACTGATTCGAATTCATGCAAATGATTTGAGGGTGTTGAGGGCGATCAATACGACTGTCGTGACGGTACAAAACCGGTCGAATACCCTCATAATCCGATTGTTTACGACCGTGCTAATTCGACCTTGATGTCGGTGCAGCTTGTGAAGCTCGTGGAGCTTGTAGAAGTGGTGAAGCTGGATCTAGAAAAAAATGACATCTCATTATGTTCTTGAATAAAGTTTCATAATCTGACTTGGTAGTGAAATCAGCTATATCCACAATGAAAAACAAAATTTGATTATTTTCAAGTTTGCCGAAAAATAATTTTGAATAATTCACGCAGCACTGATGAATTCTGAAGAATACTTCAATTTGGATTCAAAGGGTTTAAGTGAAATTATATCATGATTCGCCATTGTAAAAATGAAAATTTACACGATGACCAATTCAAATCCTTCTACGCGTCGCCACATAATTATGCAATGATTCATACTGGTTATGCACTACGCGACCGAAATACATATGTTGATTTATCTTTTTCCTGGCAGTACTTTGAAGAATAGCAGCATGTTTGATCCTTTTTCTTTCAATCAAATGTCTATTTGATCTTTTAGCTCAATTGGTTCAGCTAAAATAGTAGTAATCCAAAGGTCGTGATTTCGATCCTCAGAAAGAGAATCAACATTTCCTTTTTTCGTCTTTATCCTTTTTGAAAAAAAAATAAGATGAAATAAAGCTTTTAGAAATAAAATTCACATCAAGCCATGCTGATGTACATGGAAGATGATGTAAATATGAACAATTTAATTTATTAATAATTGATCGGTAAATTCAGCTAAACAAATCAGACATTTTTCGACAAGAAGTAACGATCATGAATCGGTTTTCAATGAGAATTTCATTTGTGGGAGTACGTCGATTTCATCTTGGGTTAACCGTGATGGAATACTTAGATTTAATATTCAAGATAAACGTATCATTCCCTACGAAAAGAAACAAGATAGTTGTTGATTGATTAGATTTTCGATATGTTCGTCTTACTTCAAAACCTTCGACTTCAAGTTATGAATTCAATCGACTGTAAATAAGACTGCCCATGTCAAACATTTTTGGCAAGACCGTTTACTTAATAGTGCGGTCCATAAGCGGCAAAACTATGACCAAATACAGACAGTCGTATCGATAGATCTGGGTGAAGAAGAATTGATCGAAATTATCGTTTGTCGATGAACTTGTCGGATCGGCATTCGTACGCGTACTGAAAAAGAAACAAGACAATCAATGAAAAAATCTTAAATTTGAAAGAGAAATCTACCGAGAATGATTCGTTGTTCGACGACGTGTTGTTTGTGGTATGTCATCTTCATCATTAGTAACTAAACTCACAGTTGTATTCGTCGTCCACGTTTGATTTCCACGCCATTAACCTGCTCAAATGACTCGCCGACATTGTACACAAATTGTTCAACCGACGAATTAACCGGCGAAGAACTACGTTGTTCACTCACAATTCTACCTCAAACCGATCAATTCCGCAGAAATTCGGTCAGGAAATCGGGAGAATTCGACGGACAACCGAAAGTCAATTCCAATTCGGTAGAAATCAACTCTCATCTCTACTTATTCCTTTATTTTTTTTGTGTTTCTTCAGAGTGTGACGATACATGAGAGTGTTAGTGTATGTTCTTTCAGCATGATGGTACGGTGTATACCTGCACCCTCACATAACGTGCCTTTCTCTTTATTCATATAGGGATAGTTACACATGAGAGAACAGAGGGTCAGTGCCCGGTGATTATATAGGGTCATCGCATATAACGGTCGATTACCGTTACACTTTGCTCTTAGCCGACTCAGATATTGCCGGTTGGGGGATTTTTACTCAAGTTAATATACAAAAAAATGAATTCATCGCCGAATATTGTGGCGAAGTTGTCACGCAAGATGAAGGCGAGCTACGTGGCCGAATGTATGATACGATCGGTACGAGTTTTTTGTTCGATTTAAATGAAGAATATATGGTTGATGCGACACTTCGAGGAAATAAAATCCGTTTTGCTAATCATTCAATGAATTCGAATTGTTATGCCAAAGTTATTCTTGTCAATGGCGATCATCGTATTGGCATTTATTCGAAACGTTCGATAGCTGCTGGCGAAGAACTCTTCTTCGACTATCGCTATGGAGCAAATCATCATTTGAAATTCGTGGGCGTCGAAAAAAATCATCAGACAAATTTAATTGATAGTTAACATTGCATGTGTTTAAATATATATTTCTGTCTGTGATTGTTGTTTTCTCAGGGAATTTGTTTTTTCTTCTCGTACTAGTTTAGCATTCTTGTTGTTGTCTAGTTTATTTGTGAATTTCGAATATATACATTTGCCTTTTAGATACTAGAGACATCTAAGTCTAAGGATAGGAAAATTCAACAAATGGATGATAATTCTCTTGATCAGATGATGTTTTCAGTTAGAACGATTTGTTTAAAACGTCAACAAAGTAAAAAAATATGTTCATGAACTCGAATACAACCCATGCAACACAACAATCAACTATATTATTCTGACTTAAAACAGTGATTATTTCTTTCGTGAGTCAAGAAAAAAGTAATCAACATGATTATCAATAAAATCTAAAATTTGTTTATTCGTATTTAGATCCAACAATCTTCAGACATCTTATGATATTATTCAATGAAAAGTATTCATATGATTTAAAATTGACTTGATTTATTATTCATCGAAGTACAAGAAGTTATTGTGATGATTCGCATGAGATAATTCAGCGAAATCAACATCAACATGAATTGTTATTTAGAAGATGATATGATGACGATAACAAATGAATCGTGTTCAATTAAATTTCACTTTATTTTGTCTGCTGAGACGAATTTCTTATCAATGGTGATCGATAACATAATTATGAAAATGAATCTGTTTTCGAAGTTCTCTTCTGATGATCTTGAACTTTTCAAAGCACATCAAATCATGCTTTTTATCATGAAATTTTCGATCATAATGTAAATGAACTTATCAATGAGCAAGATTTCAATTTAATCACAATGTTAAAGATTTAGTTGAAACAAATATGATGAATAATTATTTTATGTCAGGACTTCGTTCGTTTTCAATGTTCAATATCGATTGTCTTGTCATTGATGATAAGTGTGGCGAAAATGAAATCGTTTTTTTAGAAATTTCACAAATAAATACATTATTTTCCGACTGAATGTCTTTATTTTAAAGTATTTTTCAGATTATTCGCTCGTACATTTCATCGACTAATTTTCTTCAAAAATGAATAAAATGAAAATCAAGATTCGAGGCTATGATAATAAACTTTATAATTTCGACGTTGATGAAAAAACTGGTGCTGTTCCTAGTCTGATTCGTTTTTATCCAAACATTTGCTTACTGAAATATAAAGTGGATAATGACGACAGTTGGAGTGTGTAAGTTTTATATATTATTTTTGAATTCATCTTTTTTTTTGATCCGACTACCTGTTTATTTTAATTTCTTTCTGTTAATAAATTACATTATTGATCAGTTATATTCTTTTTTCTTAGAATTGGAATAATCAATGGATGTTTGGAGGTAGACCCGGCAAAACTGAATCTAAACATCGAATATCATCCTGTTCATCCAATACGAGGTGAGTAAGACAAAAAGAAAAGTTTATAGCTGATTTCACTACAAAATCAGAAAATGAAAATGAATTAGAAAATATAGAATAACATTTCATCTTTTTAGGTCCACCTGCTCCAACAATAACCGCACCACATACAACACCAGCTATACCAAACACAGCTGATGTTGCAAATGACAAACTATCAGTTTCAATGGATACTCGTAAGTCTTTTTGTGTTTTTCATGAGGTTCCTTTTTCTTTCCTTTCGATTCAGTTAATACTAAGCCTTTTCATCTATTAAATGACGACAAGTTTTCTGTTAGATTTGGAGAGAAATTGTTGATCAATATAGGATATGTTCATGTTTCAAAGATATACATGAGAATTATAAGGAACTTGATATTGTTAAATAAAATCAGATGACTAATAAATCTAAATTGAACTCTTTTAGGATTATCGTGGTGCGATTTTATGAAACAGTGGTGGTATGGCGATAATAAAAAACATCTTAAACTTGAATAAACTGATGGAATTGCTTTGTTCACATGATTGTGTTGTAAATCTATCGAAAGTTGTAGATTTTGTTTTTTTTGTACAAATAAACATTAAGTAAATTAATCTATATAAGTCTAGATTCAATTTTATTAGGAATATATAAATTTCAACGAAAATATATCTTTTCTATATACAAATGAGTATGAATTAAGTGGATACACAATGTTGACTAGATTGAAATTGTTCTAACCAAATCAATTGAAATTTGTTTGGTAACCAACGAAGATAAAGCTGTTCATCGATTTGAACATAACCAACAAGACGTACTGTTCTTATTGGATTTTGATTATTGTTAACTAAAATTCGATCAGAACGTTGAATGACTTGAGAAGATATCTGACTTTTGCCACTAACATATAAACATAAATGTGCACCAAAATTTTCATACGAAGGACTTATCAATGCAAGTTTCTTTCGAACTGTTAAATAAAAATTATTCATAAAAAAATAAAGATTTCTTAAATTAATTTGCGTATTTTTTGCTAAAATGCCAATGCGTGGCGTTGATGCAAGATAAACAAGTGTAAATTTCGATGTATTAAATTCTTCGAGTGGAATTCGTGATGATATCGAATGATTTAAATACAAACGTGCTTTCGATAGACATCGATTTTGATAACGTTTATATTGCACTTTTGAAATAAGATAATCATCATACAATTTATTCAAATAATCAATTGATGATAAACGACCATCATTATCGATCTACGTAATTTATAATCGTCAAAGCTAACAATAACGAAAAAAAAACATCGATTTACCGCTGTTTTCACTTCTTGACAGTAGGGTTTTTTCGAAACACATAAATGTGCATGAAAATGTTGGTGTTTTTGTTGATACCATACGCCTCGATGGAATGATAATATAGCATTAATATCATATTGACATTTATCAATAAGAAATTGATGAATTAATTCGAAGAGATCATCGACTTGTTGATCGGTTACATTGCTTTTTCGATATTCATCACGTTGTGTAATGATAAAATGTGGCCGAGGCGTAAGAATATCAAAGATCATTCTCATCGAACGATTGGTTTCCTTACATGAATCATTCGCATTGATTTCGATCATTTTTTAAGATGGAAATAAAGAAAAAAAACAAAAACAACGTGTCTAAATTAAAACAGAGAAGATATTGAATATTGATTTATTTGCAATTTTCATTTAATCAAGTAAACAAACGAAAAGAGAAGTAAAAGACAAAAAAAAACAGATTCAATTTGATTATATATATAGAATTGAATAAACTGCAAATACGCAAATTAACAGCAAAACCCAAGCAAAAAAAAGAGAAAGAAAACAAAACAGTTTATAATTGTCTTGAAAGAACAGTTTGTTGAAGAATATTGATTGGTAATGGTTTAAGAATAGGTTCATCTTTCAATTGAGGTTTTAATTCAGTTGCAATTTCTTTTAAAACTTTGCCCAATGCATTGATAACATTGTCAACTTGTTCCAAAGTAATTGTTAATGGTGGTTCAATACGTATCGTTTTAGCATTGACCAACGTACCAGCACAGAGAATTTTCTCACGAAATAAACCTTTAGCAACGCGAAAACCAATATCGGTATCAACAAATTCTAATGCCAACATTAAACCTTTGCCACGTGCATCGATTGTTAAATGTGGTGTATAAGGTTTAATTGTTGATTTCAATTTTGCTAAGAATATATCGCCAATATTCTTAGCACGTTCACAAAGACGTTCTTCAAGTAGAACATTAATCGTTGCAATTGCAGCTGCACATGCCAATGGATTACCACCGAATGTTGTCGTATGTAGAAATGGATTGTTAAAAATTGGTGTCCAAAGTTTTTCAGAACCAATAAAAGCACCTGCCGGCATAATACCACCGCCGAATGCTTTGCCTAAACATAGAATATCCGGTTCGACATTCCAATGTTCAATGCAAAACATTTTTCCTGTACGTCCCATGCCTGTTTGAACTTCATCAGCTATCAATAAAGCACCATATTTATCACATAAACGACGAACACCTGGAAAATACTCATCACTCGGCACAATAATACCGCCTTCGCCAAGAATCGGTTCTAATAGAACAGCAGCTGCATCATCACCTGTAAATTGTAGACAAGCTAATGTTTGTTCTAAAGCTGTTAAATCATTGAATGGTATATGACGCATATTGTGTAATGATGGTAGAAATGGTTTTCGAAAGACGGCTTTCGATGTTGCACTCAATGATCCCAAACTTTTACCATGAAAACCACCGACAGCAGCAATGATCGTTCGTCGACCTGTTGCAAGCATAGCCATTTTCAATGCGCCTTCAACTGATTCCGTACCACTATTGGTAAAGAATGCGTATTTCAAGTTGCCTGGCGTAAGATCAGCAAGAATCTTAGCAAGATAACCACGTAATGGATCGAGTAATTCTTGTGAATGAAGTGCTTGACGTTGTAATTGATCGCTAACAGCTTTGAGAACTTTTGGATGACGATGACCGACATTATAGATACCATAACCACCTAAGCAATCGATGTATTCTACACCTTTAACGCATGTAAACGTTGAACCTTGATCAGCCCATTCAACAGCGACATAATCAGGTGAAAATGATTTTCGATATTTTAAAAATCCTGGATTAATATATTCATTGAAATTATCCACTGTTTCAGTGATTAATTGTTGTTTCTCATCATCATCTAAATCGCGTTTAGCGATAAGATTGAGAATTCGTTGTGTTTGTTGAAGTGTATCAGTTTTCATTTTGGATCAAGAAAATAAATTGTACTATTAAACTTAATACGTTGTCTTTTATAATTACGATATTGAACACCACCTATGACTGATTGATTGCGTATGTAAAAGGGTTCGATATAAAATTCCACCATTAAGCCTTTGGCCGTTTTATTCGTACTCTTCTCGATCGATCTGTTTGACTGACTGAAAGATGAAGATATAGAAGAATGAATTTTATGAATCGATAGGTTTAATTCTTGCCTTTATATATTCGCATTTAGATAAGGAACGCAAAGAAATAAGAGAGAAATAGATAGAGAGAGAGAGAGAGTGATCAGTCAATGTTTGCATAGCGAAAAATTCACAGTGTGAAGAACAACACCTGGATAAAGTCAAAGAAAATCAAAGGGCTATAGCCCTATTAGGCACACCCACTTTGAGAGAGAGAGAGAAAGATAAATGCCCCTCCAATAAGAGAGTGATTTAGAGATTATTATCTTTCTCTTTCTTTCTCTCTCACGCTCACGCATTGCTGACGATGTTAAACAATACAAGATTCCAGAAATAAACGCACTTTTACAACAAGAAAAAGCTTTATCAAGCAAGAACTCAACTAAATAAATCCAATGATCAGATACATAGAGGGCGAAATGATTCTATTGTATTCGATCGTTTCGATTTACTTAGCAGAGTTCTTGCTACTATAAAAGTAAAACAGCATACGGGCACTGTTCGAATCTTGTTTTCATCATTCATAGGGTTTTTTTCTCCTTTATAAAAGTCAATTGATTGTATGTGGTGCAATATCTTTCTTTTTCTTTTCACGAACATTCTAGATCAATTAGTAATGATAACCGATTTGAGCTTTTCAACCGTTGAGAACATAATACAGGTGCTGATAGATAACGAATGATGACGATGTAAAACAAAGAAAAAAAATCATTATCTATATACAATCGTTTTTCGTCTTTTTCGGTCAATTCTCTATCATGAACCTAGGGTACGAATTAAAAATAGAAAAAGGGTTAAAAATTAAAGAACGCAATTTGATTTAAATAGTTATCAATTCAAGGTTACAATCGACCAAATGACTACTCTATTTCATGAATAAAACAACGTACTCAATAGCAGTATGTATAGAAGATTCGTGTGTAGTAAAAATGAATGAAAATCTATAGCCAATTAAAAATCAGTTCGATAGATATCGTTTAATAAAACCGTTGTTTCGAAAAAAAATCAATTAAAATTAAATGACAAAGCAATTGATTTTGAAAAAAAACAATGAAGACGTAGAAAATACTCGAATTCATTCTCGATTGTTCAGCGAATTTGTCCAATCAAAATGTTCCAAATAGCGAACGAACGAAGACGAATGAAACGAATAAACGAAATATAATAACGTAACGCGTGTCATTATCATCACGTAAAAATAATAATCAAAAACGTCTCTGACAGATGTATCGCATGAATATATTCATTTTATTATTTGTTATTTTTTCTAATACTCCAACGTATCAACAAGAAATACCAGGGGCATATGAAGTTCGTGATTTGAGTCTTAACCGTCCATATCCATTTGGTAGGTTGTTGTTGTTATTGTTTTTATTTGAAATATCAAACGAAATGTTTAGTCTTTTCGACAATCAATTCTCATTGGCAATTAACTGGAAATACATTAGCAACTGATAAATTCATTCGTTTAACATCCGATTCACAGAGTCGTGTAGGTGGTCTCTGGAGTACGATACCTGTTGTCTATCCTGATTGGGAGATTCAAGTGCAATTCAAAGTTCATGGGGAAAATAAAAACATTTTCGCCGATGGTTTTGCCATTTGGTATGTTAAAACGCCACTCAAAATCGGACCTGTTTTCGGCTATGAAGATCCATTCAGCGGCCTGGGAATTATTTTAGATACCTACGCAAATAAATACAGTCATACGGTAATTTTTGATGAAAATCGAAAGAACGAATTTTGAGTTGTTTGTTTGTTTGTAGCATTCGTTTCCGTACATAGCTGCAATTGTGAATAATGGTACACTTCATTATGATAGTGATACGGATGGTGAAAATATTACGATAGCTGGTTGTGAAGCCGCTTTTCGTGGCCGTGATACGGATACATCGATTGCTATTCGATATGAAAATGATCGTTTGACAGTTTCAACGGATATCTTTGGAGCAAATACATGGACAGAATGTTTTTCACGTGATAATATTCAGTTACCAACACATTATTATTTCGGTTTTACAGCTCATACAGGAGATTTAACTGATAATCATGATATAATATCTGTTCGAACGTTTCAATTAGAATCAAGTGACGCACGAAAAAATGAAGATCGTTCATTGATAAGTCCGTCGGCACCATTGATTGTTAACACTGAAACAGTTTCACATGGAGAAAAATCTTCGAGTTGGACGGCCTTGAAGATATTTTTCGTTGTTATTGTTGTTATTATTGTTATAGTTGGTCTCGTAGTGTTTTTATATTATCGTCAAAATCGTCAACGTGGTCCACGATTTTATTAGATAGTTATTCAAAAAATATTCATTTCTTTGGGGTCTTTATCTTTACTAACTTTAATTCTTTTAGGTGAATTCGTTTTAATCATGTGATATATCTGTATGATTATCTTCTTCTTCTTCGCTTTGTTTTTTTTTGTAAAGTTTCAATAATTCTTCGTAGTCTTTCATATTAATAAAACACTCAAGGAAAAAAGAAAGAAGTCCTTTAGATTACGTGCGCCTCCTAGGAAAGCAATGGGTTGGCTAAAAACTGTGCAAATGATTCATCAGTATTTCTCTTCGGTACTTTGTAGGTCATTTTCGAAAATGGATCGTCTCTTAACACTAGCTCGTTCTCGCTCAATTGCTTTTCTCACATCGAAACGTTCGTTATCATCATTCAAACCGAATACATTCGATTTTCAATCACGAGCTCTCTTACATTTAATCAATCAAAATGATGCATCGAAAACAAAAATTTCGCCTATTGCAATACCAAATACGGATTTAAATTACGAACATAATCCACTATTTCCATTGCCAGGTCGTATTGGTCTTGCACCACACACTAACATTTCCAAAAACAAATCTCATCTATCGAAAAAGATTCATCAAAATCCAAATTTAGAAATTCGTTCCTATGATTGCTCAAATTCATTACGAAAAGATTTGCAAAGTTTATTTTTGAATTACGATACAATTAATCAACCATTAACAGCAATTACAATTGTATTTAAAACCAAATCCGACATGTCGAAATGGTCGATTGATCTCGAAAACGAACGTAGAGAATTAACAAGACAATTTATTAAATTAGCTGGTCAAATTTCAAATCATTTGACCAAAAATCAATATTGGGTCGATTTTATCGATCCGTCAAACGGAAAACCTTATTACGGACCAACAACGAATGATGCTTTGTACGAAACCGATGAACGTCTTCGAAATTTCGGTATGGATATTGTTGATTTAGGTTGCTGTCGAATCATCGAACATTTACAACACGGTAAATCAAAGTTCGATCGATATTTCAATGTTTAATACTTTTTTAAAACTAGGTACACATGTTTTCGTCGGTTGTCTATTCACAAGTGCTCCGAAACATGCAGCAAATATTCAAGAACTTGTCAAAGAATTCGATGTAACCTGCTAAACACACACACACACATATCATTATGATAATAATTAGGACTAGAATTAAAGACACACTGCACCTGTATTAACCTAAACCTAGTTTTTAACATAATAAAACGCACGTCTATTTAAATTCTGAAGATAGAATTTCTTCGGTTGCCCGAGAAAAAGAAACGAGAAAGAGAAAAAAAACGCCACTTGAATTTCTCCGTCTCGCAAACTATAATAACCGCATTATATCTGTTTTTTTTCTTTTCTTCTCCGTTTTTTTTATTATTATTATTTCTACTAAACGTTTGGCAGCATTGTCTACACTTGCACACATTTTTTCTAACTTTCTTCGATCGTGTGCGTCGATTTTTTTAAAAGAAAAAGAAAAGACGGGTTACAATGCGTCCAGAGCCACCGCCTCGTGAAGAATTTCAAGAGACACTCCTTCGGCCACAAGTTCCACGGCGAATGGACCTTCAGGAGCAACAAACAAAATCATCACATCAAGTAATAATTCAATAATTAATTTATTCGAAATGAATATTCATAAAGTCAGAAGAAATAGAGTTAAAAAAATATGCCGCACATATTCATTAGATCAGACAGAGAGATGAAGGGTATTGCTGAATTAATTGCTGTAGGATCATATCAACGAAATCGTTTGAACTCGAGTTTTTTTGTTTTTCTTGAATTTAGACGGACTATAATTATGATCGTTATGCAACGAGGAAAACAATTGGCAGTGGTCTCCTTGGATTTGCTTTACTTAGTAAATAAAATAAAACACATACAATAATCGATTTTTTATTCGGTTTTTAGCAAGTAATGCAATGCAATTACGAACTTTGATCGCACAGAAGCAACGTGATGGTATTTGGATAGCTTCACTTGTGCTTGTTTGCGTTTCGATCGTTTTTCAAATTCTTCTTGCTTATCTACTTATTGTTCTTGGCAAAGGCAATATTCAAAATGCTGAAAAACAAACGAAATTAGGAAAACATAATAATATATGTCTGTTTTTAACGACATTGATTTCGATGATCAATGTCGTGATAAACGTATTTATGATTTCGACAAATCCAAAGAGTTTTGTCGATCCAAATTTACTTCAATATTCGACCGATCAAAATTAATACTTAATTATACGTATATATTTAATCAGGAATCGGAAGAATCGATCTAATTATTTTAACTCTGTTTATCTATTGTCAATACATATATTTCTCAATAATAAACTATCTTTTTTCGTTGTTGTTACGTCATAAGAAAGAAAAAAAACTGACTGGATAATTGATAATGTGAGCTTTTTACTCTTTCTCTCTCTCTCTCTGTTTTTTTTCTCTTGCTATATAAGCATTACATAGTTCTCCCAGAATTATTTTAGTTCTTCTTTATTGACACGCGTTGCAAACACAAAAACAACAAACGAAACATATTGAATTGAATTTCGAATGCAATCAACTAATCAAATATCAAATCCATTTTGGATCGATGAAAAACACGAATTTATTTCATCGTTTTCAAATAATCATTCAGTTGAAATGAACAATAACAATAATGAATATGATATTGTTATTATTGGAACTGGATTTTCCGGTGTTTCTTGTGCATATTGGTTACGTCAATTATATCCCGTCGAACGTTTTCCTCGAATAGCACTATTAGAAAAAAATCTTCGACCTTGTTCAGGCGCATCTGGTCGTAATGGTGGTTTCCTTTGGCCAAGTTATGATTATCTAGCAGGTTATGTCGAAGATTATGGTTATGACAATGGATGTAAATGGGTTGAATTTCAACATGAAAACGCACGTTCTGTTATTCGAGCTGTTCAACAAAATAATATCGATTGCGAGTTAAATATGTCACGTGGAAATGCAGCTCTAGCTCGTACACAAGATGAACTTGATAGTATTGTTAAATCTTATGAATTAGTTCGAGATTATATTTCCAAACATCCCAAAAGTCAAATCTCGTTGGATAATTTAGAATTGTGGGATGAAAATAAATGTCGAGAAATGTTACATTCAGATAAATTTATTGGTGCGATGTTTATGAAAGAATCAGGCACACTTTGGGTAGCAAAATTAGTCTATGGATTGCTGAAGTATTGTCTTCAACAATCTGGTGTTGAATTAATAACTCAAGCAAAGGTAATTGAAATCGGAAATTCAACAAATGTGCTTTTAGAAAATGGTCGAATGATTATTGCTAAACAAGCGATTGTTCATGCAACTAATGCTTATGCTATTGAATATCTTGAGTTTGCTCGTGGAAAGATTATTCCAGTACGAGGGCAATGTTATCGATCAAAGCCGTTAGATGTGATTTTCTGGCCATTTGGTTTATCGGCGCGAGATGGAAGAGAATATTATCATCAATCGCCCATCGATGGACGAATTACATTTGGTGGCTGCCGATCGAGAAGTCCAGAAACTGAACATATGAATTTAAATGACAGTGAAATCAATGAATTAATTCGTGAAGAGCAGAAACAATTCTTTTCAAAATGGCATCCAGGTATTCAAGAGAGAAATCTATCAGTTGAAATCGAGCAAGAATGGACAGGTATTATGGGTTTTACAGCTGATCATTTGCCATTGATTGGACCTTTGCCTGGTGATGAAAAACAATTTCTTCTCGGTGGTTATAATGGTATTAAATACATTTCTTATGATTGTAAATTCATTTTATTTCTCTATTTAAGGTAATGGAATGCCGAATATTTTTCTCGCTGCAAAAGCTACTGCTCGAATGATTGCAAAAGACGATCCTTACGAAGAAGGCAAACAGAATAACACTGTTACGTTTCTATCTATGTTTTTACCATCAAGATTTCTTAACCCAACAACAACAACAGCAGCAGCACACTAATTCCTTTTGTTTTCTTATTCAAAGATCTGAACGACATCTATCCGAATTCAATCGACAAATATTTTTTTATCAAGCTGTCGTAAAGATCATTTTCGAATATCAAAAATCGATGAAATAAAAATAAAATTTTTCGAGATTTTCTGCGAAATAAAAGTCTTGTTGATATGAGAGGATATGAACTTGACAACATGGCATCAGTATTTTTTGAGCACTTATATTCGACGAATTCTTTCTTTTGTTTCATTGCATCTACCATGGTAAATAGTTAGTAGAATAAAAAAACGAAAAGAAATCGTTCGTTTATTTTCTAGGCAGCAGCAGCTAATCAAATCAAACGACCAGCACTTGGTGGTGCTGCTAAAAAACGACCGACAGGCTCTCGACCTGAATTAACCGAAGAACAAAAAACTGAAATTCGTGAAGCATTCGATCTATTTGACGCTGATGGCTCAGGAACAATTGATGTGAAAGAACTCAAAGTTGCCATGCGTGCCTTAGGTTTTGAACCTAAGAAAGAAGAAATCAAAAAGATGATTTCGGATATTCAAAAGGAAAATGCCGGCACAATTGATTTCAATGATTTTCTTCAATTAATGTCGCAAAAAATGGCTGAAAAAGATTCGAAAGAAGAAATTCTCAAAGCTTTTCGGTAGAACAAAACAAAGAACTTTTGCAATAACACTGTTATTCTTCCGTTTTTTTCAGTCTTTTCGATGATGATAATACAGGAAAAATTTCATTTAAAAATCTAAAACGTGTTGCGAAAGAATTAGGTGAAAATTTAACCGACGAAGAATTACAAGTAAATTGTCAATTTATTTTGCAATGTTTCGATTTGTTCTTTTCCGTAGGAAATGATTGATGAAGCAGATCGCGATGGCGATGGTGAAATTAATGAACCAGAATTTTTACGAATTATGAAAAAAACATCCTTATACTAGAACATTCTCATTTTTAATTTTCTTTTTCTTTTCGTTTGCTGTCAGGTATTCATTTTATTCCATTTTGTTGTGTCAAATCAATAAAATATTCTCAATGAATATGTTTTTCTGTTTTGTTAATTACGATTGAAAAAATAGTCATTAGTGCGGAACATCGAATAGGTAAAAGTGAAATTAATAGGTGCTCGATATCTTGCATATCAATCAACGCAAATATGAAGTCAAGTAAAAATGAAGACTGATGAATATTTTCAAGGACAGTTCACACGAACAGTTTGCCGTGTTTTTCTTGCTCTTGCTTTACTTAGTTCTCGAAAAAAAAACGTAAAACGATGGGTAATCGGTTGAATCGATCGGAAGAAAAAAAAGATAAACATCGACGACGTCGACGACATGACAAAGTCGATGAAAAATTCGATGGTAATACATATTTGATTCGTCACGGAAATGAAAACGAGAGTCCAGACGGAGATTATAATCTTCAATATGATCTCTGGAAGAATGAATACAGTCCATCGCAAATACATTCGATGAATGGTAAACGAATTATTCACTGAATTCAATCATAAAAACTAGTTTTTGTTTAAGATGCACCTGGTGCACCCAGTACGTATGCAACTAATGATATTACGGTACAATCGTGGACAGTTCATCAAAATATGAATAATTCATTCTATCCATCATTCAATGTGTCCTATCCATCGTATCCTCAGACAGTGGTACCATTGGAATCACGACCATCGAAAAAAGTTCAATTTTCAACGATAGAACAAATCAATTCGCCTGTAATTCGACCAAAGAAACCCATAACAAAAACGTCATCAGTTCCGTTACCAGTTGAGAAACCGATCTATGTCGGTATTGATTATCAAGCTACATTAGCCGAACGTGATCAGAATATAAAACGACAGCGTCAATTCAAAGAAAAACAATCGTCACATCGAACACGTATTCATAAACAGCAAATGCTTACAGATTCACCTCAATCAAGCATTAGTTTAACCAAACAAAAACGGAAATCATCGCCTGTCATTCCATCACGACAGAAAATTGAGTTAAAGTCAAGCATTACGACCGATTCAAAATCTACGTCTCATCATCACCGTCGACCACAGCATACCTCATCGTCAGCGATTCATGAAGATAAACCGATCAAATTACACCGACAAACACAACCTAATCAGTCTATAGCATCTCATTCGTCGACAAGACCTCGATTCGAAGCGAAACAAACCGGTTCACCAATGATGAGAATTTCTCTTTCGCAAGTGAATCAACATCATTCAAAACAGAGAGTCACTCGAATACGTGTATAAGAACAAATTAAACCGATTCATTATTTTGTAATTACTTTGAATAATTTTTTTTTTATTAATCGAAAAGAAAACGCACACACACAAGCACACACGCATACATGCAACTAAAAGTCTAAGAAAGAAAAATGATTTATACAAAGAAAAAAAAAAGAAAAGTTTTTCGTTGGCAATTGCACTGATTGATTTTATGTACTGTCGTTTGATTCGGATTCATTATGTCCGTATTTGGCAAGTCGAATAGCTTTGAGACGATTTCGTGCTTCGTCTAATTCTCTTTCTTTGGTTAAGATTGCCTCTTTACATTTAATTTCCTGGGCTATTCCGGGTACAAATCGTGTTGACACCTCGATTTGTTTGTCTTCTTGTTTCGAATCAACAGCTTGTTGTGCCGAACGAACAAGTGCATCAGCTGCACGTTTGACCGCATTACCAGCCGTTTGTAAACGTGTCATTGATTGACTCATGAAATCGGCTTTGACCTTACACGCAACAAGTAATGCAGCCGTATTTGAACTGACTTGTTTCGCACTTGAAATGAGTTTCTCTTCGGTACAATTGCCTTGAACAAGACCATTGGCTGCTTCACAAAGAACATGACAAGCTGAAGCAACATAACGAGCCTAAAAACCACGTATATGTATTGAATGAGTGTGAAAACAAACGTTCGAAACTTACAGCGGAAATTAAACCTTGAGACCATTGACCGTCATCATCGAAAGTTGATTTAGATGAAAGCTAAACAAATACAAAATATACGATTACTATTTCTTCAGAAAATGGGAATGAAAAAAAAAGGAAGCAAAAGCTGAATGGTGCCTAAGCGAATTAGTAAACATGGGATTTCAATCAAGCGTACCACGTAGTTTCTCTGTACTGCTAATCGTCTGAAGCTATTGCTGTATCCTAGATGTTTGTTTTTTTTAAATTACAACGAATATTCGCGTTAGAACTTACTTTTCCTTGTGCAACGAGTTCTTTTTGTGCTGATGTAGCTGCTGTTATCAATGCACTCGCTGCATTCATAATTGATTTAGCTGCTTCGAGAATTTGTTCATCAAAATTAAGATTATCATTGATTTCCTAAAAGAAAATCAGTCAATAATTTTTAAAAAAAGACAGAACATTTCAATTGTGTGTGCGTGTTAGCAATCAATCATCACGATATGAACAATATTCGGTTGAATTCAAATAATCAACAACCAAATATCAGACATATCAAGACAAGAGATTTCGGTTAGTAGAAACAGTTATCGATCTATTCAAATTACTTTAATCTGCCGTCGTGGTTTGAGACTGGCTAGTTTTTTAGCTGCAGATTCAATCGTTTGTGCTGCAGTGAACAATTCGTTTTCTGCAATATATGTCGGATCATCTGGATCAGCAAAATCAGTGCCTAAATGAAATTTGATTGCTTAACAACACCCTCAAAACATTCATTGCTACCTTTTAATTGTTCAGCACAGAGAACAAGTTCTTGAATTGTTTGTGCAATAACTCTCGAACAATTGATTAGCTTTTGTTTGGCCTCATTCGATGGTTTTTGAATGAGAATATGAAGTGTTTCGAGTAATTCTCGATAAGTTTTCACACATAATTGACCATTGTCTAATAAACGTTGCTGAAAAAGTTGATCATCAGTTAAACTAACGCTCGATTTGCAAATATTTAAAAGATCAACAATGGCTTTTCGTGCGAAATTAACTGTTGTTATGATATCTTCTTGTTGACATGTTTGACTAGCTGAAACAGCTTTTGATGTTGCAATTGTAATTTGTTTAGTCACACGAATGAGTTCTTCAGGTGTTGTTTTCATTGTTATTATGGTTGATTGTCCATTATTGAATGCATGTAATTCTTGACTAATCGATTCGATTGTTGTTTCAAGTGCATTCGTGCCTCGTTGAGTTTCATCTTCAACAGTTTTGACTGTTCGTAAAAGCGATGTGACATTAGTCACCATCGTTTTCGCGCTTTCTTTTAATTTTTGCATTTCCGGATCGTCAATCTTCTTTCCACTTGCTGATTTTGTGACACCAATGAGATTGTTCAATGCCAAGGCAACATCTTTCACGCTATTGATTAACATTACTTGTGCTTCGCCATCGTTAGCACCGAGAGAAGCAGCACCGAGTTTGACAACTTCGGCTAACTGAAAACGAAAAACGATAAAATATGTATGTGAAGAGACAGCAAAACAAGAATTTCTACTTTTGTAATTGTTCGAACAGCAGCTTGAGCGGCTGATGCAAGTTGTTCTTGTGATGAAGCAGCTCCGGCAACGAGCGTTTTCGTATCTTCAACAAGAGCTTTCGCTGTTTTGAGAATTGCTTCTCGATGATCGGCAAATGTCTCATCGATTTGTTCGGCATTCAACGAACCTGCTGTTGCAAAAAGTATCGTTGTATCCTATTCACCCAAATGAATAACTTCGAAATTATGAGATAAATAACAACAACAAAATAATCTCACTAAATCAGCTATTATTCCACTGACAGTACTTGCAGCATGAACACATGCTTGTGTGCCACGTACGTTTACTTGTAAAGTTGTTAAAACATGAGAAATCTATCGAATGACAATAAAATTTAACGTTGAACAATTTGAATGTTTTACTTTTTCAAGAATTTTTTGTAATAAACTTTCGAGATCTTGTTTCGTGTAATTTCCTCCTAATTTCTCAATAAATTCAATCAATCCAACACCTAATTCTTTAACAACATGTCGAATTCGTCCAGCGAGATCATGGGTTATCGATGTTCCAATGGCTCCATAAGTGGCATTTACTAAATCATTGTATTCCGTCGATAGACGATTGCCTAACGAACGAATTTGTTCAGTTTGATGAATTGTTTGTATCGTTTGAGAGAGATTTTTCAATACTTCAACCATTCGACATTGATATTCAATAAATTGTCCTTGATTGGATATCATCGTTGTATCCAACGTTGAAATCAATTTTTGAATATTATCCGTTATTGTTTTCATTGTTTGTTGAAGAGAATTTTCTTCTTCAAATCGTTGTACTAATTTCTCGATTGATTTAATAAATAAATCACAATTATTATCGAGAATTTTATGCCATTGAGTATTTTTGACATTGCCTCCGCATTCTTTTGTACTTAGAATCAATTGTAAACTTATTTCAATAATAGCTTTGACTTGTTCTAATAAAAGTATTTTCTCATGTTTATGTATAAGTATGGATATATAATCAGTTGTATGTTGAATACACGGTTGTAGATGATTTATAAATTGCGAAACATGATTTGATATTTGTTCACATTGTTGTTTAGCTACTTGACGGAGATTAGGTATTAGTTCGATGAGAGAATGTGATTTGCAAGAGATTTGTTCTTGATGAAATTGAAATGATTGAGTACTTTTAGGTAATGTATCGACATTCATTATTGAACGATCGATTTGTTGAAAAAGTTTACGTAGTTCTTCGACAGCTCGTTCACAATCTTGTTGGCCAGGTGTCATTTCTTTGACTGATGTTGCTAAACGTTTGATTGCTTCAGAAACTGTTTTCGTATGTGTAGCTAGTTGTTGCCAAAGAGATGCTTCTTTCGAATTACTTATTAAACTTTTCGAACAATCAATTATTCGACAAGCACCATCGACAACATTTCGAGCTGATGATAAAATTGGCTCTTGTAATTGTCGACCCTATTTTAAAAAAACAAAAGCAATATGTAATCGAACTGAAGTTTTTAATTTTACATTTGAACTAATCGTTGCAGGTATACTAGCAAATTCTTTTGACATGGCATAATTATAGAGATCATCAATCGATTGAAGTAAATGTCGACTAATATCTGTACATTGTCGATGATTTTCTTGAGTATACGAACTATCTAAAACCTATCAACCAAAATGTACAATTCAATGAGAATCAATGATAATGATGAATTACTTTAATCTTTCGAACGAGTTCCGCTGTTCCATTGGCAACATCTTTCGCCGATTGAATGAAATGTTTTCGTGCGAGTTGATTCGTTGTATTTATCGATACATCACGAGATATATTACAAAGAATCGACGTATTCTTCGCAATAGCTGACGCATGTGTTAAAATCTTCATAAACAAAAAATAAACAAAACTAAACAAACGAAAAAAAAGACAACATACATCATTTCGATCACATGCTGGATTCGTTAAATCAGCACAAGCATGTCGAATAGCTGTAACTGATCGAGTGAATAGTGTTTGATCGAGAACGGCTACTGTTCCTTTCGTTGATGAAACATCAGCAATTCCAACGAGATAACTTGCCTAATGAGAACATCGCAGATTTATTTTTGTAAACATTATATGTTTTGTTTTTTGCATTTCTACGTACTTGTGCAGATGATTGAACGAGACTGCATACGGCTGCTGTTGTTTCTTGAATAGCTTGAAGAAATAATTGATGATTTGTATTTTTCGATGCACTCGCTATGTGTGTCATTGCTTCGCCAAGTCGTTTGGAATTGTCGACAACATGATCAAGAGTTTCGAAATACGTCCAAGTTGTAGTTGGCTGTACAACTGGTTGTTGAAGAGTATTCTTCGCTAGTTCCATATCTCGGATTGCATTATCACATTCGATACGTTCAATCATAACAGGTGATTTAGGTACTAAACATGCATTGATAACATCGTTGATAGTTTCTGTCACCGCTCTAGAAAAACAAAAGTGAAAAGAGATTATTTGCATTTTTCTGATGAAAGATGAATAAATATGAACCTTGCTGCATTGGCTAGTTGATGTTTTGGATCATTTTCCATGGAAACTGGTTCGATGGAAACAGATTTAGCTCGTTCGAGAAATAGATTCGATTTCGTATGAACATTTTTCAATGAAATAAGTAAACGTGATCGTTTCTCATCGTCTTCTTGTTGTTGATGAAGAAAATGTAAACTATTATCAAAAAAATCTCCGAATGCTCGACTAAATCTGACTGATGTTTTGGCCAGATCCTGTTGTCCATTCATATTCGTACTCAGAACTAAATCATTTGTTGCTTGATTGAGATTAGCTGCAGCTCGATTGATATCATCGGAATTCATCGATGAATTCATCGAATAATTATCCATGGGCGTTGAGAGAACATAAACAACTTCTGACATTTGTTTGATAGCTTCATTGAGATAACGTTGAGATGGCATGTTCGAAATACATGCATGGATTGCCAAGGAAAGATCATGACTCAACGACGAGAGATTCGATGGATTCGATCGTTTGAGTTCACGAAGAAATGGGAGTGTTCGTTGAAGAACAACACGTGCATGTTCAACAATCGAATTTTGAATTGACAGATCATTGCATGTGCCAGCTAAATGACGAGTTGAATTGAGAAATTTTCGAAGCATTTGAAGAAGATCACGAATGTCACTTTCATTGTTCTTGATAAAGAAAAAAAAGCAAAAAGTAAAAAATCGAGCTTTTCATTTTGAAATTCAATCTACTTGATAATCAATTTGAGAGACAATCGCATTCATTTGTTTACAAATCGATGCAAATTGTGTTGAACATGCATCGAATTCATCGGATTTAATTCTTAAATATCCGTCATTGACTTGTCGTTGAATGTCAGTCAATTCTTTTTCAAATAGATCAAGCATTTCATTGATACCATCGATATCTAATCCAGTCGAATTGATTAATTCTTGAGCCTAAATGAATTTTAAAACTATGTTAAACCGAACAAGAATTATCTGAGACATCGTACTCGATTCAAACAAGCACGAAGTTCATTCAAAGCTTGTGTTAATTGTTTCGAACTTTGATTCAATTGTCCAGCTTGTGTTTGATCGTCGATTGTTGGCACAATTGTTTCGGCAAGATTAATTAAATACGTAGCTGGACTAAGAAAATCTTCGCACGAATAGAGAAGATTATTTTGATAGGCATAGGAATCTGGTTTGATCATCGACGTTCGAATGGCTTGAACAATCTTTGGTATAAGATCAGCAACGATTTTACATTGTTGAATGAGTTCTTGATGTTGATGTGAACGTTGTGGATGAATGGTTAATGTCGATGTTGCAGCTATGCATTGAGTCGCACAGGATGCGCAATGTTTAGCACATTGTTCGACACGTTGAAAGATTTTTCGTTTGATTGGACTGCTAGTCGCGAGATTCGTTGCTAGACGAAGTTCTTCGACGGATTTTTTCAATTGATATTGAAGTTGATGATCAGTGGGCTTGGTTGCACAGCCTTTGGCTGATTCGACCATTTTTGCTGTTGCATCAGCAAGCATTTTAGCAGCTGCAAGAAATTTCTTTTGTTGATTTGTGTCATCATCGACTGATTCAGCTTGTTGACGTAACGAAGACACGAGTTGAGCCGTTGCTTGAGCTAAGATTTTCGCTTGTCGAACCATTTCAGCAGCATCACCAACCGACGAAAACAGTCGATCACTTGCATGAATGATCTGTTCGATTGATTGATCATGATCGAGTTGTTTTTCTTCTTCTTCTTCTTCTTCTTCGATTTCTTCTTGTTCATCAATATCATCATTACTAATCAATCGTTTCGAAAGTGTATTATTATTATTATTATTCATCGTCATTGGATTATGTTCAGTAATTAATTTAATATGAAGTAAAAATTCATTTAGAGTCTTTCGAACAACTCGTCCGGCTTCATTTAATTGCTGAAAGAAACTTTCGTGTATTCGAGGTGGTGAACACGATTGAAGAACAGATTCGATTGAACGTGTTACATTTCGTGCTGATTCAATTAATTGTTCTTGACAAAGTGGACTCGTTATTGTAGCAACGACAACTTTGGTACAAGCAACTAATTGTGATGTTGCAAGAGCACATTGCGTTGCTGTTGAAATCATTTCATTGATAATCAATTGATCGGCAAGATTGGTTGCAATATCTTTGGCTTTGAGAACATAGACAGCCGTTGTATTGGCGACTGATTTAGCGAGTGAAAGAAGTTTTTCTTGATAGTCAATTGAAATATCGATTTGTCGAAATGTATTTCGAACGAAGTCTTGATTGATCTCGCCGATGTAACTTGCTGAGAGAAGAAGATTTTGTTTTAATGTCGAATCGGAATGATTCGAAAGGAAATTTTCAATTGAAATTAAAAGTTCATGAAATGTTGAACATAAACGATGTGTTTGATCGAGAATATTCGGCTGATTGGCAAGATGAACAATTTCTTGACAGAATTCTTGAAGATTTGTTGTGATCGATGATAGAGCGGTACTATAATCGAAATTTCGTTGTTGATATATGTCTGATGTGAGAATGATGATTTGTGCTGTTGATGCATTGATTGTTGAAAGTTTAGTAGTAAGAAAATGATGAATTGACTCGAGATGACGATCCTAACAAGATAAATTTTTAGGAAAACAAAATAAATATGCGAAAGAATACGAACGGATTTCGATGGTCTCGGTTGAGATGATTCGAATTGTAGATAGGATTGAATCGTATTCAGCGTATTTCGAGCACCTTCAATCGTCGAAAAGACATTTGCAGAATCCTGAATAGACACAGAAATGAATTCTCTAAAAATAAATTCACAAAGTTTTACATAAATATGCGAAGTTGCATAACCATTTGCTCCATCTAAATACGAAAGAATGTACTTTTTTGATTTTCAAACAAAGTAACTCTCTCTACCAGAAAATGTTCCACGAATAACTGGCGGTGAGTAAACATTCTTTTGTTGAACATAACCAAATGTTGATCGATTCGGTTGAATAATCGTTGCTCTACAAAATTCCATTGTTGTTTTTTTTTAAATTCTCGAAACGAAATCTTCATTTACTTTCCCGGCGCAATGATATCTTCAATCATTGTTGCTTCTTCATCTCCAGCTATGTTTTCAACTGAACAATCTCGATCTTTTCTCTAGACATTTCACATTCGAATTTTTTAATCAAAGAAAAATCAAAATTAAACCTTTTTTAAGATAATATCAATATAACCCGCGATTAACTGCGAGATTTGTTGACCTTCGTTTGTCTGTACGGAGTAATATGCACTTGCATAATCTCCAAAATCCTATTCAATCGAACGAAAATCATTCAAATCTTTATTTCAATCGATTGCGTCGTACTAAAGTAAATGTATTTGCCGATGCGGTCCATCGTTTGACGTGTGTCAGTGGCCAAACTTCCAAGAACTGAAAAGAATGAAAAAAACAAATGAGCAAATAGAAAAAGAACGATCCTTCTTACATCTTTTGTTCGTTCGTCAACTCGAACGATTGAATCTTTAGTCACACCAAGTAAACGTGGGACGAGTTTATTTTTTCCCGACATTTTTTCCTAAAATAAAAAGTTCAATTGGTTTCAAAATTCAATTTCACAATACTTTAACAAGAAAAAATGTGACGCCATAAGTTCGTAATGATCGACACAATTGCGTATATTTAACTTTGCCATCGAGCTCATTCAATCCCAAATGTTTTTTATGTTCCTTGACAACACAAATAAATCTTTATTAAATCGGCAAAAAAGAATGGTCATATCTTTCCTTACCACGGAAATTCTTTTTTCAAGATTTTTTGTTTTAAGATATTCTTTCGGAAGAAAATCACGAGTGCTAGTTATGAAAGAAATAAAGCAGAAAACGTTAAGTATATATACAATAAATGTCACATAATCTTTTAATCGGAAATAAGAAATCCTTTTTTTCTCTTTGTATCGTTACCGGAAAAATCGATTTCCTTACTCGATTATGTCTGGCTTATGTTTGGATTCATCATAGTCACCCAATTGGATTTGACATTGGAGGCCAGCAAATTGTATTGCTTCGTCATAGGTAACTGGATGTGTTCCATCGAGAATACCATTTCGACACTAGACGATAAACGAAAATATGCAAATGAAAAGAAAAAAAAAACTTTCATCGTACTTGAACGTAGAGGAGATTTAATTGAACAGGATCTCGTTGATCAATATTCGTATCTGAGAAGAAGTATTTTCTTCGTAGAATAACAGTCGATTGTTCATCAATATCTTGTTGACGAAGAGTTTTCGATTGATCAAGCCAGAGAGCTTCGAAAGAACAACAGACATATCAAATACTTGTCGATGACATTCGATCTGACTTACTGTCGTCATCTGTATGACATTTTCTCCTCAATTCTTCCATTTTTTTATCAGTTCGTTGCAATGATCGATCCTGAAAAAAAACATGAGAATCTTCTCTTCTTCTTCTTCTTCTGTCAACGGTCAAATTACTCGACGAAGTGTCGCCGTTTTTGTACTCTGCTGTCCATCATCAACATCGACATCATAAACTAATGAATATTCATCATAATTTGCAATACCAAATTTAGTACAGATATAAACCATTAACTGTTGAACTATCAATGAATCATCGATAAGAATTGTCTTAACGGTTCCGTCGAGTAAACGAATTTTGAGTGAACGATATTTATTTTTATATTCCATATGATCCTGATAAGAAACAACAAATGTATGATTGAGATTCTTGTGGGGATGTTTGTTTCTCTCTTACTCCGTTTTTTAATGGATAATAACTGAGTGTTTTACTTGGCTCAAGCCAATAGCCTTTTGATTCATCGATAAAAAGTCCGTATTCGGACTGATCATGATCGAGTTTAATTGGTAGATATTGTTGAATTTGTTGACAAAGATCAGCAATTAATATTTGATTATCGAATTGCATTGAATGTACATTTTTATCTCGTGGAAAATGAACATTCAATGTAATCAAATGTTCATTGGATAGTACCATTATTATTTTCGAGTTTCGTTCACAAACATAGTTCTAAAAACAAAACAAGAAGTCATAATAACAATAACACAGCGCAAAAAAAAAACGAGACTCGAGACGATCTAACCGAACAACAACACACATGCCCGTTGTTCTAATCGAGAAGTAGGTTGCTTTTTTTTTCTTTTCTCTTTTCTATGCCTATCCTGGTCAATCGACAATGAACTTTGGATGTATGTATGTATGTATATACGTGCGTGTGTGTTTTTTTTGCTCGTTCTCTAGTGTATACTCATGCAAATAATGACCATTACAATAGTCGTTTTTAGTAGATGACGATATATGTGTGTATATATATGGCACTCGTATGCGTACAAAACAACAGATGTTTAACGTATGAATGATACAGAAGGATGAGAATCTCTATCGACATTTTTTTTTTGCTTCATAAGAAAAAACAAAATCGTGTGCTGGTTAATTGCTAGTAGTCAAATATTGATGCAACAAATCAGCTTGCTTGATTTGTTCGTTATTATTTAACCATTTGTCTCGAATATAATTTCGATATTTTTGATTATCATGTAATACATATGCAATCCATGCTTTGTTAATTTGATTGTTATTAAATGAAAGAAAATGAAATTTTTTCCAAATCATTTTTCTTATATTCCAATTTTGACGAATACATTCGACGAGTGATTGATCATTCGTAGTGATTTGAAAGAAGTTTTTACAGAAAAACGTCCATGTTTGATTATCGTTTCGATTTTTTTCATAATCAAAATAATCAAATAATCGATCGAATCTTTCGATTTGATTTGTAATTTGTTGACAATAGATAAGAACGTAAGGTGAACAACTCGGATCGAGTTCAATTAATTTTTTTAAATATCTTTCATTTCGATCAAACCAATAAGCATATTTGTACGCATTGAGATAGTTTCGATATTGTTCACAATAGGATTCGAGTATCGAACGAATTTCATCGTGATTATCTTTTGTCAGATAGAGAAAATGAAGATATTTTAATAAATAAATATCATAATGATCGAAGAATTCATTGGATAGATATTGAATTTCATGAAAATTTGTCGTTAATTTAAATGTCCATAATTCGAGATTTTTTTCATTGTCAATAGAGATTTTAATTGTTTGTTGGAATGGATTGAGATTAAATTGTACAAGTGAATAATCGTTTAACCATTGACAATAATCATAGAGAAAATGAAGATTTATAATGAGTAATTGTTCAAATTTTGGATTGAATTCTTCGTTTGTTGGTACATGTTTATATCGACCCGATGAAAATGGTGCTGGTAGATTTTTAAATCGAGTTTCAATATCTGTATACATGGATATGGTTTGAGGATTGAGTAAATAAATACATAGATAGGAATAGAATGTTTGTGTACGATTAATTGTTGGTGAATGAAAAAGACTTTCGAAGATTTGTGAAAGAAATATTAAATCGATTTGATGTGTTTGTGAGAAATGTTCAATTAAATAACGAAATATCAATTGCCAGTAAAGTCGTAGATAAGCACGACAGAATGAAGATTGTAGAAGAGATTTTAAATGAAATAATATCGAATTCCATTGATGTTTCATTGAATAATGACGAAGAATTAATAATAGTGAACGTATTTGATCGTCATGATGAGTTGTTATTAATTGTTCAAGACGAGTCATGATTTGACCATTAGCAGATGTTCGATTGGATGATATTAAACCGGTATAAATGTCTGATTGATATCGGCCAGTTGATTTCGTTCGACAAGCAAGTCGATTTAGAAAATCAATAGGATCAAAATGATCATCGATCGAAGACATGTCCGATGACGAAGACGAAGAAGAAGATGTATGATACACACGTTTTGTCATCTATAATGTGTTTAACTCTCGAATGATCATGTGTGCGAATATATAGATAAAACTTTATCGAATCAAAATTCTTACCTCTCTAATGATTTCTCTCGACAGGGAATCGGGTAATTCGAGATGGAAGAAACTGTCGAGTAAGAATAACAATGACTGACAGATGAGAATGTGAATAAGAAATATTATTGATTGATAGTCTTGTTTGGATTATCACTCGCTCAAATCTATTTCTGCATATTATTCTCATAGACAAAAGATCTATCGACTAGATTGAATTAGTTCTTTGCATCGTAATTTTTATTAATAATTTTAAATGAACCATGATCATGTTGAATAACAACTCCTTCACCAAAATCAATATTCATTTGTGATGAATACTTGTCAATTAAATCTTTTGTTAATCTAACTTGATTTTCTATCACAGATACATGAGGAAGATGAAGATATTCGGCAAGATTTTGTGAATATAATAAACCATCGACTTGCCGTCGCATATATCGATCTTGTTGACATGATGAATTTTCGAATAAATAAACAGAAAACATCGCCCATTGTAATGGTTGTTTACTATAGGAATTATTCGGTTTATTTTGAATACCATTGCCATACAATTCACCACGAAGAACAAGAGATATTTGTTTACTTTCACAAAATGTTGTTAAACATTCTTTTAATGAATATTTCGACACAATATACGTGAAATTATTCGATTTGCTTAGATCGTATTCACAGTTTCTACCACAAACACCGAATTGTTTATTTACATATGAATAATAAACTGAACATGATGTGCCATCGATTTTCTTCGTCACATCAACTAATTCATTCCATGGTAAATTCTCGCCAAGATTTTCGACACGTTCTTCATCGGTTTTCGGAATATTGTATGGTAATGGACCGAGAATACTTGTTGGATCTTGATGAATCGGTGTTTCATAATGTTTAATGTTTAATTGTTGAGAAACATCGTCACCTTCGTTTAAATGTTGAAGGTCATCGGTTAGCGGAAGAACTAAACCTTCGGACCATTGTTTACGAATTTGAATAGCACGAATACGTGGCTGAGCATATTTGAGATAAGGTTGTGCCCAGACTTGATCAATTGGCAGAACCGAATCTGGTTGAATGAAAATGACTAATTGATTGGGTGTAAAACTTTGACGCGTTGTAACACATTGATAACCGAGAATGGAAACTAGATCGAGACGATCAGCATCTGGATGATGTCTAACAGATGTAATACGTTCGATCGTAGCAATTTTCATTATCAATTCCTATTAAGTTTTATTGCTCTCTCTAACTAACTAATAATTATTCTAGGAATTTTTCAAATAGTTATTCAATTAAGCCAATAAAATTCGGAAAAAAAGAACTTTTGGTATAAAATCTTTTTTCAGAAATTTTCTTTGATTTTATTAATTAGTTGTTAATAGAAATGAGTCATGTCGCTTTCAACAACATAGATGTCGTCAGAAAACATGGCTTCTATCGGAAATCTTCGTTTTCTATTTTATCTCTATTCGATTATGTTATCTAAATTGAAAATTGATTGATAGTATCTATATTCTAGAAGAGTAAATACTACGTAATTTATGTCAACGGATAGAAGAATCGCGTTTGAATGTATTTAAACCTATGATAATTCTCAGAATCAAGTTAGAAACTATATAATATCATGACGAACTTTAGTATTCTTCGATGGTTATTTATTCTATGTAAGTATAGAACAAAAAAAAACGCGATCGAGTTATGAAAATAAAAACTGATTTATTTAAATATTGATTTTAAGTGACATTATTATTGACAACTGAAGGCAAAGGTTTTGGTTTCGGAAGAGGTGTAAATTCAAAGTATAAAGGAATATTGAATCGACCAGGAGGTTACAATCGAGGTCACTATTTTCCTGGCGGTAATACATACAGACAAAGTTATGGTACCGGTATTATGAGTAGACCGTAGGTTAATTTAGTTAGATAATTAAATATGAATATTTATTTTCTGTTTGGCTGCTCATAGTCATGGAGGAAGCCGTTTCAAAAATACTGCCATGGGTTTTGCAGCTGGTGCAGCTGGTGGTGTTATGGCGTATTCGTTGATGAAAACTCTTGGTCGATCACATGGTTATCGACATGGTTATTATGATCGTGGATATGGATGTGAGTTGTTGAGATAAAACATTTTTGTTAATTGATAAAAAAAATAAAATTAATGATTTTAGATGGAGATACATGTTTTAATAATGAAAATATGGGTGGTGTTATATTTGGAACATTTCGTTGTCCATTGAATGGATTTCCGATTGAAGCTCGTTTTTGTTGTGGCCCATATGGACGACAATATTGTTGTACAGGCAGAGAATATTATTCATATCAGGATGGAAAATAAAATATGTTTAATGATTGACTTAAATGTAAACTGACAAATTTTTTTTGCTTCTATGTTATTCAATAAAGAGTTGACTCATAAACATATAACCGTAAAGATAGACTCTGATTTTTTTATTCTTATTCTTGAGGAGTTAAGGTCTCAATCATGACACGTTTGTTTATTAGTATGAATAAAAAATACCATCCCCAAAGAAGTATAAATAAATAAGTATCTAACTATAAAAGATTAAAATATTATAAAATAAGTTCAATCACAATTGCTGCATTTCTTCTCTTTACTATCTTGAATCCTTCAAATCAGTTATCAGCATCATCGGGTAATAGTGTAGTGTAATCATCCAAGTCATAGTCATCTGTTGTAGCAGAATCATCACTATCGTCGGTATCAGTGGACTCTGTCGTAACAACATTATCATCACCATCGGATGATCCAATTGTAATGGCATCATTGCCATCCGTTGAGTCATTGGTAACAACATCATTACCGTCAGATGATTCCATCGTAACAACACCATCACCATCCGTTGAGTCATTGGTAACAACATCATTACCGTCAGATGATTCCATCGTAACAACACCATCACCATCCGTTGAGTCATTGGTAACAACATCATTACCGTCAGATGATTCCGTCGTAACAACACTATCATCACCATCGGATGATCCAATTGTAATGGCATCATTACCATCCGTTGAGTCATTGGTAACAACATCATTACCGTCAGATGATTCCATCGTAACAAAACCGTCACCATCAGATGACCCTGTTGCAACCGCATCATTACGACCAGTTGAGTCAGTGGCAACAACACCATCACTGTCAGTTGAGAATGTTGTTATATCCTTATCAGTATTACTTGG
>Ga0209960_1001461_pt1 | contig 31024 bp, 35 predicted proteins | sample ThiBiot_500_plan_2_FD_183947 | JGI IMG/M metagenome (GOLD analysis project Ga0209960, IMG submission 183947) | Wastewater bioreactor microbial communities from Cape Town, South Africa - Thiocy_expt_500_plan (SPAdes) | ecosystem: Engineered > Bioreactor > Thiocyanate-remediating >... | reverse complement strand
CGGTCTACTCATGAAAAATCTGCAGCCTTTTAAGAGTTTTCTACCAATTACCTGCAGATTCTACCCTAAAATAATTCTCTGTACTATAGGCGCTTCCTTGCTTTTCTTCATACTTCAGAATCGACTAGCTAACATTCGGCACAAATGTACCTTTTGAGGCACTTACGTCCAACCTGCTTATCGGAAAAATGGTGTTGGGAAATTACTGATGAAATCTGCGCTCCATCACGCTTACGAAGGAATGAAATGCCAAGTCATTTACTTAAGCGTTGAAGCAACTAATATTCCAGCAAGAAAATTATATGAATCTTGTGGTTTCAGAGTATGGGGAACTAAACCTTACGCTTTAAATGTATCAGGAAAACTCTATCCCCTTTATCACATGTCTCTTATTCTAAATAATTAAAGAGGAGGATCCCTCCTCTTTTTCAGCTAAAAAAACGTCAAATCTTAAAAATTTCTAATTAATGCGCTTTCTTGGCTTTCTCATAAAAATCTTGCGCATGTTTCATATTTTTCTTTATAGAAGCACCCATATCTTCATGAAGATCTTTGCTGCTTTCTGTCCAGTGCTTACTGACGTGTTGCGTATGCTTCATCCAGTCTTGAATGCCTGCCTTTACAGCTTCCCCATGAATTTTCATTTGCTCTTCAAGCGTTTTTGCACTCATTACTTGCTTAAGTGTCTGATTCGCTTGATCAACGACATTCTTTGTATATTCTTGGTGAAGGCCTGCGATCGTCTTAATCGCTTCCATCGCTGATTTTTGTGTATTTGCAAGGGCTTCAAGATTTTGACGTTGAATCGTCAAAAGTGCCTCATAATCAATGGAAGGCATTTTCATATCTTTAAAAAATTCAAATGGATTATTTTGTGTCTTCTTATCAGAATTAGATTGATTTCCCATGTTGTTCTCCCTTTATCCTTATACTATTCATTATCTCTCTAGAATATAAATAGGTCAAGAAGTTTCAAAAATTTTGCCCTGCTAAATGCTTTAAAGAAAAGTATAAAATGAACTTTAGTCCGACTTTAAAGCTCTTCTCATTAAAACAATTTTACTCTATTTCTTCTGGCTGTTCTGCTTGAGCTGAATTCTCATCGCTTATCACATTCTTATTATCATCATGACGCGGATCCCAAGGATTGCCACGACCTGCATAAAGATGATGTGCTACTGCTAAAACTGTAAAAGCAAAAATTAAATTAGCTAATTTATTCATCATTCTTGTGTCCTCCTTTTTAACAACTTCTTCATTATTCAGTATAAAAGTTAATATTTTCTTATTCGTCGGTAAGTAAGAAAATTTTGGCTTCAAATCTAATACTTTTTCCCTCGCAAGTTTCCTATGAGAAAAGTTAATTGCCATCCTTCATCAAATATAATATAAAGAATAAAATTTATTGAAAATTTTCTAAAAAATTTAATTTTTTCAATAATTTAAAAAAACATGAAAGGGGAGATTCATGATAGCTACACACACACAACCGTTCAAAAATTTTTTCCATTTATTTTCATTTTTTTTCTTTTTTGCCTTATCTTTAAATTGTCATGCGACTGACCCTAACAACGAAGAAAACTCTCGTCGTACCCGTATCCATTATACAAAAGGAGATGAAGGAGGTCTTACCATTGCAGTTGCACCACAAATTGCTGGAAATGGCAGCCTAGGACCTATACCCGTCCCTGCGCGTAAGGAAAGTGATAGCATTCTTATCAGCCCTTTTGAGCCTATCGAAAATCCTAGTGTTAGACATTTAGATCGTGGGTCTCCGTCACCTAGGCGCAGAGGTCATGAAATCAGCTCACAAAAACCAAGTGATCTTTTTTCTTTTAAACCAGACCAACAACTTGAAAGTGCAATGGTTTTTTATGGACCAGAGCCAGCTTCTTCTTCGCAAACTTTTAATTGGGACAGCTTAACAACATTTATGCAAGAAATGGATAAACGCTTTTTTAATCTCTCAAGATCAAAAAGATCGCTAGCAGCTGGAATACTAGGTGGTTTAGTAGGTTGTGTTCCCTCAACTCCTGCGACTGGAACACTTGTGAGTTCAGTTGGAGATTTTTTCCATATCCCAATTGGTGAAGGTCTTTCCACCGGTATTGTTACATGGACAATGATCACAACAACCCCTTGTTTTGCTATGATTTTAGGAGAAAGGTTTTATACCATTACAGATACTTTATCTGGCCAACAAGCTTTTTCCACACGTAAAGATCTAGAAAAAGCAATAAAGTCGGTTGAACAAGTGGAGACTGAATTACGTGCAGCCTATCAAGACTTAGATACTCTGCCGAGTGATGACGTCGTAAGAGAATTACGCAAGTTGTATTCAGAATCAAAAGCACAACAAGATAACAGCGAAAAAGTTAAATTACTTCATAGTAAATTAAACCGGGCCGCTCAGGATTATATTGATCGCGAGCTAAGAAAAATTGAATCTACACCTTGTATAGTAGAGCTTTCAACAGGGCATAAGGCTGCTATTGGATTACTCGTTTTTGCTTCTGGACTTGATGCAGTTGTGAACGTTGGTGTTGTTGCTTTAGCCTATATAAAGAATTTTCCAAATGTATTTTATGGAACAGGTTGGGCATATTTAGGATTATGGGGAACGAGGTACTATGAGACTGGGCGTGCAAGGATAGACAGATTATTTTGTAAATATGCATATGACACACAAGTTAGTCATCAAAAAAGGCTCCTCATGCTGGAATCATTGGAAAATTGTCAAAAGGCAATTGCAAAGAGTGATGCTTTTGTCAAAAAACTTCATAATCACATATTTAATAAAATGAATATAAATAGGCTTATTGATCCAGAAGTTGGCAACCAAGAAGTATTTGCTTTAAGTGCTCTTTTTCTTCAATCTGCAACGACAATGAATTATGAAGCAAACTCATCTGAGAACCAAGCAGATGAGCAAACAGAACTTTTGACAGCTAATGCTCGCTTAATGAATTTTCAAGCACAGCAAGATGTTCCTCTCGCTTGGAAAGAAGAGTTTCTTGACTACTTAAATACAGCTTTAACATATGCTGCAACGGTTGGTCGTGCAGTCACAATGGAGTATGTCCTTGAGCAACTTCTAATCAACATGTTTTCTATGCCAGCGCTTACAGCCAATGGGATAGCTTGGGCAGCTTCTATTTTTGATACGCTCTTTCGGTCCTTTACTGAAGTAGATACCCAAGAAAAGTATATGCGAGGTTGGCGCAATGCATTTTCATTAGAACATCTCGGAGATTTTCAATGGTTCAGAAAAACTTTAGGATGGACTTCTTTTATAAATGGTAGCCTTTTTTCTCTTGCCAAAACAGTTGCTGGTATCATAGCCTTCAATGTCTGGGATGCTCCTACTATGGTTCAAATCATCTGCTTGGCGCCTGCTTTCATTCAAGATCAAGCTTATTATGGCGCCTTTTTTGAAGATGGGAAAGATAAGCTTATAACCAATGTTGCGACTACAAAACAGCCGAGCTTAGAAGATAACATTGAAATTAAGCGTGCTTGGTTGATGAAGTGGAGTCGCAAGATAAAAGAGTTGCTATCTTCTCAATGGGATAGTGGTACTATTGGAAATTTATACACTCTTATTTTAAAAGGATTTTAAGTTTTAAGAAAAAAGGCTTCGGGATTAGTCGAAGCCTTTTTCTTCTTTATTAAAGCGTTTTATTATTATTCAACTTCAGCATTTTTATTTGAATTTTCTTCCTCATCAGATTGAGCATGTGCGCCATTCTCTTCTGTGACTGCATCTCTCTCATCTGTAAATTTACCTCTTGGATCCCAAGGATTACCGTTTCCAGCTTGTAGCGCGCTCACAAGCATCAATGAAAAGATGTAAAAAGACCATAGAATAAGTGTTTTTTTCATTATATTTCCTCCCTGTTTAACTTGGCCAGGGTTTATTCTTAAATGAAAAAGTTAAAGATACGTTAACAAACTATACATTTATGAAATCGATGATATTTTTAAGTCCCTGATCCACTTGCGCCAAAGTCTTGGCCATGTCTTGGGTTTCATCCTCAAACCATATTTTGAGCGTATAAAGATAAAAAAAAGAAAGAATTTTTATGTTCAACCCACCTTTAATTCCTTCCACCGGCACACCCACCGTTTCCAGAATTAACCGCATAGAATGGAAGCCTGAGAAAATCCCACTTGGAAAGCTAATGGGGTCTCGCCACACTGTAAGAAAAATATTTTTTAAGGCTTTTTTGTAACTTTCTAACGCTTCAAAACGGCACATAATGATATCAAATAACTTTTCATGAAGAGAAAGACTTTCTTTTCCTTCTTGATAAAGCGAAATCATCTTTTCATCGAGTAATTGCACAATCCCTTTCAAAAGATCACACCGCGTTGGGAAAAGAGTATAAAGTTGTATGGGGGTTAGCGACATTTTTGCCGCTAGAGCTTCCATCGTCAAGGCATCCCAAGATGTGTCTTTTAACATCTCTAGAGCAGTCTCAACAGTTTTAGAATGTAATATTTTTATTTCCATGAAGCTAACACCTTAGCTTATGTTGTTATGCTTCACCTACTGTATCAAGCATTGCAACGGATGCAGCTTCTTTCGCAGATTTTCCACCCCAAATTACAAATTGAAAAGCAGGATAAAACTTTTCACACTCGGCAATACTAATATTAATCATCTCTTCAACAACTTCAATAGCTAAGTTTTTAACATTTAAAAGAAGATAGCCGTACCTAAAGGTTGGCACGTTCTCATCCGGCATCATCTCAAAATGACCAAGGGCTAATTTTTCATTGATAAGGCATAAAAGTTCTTGGATTTCAGTTTTAACTTTTGCTTGCAAACGTATATCCATTAAGCAAAAAAGCTGCAAAATATTAAGATCTTCTTGCCATAAGAACTGCAAACGATAATCACACCACCGTCCTGGAATCTCAATCAATAGTTCTTCTGCACTTAATCGATAGCAAGGCCACTCTTCAGAATTTAATGTTTCTTCAATAAAATCAATAGGATTATTAGAGGGCATAAGATTTTCTATAGATGAACGTGGCAAATAAAACCTCCAATATGAGAAATTTGGTGATTTCATACCACATCAAGTAGACTTCCCCCAAGAGAATTCGCGATTCCTTTATTTCTCTTTCCTTTTTTCTTGAGATGGTGAGGGTTGTGTATCGGTATTACATAAATTTTTCTTTACTTTACATAAAGCACCCAACATTTTACACATGCCTTTTATGACGTCATCAAATAATCTATTTTCGCTCTGCATTTTCCACTCCGTTTTCCTTAGATTATAACTTGCGAGAGTTGAATTGCCAGCTTATATTTTGTCAATAAGAAGAGAAAGGGGAAGCATATGTTAGTGATTACAGGAGGTGCGGGCTTCATAGGTTCAAATCTGCTTGCCAGGCTTGAGCAAGAAATACAAGAACCTCTTATAGCTATTGATACCCTTGGGAAAGATGAAAAATGGAAAAACCTGCGACAACGCAATCTTGCTGACCTTATTTTACCAACCGAGACATTTACTTTCTTAAATTCGCATATTTCAAAAATTAAAGCCATTTTCCATCTAGGTGCTATTTCAACAACGACAGAAACTGACGCAGATCTTGTTATCGCCAACAATCTAACTTTTTCTTCCCGTTTACTGGAATGGTGCACAGAACATCAAAAGCAATTTATTTATGCTTCGTCCGCCGCAACTTATGGTGATGGAAGCCAAGGATTTAACGACGGACAATCTGTTGGTGAGCTTAAAAAGTTACTTCCTCTCAATGTTTATGGATGGAGCAAACATGCTTTTGATCTTCGCATCGCAAGTTTAAAAGAAGCAAAGAAGCCTCTTCCACCTCAATATATTGGCCTTAAATTTTTTAACGTTTACGGACCTAATGAATATCATAAAGGAGGTCAACAAAGTGTCGTAAGCCATATTTTTGAAAGCTTAAAAACAAGTTCTTCTGCTAGGCTTTTTAAATCTTATAACCCAGATTACCAAGATGGTTGCCAGCTGAGAGACTTTATATGGGTTGATGATTGTATTGATATCATGGTCTGGCTTTATCAAAACCCTCACTTTAGTGGCCTTTTTAATATTGGCACAGGAAAAGCCCGTTCTTTCCTTGACCTTGCACACGCTGTTTTTAATGCTCTTAATCGCCCCTCAAAAATAAAATTCATTGAAATGCCGGAAAGCTTACGTGAAAAATATCAATATTATACACAAGCACAAATGACATCTCTTCAAAAAATAGGATATCAGAAACCTTTTACATCATTAGAAGAAGGTGCTAAAAAATATGTCCAGAATTACTTAACACAACTAAACCCCTATAGGTAATTAATGATCTTAATGTATCCAAAAATAAATCCTATTGCCCTAAAATTAGGTCCCTTAACGATTCATTGGTATGGCCTCGCTTACGTTGCAGGTATTCTTTTAGGATGGCGGTACGCAATATGGTTAATAAATAAAAAACCCCTTAAAATTACAGCTCAAAATTTCACTGATTTTATAGCTTTTGCAACGTTAGGGATTGTTCTCGGAGGCCGGTTTGGTCATGCCCTCTTTTATGCCCCGCTTTATTATTTTCATAAACCCTGGGAAATTTTATTTCTCTGGCAGCCCGGGATGTCTTTTCATGGAGGCTTCCTTGGCTTTTTAGCGGTTTCTATATGGTTTTGTCGTAAGCATCGTTTATCTTTTTTAGAACTTATGGATCTTGCTGCTTGTACTTCGTCTATTGGAATTTTTTTTGGTCGTATCGCGAACTTTATTAATGGCGAACTTTGGGGCAGACCTACAGGCAAAACATGGGGCATGATATTCCCTCACGTCGACGCTTTACCTCGCCATCCAAGTCAACTCTATGAAGCCGCAACTGAAGGTTTGCTACTTTTCTTAACTTTTTTTCTGCTGGAACGTTTTACATCTTGGCGACAAAAGTATTGTGGCCTTTTTGCTGGTCTTTTTTCAATTGGGTATTCTCTGGCACGTATTGTTGTTGAGTGTTTTAGAGAACCAGATCAGGAAATTGGTTACCTATTTTGGGGAACAACTTTAGGTCAATGGTTAACACTTCCCCTTCTTCTTGTTGGGATTGGACTTGCGGTTTTAGCGCATAGAAAAGTGTTTACTCATGACGCCGTGTGAGAACTATCTTCGGGCTTTTCTGAAGGAAACTAAGTGGTTAAGTACTCACGATTTTATGAAAATTGCTCTTCAAGATCCAAAATATGGTTATTATGCTCAACAGCAAGCTATTGGCGTACAGAATGATTTTATAACGGCTCCAGAGATTTCTCAACTTTTTGGTGAGACTCTTGGCTTTTGGCTTTTGAGTCGTTGGGAACAATTAGGTTGCCCCTCTCCTTTTATCCTTTTAGAACTTGGTCCAGGTCGCGGTACGCTTTTAACAGATCTCTTACGAATAGCTTCTCAAAAGAACGATTTTATAAATGGCTTACACCTGTATCTTGTCGACATTAATCCACATTTAAAAGAAAATCAGAAAGCTGCGCTTTCAAAGTATAAACCTCAATGGTTCGATTCTCTTGCTGACGCCTTAGAGATGTCACAAGAGTTACCAATGTTTATTATTGCAAATGAGTTCTTAGATGCTTTTCCTATTCATCAATATGAGCTAACTTCTTCTGGTTGGTATGAAAGAGGCGTTCATATAAATTCACAAGATAAACTTGCATTTTCTTTAAATGAAACATCTCTTGATTTTATGAATATCTCTTTTCCTCACCCGCTTAAGCCAGGAGACATCTATGAAATTTGCCCAGAAGCAATTAATATTATACAACAAATTGGATCATATTTGAATCAACACCAAGGTACCGCTTTATTTATTGATTATGGTTATACTGAGGGAATAGGAGATACCTTTCAAGCTTTGTATAAACACCAATATATTTCTCCTTTTGACCATCTTGGAGAGGCTGATTTAACGGCCCATGTTAACTTTAATATGTTGATAAAAACACTTAACAAATTCCCAACACTTATTAAGTATATCGCTCTTCAAAGCGATTTTTTAAAATCCTGGGGAATTGAAATGTGGACAGAGAAATTGATGCAAAATGCCTCTCTCTCTCAAAAAAATTCAATGGTAAAGGGGCTTAATCGATTACTGAGTACTTATCAAATGGGTTCTCTCTTCAAAGTACTTGAGGTTTATACAGCATGCTGAATCCCTTGACTTCCCCCCTACTCGCGCAATTCCCCCTTATCAAGCAGGGCTTCTTCACGAGGATAGGTGGCGTTTCACAAGGCGTTCATGCTTCCTTAAACTTAAGTAAGACAAAAGGCGACCATGAAGAATTTGTTCAGGAAAATCATAATAGAATTAAAGAATGGTTTGATAAGAAACCCTTAATACTAATGAACCAAGTTCATGAAGATAATATTCTCTTTGTAACAGAAGCTCTGCACGATAAGATATTACCTAAAGTAGATGGACTTATCACTAATTCTCCAGGTTTTGTTTTAGGCGTCTTAACTGCCGATTGTATTCCAGTATTTTTAGCAGATCCCGAAGCCGGCCTTATAGGAGCCGTTCATTCTGGTTGGCGTGGTACTGTAAAAAATATTGCGGGCAAGACTGTCCAACAGATGAAAAAGCATGGTGCCAATAAAATTTATGCCTCTTTAGGACCAGCTATAGGACAAGAGAATTTTGAAGTTGGCGTTGAGGTTTATGAAGCTTTCGGACTCAAATTTAAAGATTTTTTCAAAGCTAGCTCTTCTCCTAACCGCTATCTCTGTGATCTTAAAGGGATCATCGTCTCTCAACTTACTCAAAAAGAAGTTCAAGCTATTGAGGTACTTCCCTATGATACATATGCTTCCCCTGAACTTTTCTTTAGTTGTCGTCGCTCAACTCATCAAGGCGAAAGTCAATTTGGATGCCAATTTTCCGGTATTACGATAAGTGTCTAAACAGAGGATTTAACGCCCTCAAAATTTAAAAATAAGTAATTGATTATTAAGTATAAATAATCAACATTTTTAAGCAAAAATAATATGATTTTGCTCGACAAACTCACCAATATTTGTTACAGTAATAACATAAGAGTTGAACTTATCTCTTTCTAAGTATCAGCGCCTCTTACAGATAAGAATAGCTTATTAATTTTATACGAAAGGAAAAACTATGTTTAAAGAAATTAAATAATCGTGCTGAAAATAATACGATACTAAGTCGTAAAATAAAAATTTTTAAACAGGGATAATATGAAGAAAATTATATCTTCATTTTAACTTAAACAAATAATTAATAATTATAACGATACAACAAATTTTGTACGGAAAGGAAACTATTGTGCAATATTATAAAAAATATAAATTAAAAGGAACAAGAGGTTCATAATGTATTTACCTGAGACTTTTTTAATTACGCTTGAAAACAAAAATTACCCTGGGATCCGTGTAAGTCAAGGTATTCCATGTCTTGCCATTGGCACTGGCATTTTAACACAAAAAACTTTGTCAGAAGAGTTTTTTGACCATTTTAATGTTTATGCCAATGACCTGTACTTTGTAAAAGAACAAGGATTTTCAGACATTTCATCAATAACGATGGTTAAAATTCTTGAAGATATAAAAGCATGGGCAGAAGCTTTAGAGCTTCAAAAATATGCTCTCTTTGGACATTCTGCTTTTGGAATTGTTGCGCTTGAATTCGCCAAAAAATATCCTGATTTGGTTACGCATGTCATCATGACAGGAACACCTATAAATTCAAACGCACAGGTTGCGGCTCTTCATAACGAGATTTTCCAGACTCAAGCTGATGAAACAAGAAAACGTATTGATACTGAGCGCCGTGCTCAAGTTGCGAAAGAAGATTTAACTTCCCTTTCATCTTCTGAAAGATTTCTAAGAGAATACATTTATAGAGATGCGCCTCGTTATTGGCATATCCCAGATTATGATTGTTCGCATTTATGGGAAGGAATTGTATTAGATCGATTGATTGATAAGTTTTTTACAGATATTCTTCCGAGCATAGATGTTAGGGAACATCTAGAAACTATTCCAACACCGATTTTCTTGGCTGCTGGAGTAAGTGATTATGACTGTTGTCCTTGGTTATGGAAAGACTTGCCTAATCTTCCTTCTAAAATGACCATTCAATCTTTTGAAAACAGCGGGCACTGGCCTCAATATGAAGAAGCAAATCTTTTTAATCAGCGGATTGTAGAATGGTTAAATCGTCTTTAATATTATGCTTCAGAATGCCTGCTTATGCGCTTGCGAAAAAAGAGAGCCCTATGCTAAAAGTTAATCAAGGGAAACAGATGAAAATTAAAAAACTTGTAACATTAGATCTTCTAACTTCAAGTGGATTGGAAGTTATTTTATGAATCAAGCTGCAAAAAGATATGCTGAGGCTCTTTTCAAAAGTGCCCAAGAAATAAAAGAAGTTGAACAAATTCGTCAACAATTGAATGTACTCAAAGAATTAGCTGATCAACATTCGCCGTTAAAAAAGATGCTTTCTAACCCTCTTCTCAACAAAAAAGAAGTTGCTAATGCTCTTCATGAACTTACAAAAAAGATTAAATTCTCAACTTTATTGTCTAATTTATTACAGATGCTTGCTCTTCAAAAACGTCTTTCTCTTCTTCCAAAGATTTTTAGTTATTTTGAAGAGATTACTGACCAGTCTCAAGGCATTCTAAATGCTTACATTACCTCTGCGCAGCAGATGAATGAAAAACAAAAAAAAGCATTAAGTGAGCTTCTTGGACAAAAACTATCGTCTCAAATTAAAATGCAAGAAAAAGTTAATACGGATTTATTGGGTGGTTATATTATTCGTGTCGGTCCATATCTTTTTGATAATTCGTTAAGTTATAAGCTTAACAAACTCAATCAATCTCTTAAGAAAGTTTTATAATGGTATTAAAAGCAAGCGAAATTACTTCTATTCTTCAACAACGAATTATGCATTTTGACTTAGATGCCGAATTTTCTGAAGTTGGCCATGTCCTTGAAATTGGTGATGGGATTGCACGCGTTTTCGGACTTGAGAATGTACAAGCAGGAGAACTGATTGAATTTTCTCAAGGTGTTTATGGAATGGCACTTAACTTAGAAAGCGATAACGTTGGGATCGTTGTCTTGGGAGAAACTTCAACCATTAAAGAAGGTGATATTGTAAAGCGAACAGGACGCATTGTAGAAGTCCCAACAGGCGATTCTCTCTTAGGACGCGTTGTAAATGCTCTTGGTCAACCTGTAGACGGTAAAGGTGAACTTAAGAAGACAAAAACAGCCCGTGTCGAAGTAAAAGCTCCTGGAATTATCGCCCGACAATCTGTTACGGAACCTATGCAAACAGGAATTATGGCTATTGATGCCTTAGTCCCAATTGGCCGTGGTCAACGTGAACTTATTATTGGAGACCGCCAAACTGGGAAGACAGCGATTGCCATTGATACTATTTTAAATCAAAAAAAGAAGAACGAAACGGTTCCTGATTCTGAGAAACTATATTGCATTTATGTGGCCATTGGACAGAAGAATTCAACTGTTGCTCAGATTGTAAAAATACTTGAAGAACAAGGTGCTATGCCTTACACAACTGTTGTTGTCGCTACAGCCTCAGACGCAGCTTCTATGCAGTTTTTAGCCCCTTATTCAGGCACCGCAATGGGTGAATATTTTAGAGATAATGGAAAGCATGCATTAATAATCTATGACGACCTTTCAAAGCATGCTGTTGCCTATCGCCAGATGTCTCTTCTTTTAAGGCGACCACCTGGCCGCGAAGCTTATCCAGGAGATGTCTTTTATCTTCATTCTCGTCTCCTTGAACGCGCAGCTAAATTAAGTGAAGCTCATGGAGGTGGCTCTCTCACAGCACTCCCTATTATTGAAACACAAGCAGGCGATGTCTCAGCTTACATTCCAACAAATGTCATTTCAATTACAGATGGCCAAATCTTCCTTGAAACAGAGCTTTTTTATAAGGGAATTCGCCCAGCTATTAATATTGGTCTTTCAGTTAGCCGTGTAGGCTCTGCAGCACAAATAAAAGCGATGAAGCAAGTTTCTGGTAAAATTAAACTCGAGCTCGCTCAATATCGAGAAATGGCAGCTTTTTCTCAATTCTCTTCCGATTTAGATGTCGCAACTCAAAATCTGCTTGCGCGCGGTGAGCGGCTAACGGAAATGCTAAAACAAGCTCAGTACTCGCCTCTTGCAATCGAAGATCAAGTGATCGCCATTTTTATTGGCGTACGTGGTTATTTAGATAAACTGAAAACACGCGATGTAAATCGGTTTATTAAAGAAGCGCTTGTTATGCTCTTCAATAAAAAACCTAAAATACTTAAAGAAATTAGAGATAAAGGCAGCATCAGTCTTGAACTCGAAACTGAATTAGTTCAGTTCTTTGATCATTTTTTGACCATTTTTGCTTAAGGAATCGACACCACAAAATGCCAAACCTTAAGGAACTTAAAAACCGTAAACGCAGTATTCTTGCAACCAAGAAAATAACTTCTGCCATGAAAATGATTGCGGCTGCTAAGCTTAAAAAGGCCCAAGCACAAGCTTATGCCGCACGTCCATATATCGAGCTTATGTCAAAAATGCTGTCCAGCCTTCTTGCACGCGTTCAAGATCCTAAGCAATTGCCTGCTCTTCTTGTAGGGCAAAATTCAAGCCATTCTCATATGCTCGTGTTAGTAACTTCAAATCGTGGATTAAGTGGTGGTTTTAACTCATCCCTTGTCCGGCTAGCTGAAAAGCATATCAATGAACTTCAAAAAGATGGCAAAGAAGTTAAAATTTATTGCATAGGTCGCAAAGGTAAAGAACAACTTGCTCGCCGCTATCAACCCTTAATTTTTCAAATAGTTGAAGCCTTAGATAAACCTCGCTTTTACGATGCATCTAGAATTGCTCAAGAATTATTAAGGTTATTTGAAGAACAAGCGTTTGATACCTGCAGTATTATTTATAATAAGTTCATTTCAGCATTAACACAAAAAACGACCTTAAGTTCTCTGATACCTTTTAAAATAGAACAAGAGCATAATTCTCAACCTTCCACAATTGTACAAAGAGCCCCATATACATATGAACCAAATGAGGCTGAGGTCCTTACTCAACTTTTATCTAAAAATTTCTCAGTCCAAATTTATCATACGCTTTTAGAAAATACTGCGAGTGAGCAAGGCGCACGCATGTCTGCGATGGACACAGCAACCAACAATGCAAACGATATGTTGAGAAAAATTGATCTCACCTATAATCAGACTCGACAAGCTTGTATTACAAAAGAATTAATTGAAATTATCTCTGGAGCTGAGGCACTCTAATGCAAACTCAAACTTATATGAAATGAGAAAATTGATGAAACCAATAGATACTACAGGTAAAATTGAACAAGTCATCGGTGCCGTTGTTGACGTTGCCTTTGAAGGATCTCTCCCAGCAATTTTAAATGCGCTTGAAGTTAAGAATCAGGGACAATCTCTTGTTCTTGAGGTCGCTAAGCATCTGGGAAATAATATTGTTCGCACAATTTCCCTTGATTCTACTGAAGGGCTTGTAAGAGGCCAAGAGGTTCTTGACACAGGAAAACCCATAGAAATTCCAGTTGGACCTGAAACATTAGGTAGAATCCTTAATGTGATCGGCGAACCTATTGATGAACGTGGTCCTATTAATGCCAAGAAAAAATATCCGATCCATAGAGCACCTCCAAGTTTCACCGAGCAATCAACACAAACTGAAATGCTTGTAACAGGCATTAAAGTTGTTGATCTCTTAGCACCCTATTTAAAAGGGGGGAAAATTGGTCTTTTTGGCGGTGCTGGAGTCGGTAAAACCGTTATTATTATGGAGCTTATTAATAATATCGCAAAAGCTCATGGAGGTTATTCTGTCTTTGCAGGTGTTGGTGAAAGGACGCGAGAGGGCAATGACTTATATCATGAAATGATTGATTCTGGTGTTATTGATCTGAAAGGAAAAAATTCTAAAGCGGCGTTAGTGTATGGGCAAATGAACGAACCTCCAGGTGCCCGTGCTCGGGTTGGATTAACAGGACTTTCAATTGCTGAATATTTTAGAGATGAAGAGAATCAAGACGTTCTTTTATTTATTGATAATATCTTCCGTTTTACGCAAGCAGGAGCGGAAGTTTCAGCATTACTTGGAAGAATTCCATCAGCGGTTGGCTATCAACCCACACTTGCCACTGAGATGGGTGAGTTTCAAGAGCGCATTACAAGTACAAATAAAGGTTCTATTACATCTGTCCAAGCGATATATGTTCCTGCTGACGACTTAACAGATCCTGCACCAGCTACCTCCTTTACACACCTTGATGCAACGACCGTTCTTAATCGACAAATTGCGGAGCTTGGGATTTATCCTGCCGTTGATCCGCTTGATTCAACTTCACGCATTTTAACACCCTCAATTGTGGGTGAAAAACATTATGCTGTTGCTCGTGAAGTACAACGTACTTTACAGACCTATAAATCTTTAAAAGATATTATTGCTATTTTAGGGATGGATGAGTTATCAGCCGAAGATAAACTTACCGTAGCACGTGCTCGTAAAATTCAACGTTTTCTGTCGCAACCTTTTCATGTGGCCGAGGTGTTCACAGGCACCCCTGGTGTCTTTGTCCCACTTAATGAGACCATTAATGGCTTTGAAGGCATTGTTGAAGGACGTTACGATCACCTTCCTGAAATGGCTTTTTATATGGTTGGGACAATTGATGAAGCTTTACAAAAAGCAAAAACCTTTACTTCATAAGCGAGCAAGAGTAAATCCATGTCTTCTAAATTACATTTTAGACTTGTATCTCCAGAACGCGTTCTCTTTACAGACGATATAGACATGGTTGTTATTCCAGGTGAAAAAGGTGATTTCGGTGTTTTACCATCGCATTCTCCCCTCATTTCTTTACTCCGTTCTGGACTTGTTACAATTCATGATGCAGGTAAAATTAAAGAAAGAATATATGTTTCTAACGGTTTTGCACACGTCACTGAGACCGAATGCGCGGTTATGGCAGAAGATAGTATCTTTTTAGAAGAAATGGATGCTGAGATGCTTGAGAAAACTATTTTACAAGCTAAAAAGGAACTTGAAGAAGCACGGACAGAAGAAGAAAAAAATGCTCTAAAAAGAGACCTTGATTATATTCATTCTAAACTTGAAATTCTAAAACGTTTAAAACAATAGATACAAAAAAGCCACTGTTTTCACAGTGGCTTTTGCAATAAGCAAGAAAGAATTTACTTCTTTTCTGCAGGCTTTGCAGCTGCTTCTTGATGTTGTTGTGCACGCAAAGTTGCAACATTTTTAACGACAGGTTCACACATCTTTAAGCCGCCAATAAGACCGTAAACTTCTTCTTTGTCTTTTTCATCAACAGCTTCTGCTTGAAGATCTTCGACTAATTTTGCAACGATAGCTGTAAGATCTTCCGCACTGGCTTGAATTTTCTCATGCTTGTGATCAGCTTTTTTAGGATCAGCTTTATGTTCTGTTTCCTTATTCTTTTCGCGAAGATCAGCAGCTTTTTTTACGATTGGCGCACAAACTTGAAGTCCACCAATAAGTTCATAAGCTTCACCTTGTTCATTCTTCGCAATTATACCATCTTTAATTTCTTTTTGGATTTCTCCAGCAACAACTTTGAGTTCATCCGCTGTGAAAGCATGATGTTCATGTAGCTCGTTTGCATTTACAGCTGAACCAAATAATGTAGCAACTGCAGCGCCTAAAAATAAATTCTTAATCATAAGTTTCTCCATATTGTTGTTAAATTTTTACCTTACACTCAACATTTACAAGATAATACTTAAAACTTTATTAATATTATAAATTTTTATTCAGAAAAGAGGCAAAAAAGGAAAACTTAAGTTAAATATTTTAAAAAAGAATTAAGCAGCTTGTTTTAAAGATATTTCTTTCTCAGATATTAGAAGTTCTTGCTTTGCCGTTTTCCGTGCAAATTGATTAATAAATAACCCTACAATAATAAAAATGGCTGCAATTAAGCATTCTTTAGTCAGACGCTCTTGCAAGATGACAATAGAAGATAAAGTCCCAAAAATTGGTGTTAACATTGTAAAGGGAACAATTGTTGCAGGCTCGTACTTTTTAAGTAAGTATGTATAAGAAGTTGTGGCTAAGATCGTTGCAAAGATTGAAGAATATAAGATCGCAAGAAATGAAGGCCATTTAAAAGTAACACATGCTAAGCATATTGTCTCCCATCCATCAAGAATAAATGAAGTAGCAAACATCGGAATAGGTGGAATCAAACAACTCCATATAATAAGAGAAAACATGTCTATTTTTTGAGTCTGATTTTTAAAAAGGAGATTCCCTATTGCAACAGTAAATGCTGCGAATAAAACTAAAAAGAATGTAACCCAACTAAATTGCCCTCGCCCATGAAAGGCGATGATACTAAGGCCGACAAAAGCCAAAGCAATGCCAATTATTTCTAACTTTTTCGGCCTATAATAAAAAAATATTACAGAAAGCATCACCGTAAAAATTGTTTGGGATTGCATTAATAAGGAACACAACACGGCTGGCATCCCAAGATAAAGACCAAATGCTATACCGGATAACTGACAAATCCAAACTAAGAAAGAAAATTTAAAAATTAAACTTATTGAACAATTAGGCTTTTTAGTAAAAAAAATTAAAGGGAAACAAGCAAAAACAAAACGTAGCGCAAGTTGCAAAAAAGGTGGGAAAGAAACTAAACTCAACTTTATAGCAACGAAATTTGTTCCCCAGATTAGCATCACGAGAACAGCTAAGAAAATATCTTTTAAAACCATTTTTAAGAAAATTTTTATTTATTGTTATATAAAACATAATAATTTTTTTATAAATTGGCAAGCTTTCTTTAAGAAAATTTTTATTTATTTGAAATTTCATTTTTTCATTAATAAATCATTTACCACCTACTGCTACGCTTTAACAAATTTTTGGAAATAAAGAAATAACCAGATATAAATTTTTACTGCACATAAGGTTATAGCTATTAAGGTATTATAAAATGTTTACACTGCTAATCATATAATTTGGGGAGGATAATAAAAATGACTGAACGTGTAGCTATTGTTACAGGCGGAACAAAGGGAATAGGTGCTTCAATTTCACACATGCTTCTTAAAGCTGGTTATCGTGTTGCCGCCACTTATAACTCAGATGATGTTGCTGCCGAAACTTTTAAACGCAGTACAAATGTCGCTGTTTTTCGGTGGGATGTTAGTAATTATGACGACTGTGTTACGGGAGTTCAGAAAGTCCAACAACAACTCGGTCAAGTTGAGATTCTTATCAACAATGCCGGCATTACAGTTGACGGCATGTTTCATAAGTCAACATCAAGTGAGTGGATGAAAGTCATTAATACAAACTTGATGTCTTGTTTTAATATGTCACATGCTGTGATCGAAGGTATGCGTGAACACAATTTTGGAAGAATTATCAATATTAGTTCCATTAACGGTCAAAAAGGTCAACTTGGGCAAACCAATTATGCCGCAGCTAAAGCAGGTGTAATCGGGTTTACAAAAGCTTTAGCTCTCGAAAATGCTCGGAAGAACATCACTGTAAATGCAATCGCACCAGGTTATATTGCAACAGACATGGTCAAAGCTGTTCCTCAAGAAGTTCTGGATAAGATAGTCGCTCAAATCCCTGTTGGTCGCTTAGGTCAACCCGAAGAAATTGCGCGTGCTGTTCTTTTCTTAGCCGCTGATGAGGCTGGCTTCATAACAGGCTCGACTCTTACTATTAATGGTGGGCAATATATGGTATAAAAGCTTATCAAAGTTAGAGAATTCTCTCTAATTATGGTAAGAAATAAGATTTATTAAGGAAAGAATAATTATGGTATTAGATGCTACAGATGCAACATTTCAAAAAGAAGTCGTAGAGGCTTCTGGGACTGTTCTCGTCGATTTTTGGGCCGAATGGTGTGGTCCTTGTAAAATGCTTTCACCTATTCTAGAAAGCTTATCAGCAGCTCTTCCACAACTGAAAATTGTTAAAGTTAATATTGATCAAAGTCCTCAAACTCCGACACAATTCGGCGTAAAAAGCATTCCAACACTTATTTTATTTAAAGACGGTCAACCTGTCTCGACAAAAATGGGAGCTTTACCACAGAGAAATCTTGAAGAATGGATTAAAGTTTGCATGTAAAGATACTAAGAAGGGGGGAAGCCCCCTCTTATTTTAAATAAGAAGAAGGTTAAAATAATGGGCAGGGGTTCACAACAGATGGAAGATCAAGAATACAATTTTGATCCTTTAAAACTATCACAAGCACTTATGTTTTCTGCGATGAAAACACAAAATGCTCTTCAACCATTTGATCTGACGAACACACCTGATTCTCTTATCAATGCAGAAGATATGAGAGAAACCTTTCAAAAGGCTTTAGAGAAACTTAGTACACAACCCGATAAGATCGTATCAGCTTCTCAAGATTATCTTAAGGGTACGTTTCAATTATGGCAGAATTCTCTTAATGTCCTTATAGGACAAAAAGAAACAATCGATGAAGTTATAGATGGTAACGCATCAGATAACCGTTTCAAGGATGAGATGTGGTACCAAAATCCATTCTTCGGTTATGCTCGACAATCTTACTTATTATGGGATCGCTGGATTAAAGATCTTACAAATAATCTTGAAGATCTTGACCCTAAAACTGCCCAAAAAATAAAATTTTATACACGACAATTTACAGATAGCCTCTCCCCCAGCAATTTCCCGTGGAGTAATCCTAAAGCAGTTCTTAAAACAATTGATTCTAAAGGAATGAACCTTATTCAAGGAATCAATAATCTTCTAAGAGATTTCGAGTATGATAAAAAACAACTTAAAATAAAAATGGTTGATCATGAAGCATTTCGCTTAGGAGAAAATATTGCTGCTACTCCTGGAAAAGTCATTTTTCAAAATGACTTAATCCAGTTAATTCAGTACACGCCTGTTACATCTACAGTTTTTAAAACCCCAATACTTTTGATTCCACCATGTATTAATAAATTTTATATTTATGATTTAAGAACTGACAATTCATTTGTGAAATGGCTTTTAGACCGAGGACATACAGTCTTCATGATCTCGTGGATAAATCCAGACGAACGTCTTTCAAAAAAAACTTTTGAAGATTATGTTTTTGAAGGTGTAGGAAGTGCGATTGAGACAATCCTTGAAATTACAGGCGTGAAAAAAGTTAATGCTGTCGGCTTTTGTATAGGCGGTAATATTCTTGGCAGTTATGCTGCTTATATGGCAGATGAAAAGAATAATCCTCTTGCAAGTACAACTTATCTTGCAACTTTATTTGATTTTCAAAACCCAGGCGATCTCGGCGTTTTTATAGATGAAAAACAACTTGAGCAACTTGAGAAAAAAGTATCTCAAAAGGGATATTTAGAGGGACAAATTCTTGCACAAACCTTTAATCTTTTGAGAGCAAACGATCTTATCTGGTGGTTTGTTATAAATAACTATTTTTTAGGAGAAGAGCCGACAGCTTTCGATCTGTTATATTGGAATTCAGATTCGACTAATCTTCCGTCAAAAATGTTTATCTATTATTTAAAAGAAATGTTTTTAAAGAATAATCTTATACGTCCGAATGGCCTTAAACTTAAAGAGAAGTTTTTGGACTTACGAAAGATTAAAACGCCGACTTTTCTATTTAATACAAAAGATGACCATATTGCACCATGGGCATGTGGCTATGCAGCAACACAAGTTTTACAAGGACCAATAAAATTTGTATTAGGTGGTTCAGGCCATATTGCTGGCGTCTTCAATCCACCAACAGTTAATAAATATGGTTATTGGACGTGTGATAAATTAGCAGATACTGCTGAAAAATGGTTTTCTTCAGCTATTCAAAATCAAGGTTCTTGGTGGCCTGAGTGGGCAGAGTGGATAGAACAATATGCAGGACCGAAAACAAAAGCATATGCTATTGGCTCAACAAAACATCCCGCTTTAGAAAATGCACCTGGATCTTATGTAAAAATAGGTCAATATCAACAGAAAGCAAAATTTAAGACGTGAATCTAAAATTTTGGCACCGTATCCCTCGTAAAACTGAACGTGTGACTTTCTTTTCACGTTTCAATAAAATTGTCACCCTGACATACGGAATCGTCATCTTAGCTGCTTTTCTTCTATTTGATTTTCTTTTTCAAGAAAACCTTGAATCGCGACTTAATTTTCTTCAAATTAGATTACGCGAACAATCACAAGCTTTAAATAATATTATCCGCCCTCGCGCCGATGCAATACAAGCTCTTCAAATACAAGCAAGTGACTTCTTTACAGAACAAAAAGACCGACATCAAAAATTTGATTTTAAGTTAAAAAATAATCCTCACCAAGATTATTTCTATCTCGATATTTCAAATTTTAATCGACGAAAAATAGGAAGCATTACGGGGGTCGGCTTAGTAGAAACAATTCCTAAAATAACTTTGCAAGAAATAACAATGGCTTTTTCTTTAAATCCGCTTTTCTACGTTTTGAAGAAAAACATTAAAACGACTTCCTCTCTTTATTATGTTTCTAAAAATGGGTTTAGAAACCAATTTCCTTGGCGTCCCTCTTCAGAATCACGCTTTGAACCATCCTTTTTAAAAAGTTCCGTATATGTAAAGAATCTTCAAGGCAACAACCCTAAACGAGAACCAATCTGGACAGATATATATACCTATTCTCCACATGAAGGATTAATGGTGACTTGTTCTGCGCCAGTTTATGATAAAATGGAGTTTAAAGGAATTGTGGGAATAGAATTTCTGCTTGAGCCTATTATTGAATTCGTAAATGGCATTACTTATCCTAATGGCCGCCTTATTATTATAAACGATTATGGAACAGTTCTTGCAGATACCCAATCTAACAATCTGATTCCTCTAAAAGTCCACCAAGTTTTACCGCGGGCGATACCCATAGATGCATTGCACAAATTACCTCGAAAAACACTTTCAAAAATTGGTGATTATTGGGCTTATCAAGCAAAATCACGTTATGCCCCTTGGACGGTTATTTACTTTGTTAGTGCCTGGGATATGAATATAACAACTTTAAAGCATATTGGTCCAAGTATTATCTTTCTTATCCTCTTTGCAATTTTTATTCTGATGGGGGCTAACAGTATTATTGCTCAAGAATTTATTAGTCCTGCAAAGCAACTTGTTCAATTTATTTCGACGCAAGCCATAGAAGGAGAACAAGCCTATCGTAAAATGCGTGAACCCTGGTTTTCATGGTTCGAAGCTGTTTTCCAAGTATTTGATCAGAATAGAAAACTCATGCAAGAAATGGAAAAACATATTGAAGATCTTGATCAGAAGGTACTTGAACGTACACGCGCGCTTTCCGATAAAAATCGAGCTCTTAGCCTTGCTTTTAATGATTTAAGAAAAGCTCAAAATCAAATTATTATTCAAGAAAAACTTGCTGGTCTCGGGGCTCTTACTGCAGGAATAGCACATGAAATAAAGAACCCGTTAAATTATGTCATCAATTTTGCAGAAATTTCACGTAATTTTACGGAAGAACTTATGAATATCGCGGCATCTCTTCCACAAGGAAAATCTCTTACTTTAGAGCAACGTCAAGAGGTTAAAACTATTCTTACAGATTTAATTGAAAATATGAAGCGAATAGAAGAACATGGGAAAAGAGCTGATGCCATCGTCAGAAGCATGCTTGTCCATGCAAGAGGTGGAAATGATAATCAACATTTAATTAATATTAACGAACTCATAGACGAAAATATCACACTAGCGATTACAAGTTTTAAACAACAAGGTTTCATTCCCAAAATTACAAAAGATCTTGATCAAGAGATTCCTAAAATTCTTGTTTATTCACAAGGCTTAGGTCGTGTTTTTTTAAACATAGTTAACAACGCTTGCTATGTTCTTCATCAAAAAAGAACAGCCGTCGGTGATTCCTTTACAGCTGAAATTTATATTAGTACTAAAAAGCTGGATGACAATCGTATTGAGATCATTATCCGAGATAATGGTTCAGGTATTCCCGACGATATTAGAAAAAAAATCTTTGATCCTTTCTTTACTACCAAACCAGCAGGAAGTGGTACAGGTCTTGGACTTTCTTTGTGCCACGACATTATTACACGTCAACATCATGGCACGCTTACGGTTACCTCAGAAATTGATCAATTTACCGAATTTGTTATTATTCTTCCAATTGAAGAACAATTAATGGCAGGCTAAGTATGACTATGACTTCTCCTGATAAACTAAACCAACTTCGTCAGCTAATGCTTCAAGAAAATATTGATGCATTGATTGTTCCTAAAGCTGACGAACATCAAGGAGAATATATAGGCGCCCATTCAGAAAGACTTTTTTGGCTAACAGGCTTTGATGGAAGTGCAGGCTTTTCAATTATTTTACCCAAAAAAGCAAGTTTGTTTGTTGATGGACGCTATACTCTTCAGGCTACAAAGCAAGTCGATACTTCAATTTTTGAGATCATTCCTGTCGCTGAAATATCTGGACCAAAGTGGCTTGCTCAACATTTAAGTCCTGGTGCGAAAGTTGCTTATGATCCTTGGCTTGTCACTGAGAAAGAACTTAATTCTTATAAAATAGCGCTGAAAGACAAAAATATTATTTTCCTTCCTTTAGAGAAAAACCTGGTTGATCAAATTTGGCTTAATCGTCCAAAGAAAACGTGTGAACCAATTTATCTTCATCCCCTTGAATTTGCAGGGCAAGAATTCCAAGAAAAACTTAAAATAATTTCAAAAGAGCTGAGAGAAATACAAGCTTTTGCAGCTGTTATTACAATGACAGAATCGGTCTGTTGGCTTTTTAATATTCGAGGGGATGATTATAGCTCTCTTCCAACGACGTCTGCTTTTGCAATTGTATATAACACAGAAAAAGCTGATCTTTTTATCGATGAACAGAAAATTTCAGAAGACATTCGCCAATATTTTAAAGGCTTCATTAACATTAAGCCTTTTCACTCTTTTGAAGAAAATCTAAAAGCTTTAGGACTCCATAAAGTGCATGTCCTTATTGATCCAGCGACTGCACCGGTTCAAACAATTTATGCCGTCGAGAAGACAGGCGGAAAAGTGATAAGAAAAGATGATCCGACGATCCCTCTTAAAGCATGTAAAAACAATGCAGAACTTGAAGGAATGCGAAGAGCTCACATTCGTGATGGTGCTGCTTTAACAACTTTCTTACATTGGGTAAAAAAGGAAGGACCTAAAGGCCATTTAGACGAGATGCAGGCAACTGAAAAGCTACTGGCTTGTCGACAAAGATTTTCTGAATTTAAGAAATTAAGTTTTTCAACAATTTCTGGCACAGGTCCTAATGGTGCTATCATTCATTACAAGGTAAGCCCAGAAACAAACCAAAAAATTGCACCTAATGATATTTATCTCAGTGATTCAGGAGGGCATTATATTGACGGAAGTACAGATGTAACACGTACCATTGCAATAGGCGAAACAAGCCCCGAACAACGCGATCGCTTCACGCGTGTCCTTAAAGGCCATATTGCTCTTGCTACTAGCATCTTTCCACAAGGGACGACCGGTTCTCAACTCGATATTTTAGCCCGTCACGCTCTTTGGCAAGTTGGCCTTGATTATGCGCATGGAACAGGTCATGGTGTGGGTGCAGTTCTTAATATCCATGAAGGTCCTCAAAGAATTAGCAATGTACCCAATTTTGTTTCCTTAAAACCAGGCATGATTCTTTCAAATGAACCAGGTTATTATAAGGAAGGCGAATATGGTATACGAATAGAAAGCCTTGTTATTGTGAAATCTCTTGAGATTCCTAAAGCAGAAAAAAAGATGCTCGGCTTTGAAACGATCACGTTCGCGCCAATTGACCAAGCTTTAATCGAGTTGAGCTTATTAACAGACTCAGAAATAAAATGGCTAAATGACTACCATCAAGAAGTATATGAGAAGCTTTCACCTCTTCTTGAGGTTGAAGTGCAAAAATGGTTAAATGATGTTACACAGCCTTTAAAAAAGAAACTTTAAATAATTTTAGCGACTTCTTCAAAAGTAAGTCTTGGAAGTCGAGGCTTCACCTTCTCAACATCACCATATCCCAAGTTAATAAGAAAGTTTGAACGCCACGAAGTATTTTTGAAAAATTCTTTATCTACTTCTGCATTATTAAAGCCGGACATGGGACCACAATCGAGCCCACACGTGCGCGCAGCCAAAATAAAATAAGCCCCTTGCAAGGAAGCATTTCGAAAGGCTGTTTCCTGTATGTAATCTTCTCTTCCAACAAACCAACTTTTTGCATTAACCATTGGATATAGGACATCCAAACGCTCATAAAATTTTAAGTCATAAGCGATAATGGCTGTCACAGGAGCGGCCATCGTTTTATCCACATTGCCTGCATCTAAAAGTGGCTTGAGACGCTCTTTTGCCGACTTTGTCTTTATAAAAAGAATACGCATTGGAACACAATTGGCCGCTGTAGGACCCATTTTTGCTAACTCATAGACTTCTTCAAGAAGACTATCTGGAACCTCTTTATCTTGCCAACCGCTATACGTACGAGCTTCTAAAAATAATTGATTTAAAGATTGATCATTAAGTTTCATTTTTGCTCCCCTTTTCAAATCATTTTCTTTACTGAAATGAGTTTAAGCTTTAAAGGTTTAAAGAACAGTTTAAAAGAAAGATTTATATTTCTGTTATGGTTCGCAAGTTCTTTGTTTTTATCATGGCTACTCTTTTGTTTTTGAGCTTAAGCTCAAATGTGCATTGCCAATATAATATCATGATTAAATCTAAGTTTTTCTCATTCAATCTTAATTATCCTTATGATTGGCACTGTGAAAGCGAGTATGGATTGCCTAAAAATATCCAAGCTGTTTTAAGCCCTCAAAATTTTCTTATGGACTCGTCACCAGCGACCATTTTCGTCCGTGTTATTCCTCGAACAACTCAAAATTTTTCTCTAAAAGAATTCATTAATAATGATTTTCTTAATGTAAAAAAAAGACGACCTAAGATTCAATATGGAACCGACTTCATCCTCTCAACAAAAGATCATAAAAATGCTCAAGTAAAAACTTATTTTGAAGAACCGCAAGGACTCTACGATGCGATTGCATATATTCCAGAAAAGAAAGCATTTGTGATTATTATTCTACAAACAACTTCTCAAAAAGCTTATTTACGAGCTCTTCCTACTTTTCGGAATATTGTTATGTCTTATCAATGTGCTCTTCCTCAAGATAAATCAACCCCCCTTCCTCCTAAAATGAATCTTAAGAAACCTAAAAAGAAAAAAGCAAAACGAAAAACACGCCATCAAAAGCAATCAACTTCTTTTACCTGTTAAACTTCCAAACCATTCTTTAGGCTTGAATTCACCAGCATTTCATTTAAACTATGAAGCAACAATCGTAAGGGGAGAAATTTATGCGATTTATTTTCATCTTAACTTTTTTAGCAATTTTTAACTTTTCGACAGGATATTCAGCAGAACAACCTGTCTTTGGTCTCTGGAAAACACAAGATCAACGTGCCAAGATTGAAATTGCGTCTTGTGCCGAAGATCCTTCAAAAGTATGTGGGACTATTGTTGAACTTCGTGAACCTATTGATCCTGATACAGGGAAGCCAAAAAAAGATAAGTTAAATCCCGATTCTTCTCTAAAAGAACGTGAGATCTTAGGTCTCGTAACTTTATATGATTTTAAATCTGATTCAGATAATCCAAATCACTGGACTGATGGAAAGATTTATAATTCTCGAGAAGGGGAAACATACTCCTGTAAGATGACACTCGTTGATACCAATACACTTGAAGTTCATGGTTATGTTGGCCTTCCGATTTTTGGTAAAACACAAAAATGGTCAAGGACAACTGAGGACGAGAAGTTAATCGCCACAGAAGACACTGAGAAATAGTTTATTCTCTATTATATGTAAATAACTTTCATAAAAGCCTAACGCAAAATGAAAAATACCTTGATTCCTAGGGTTAATTGAGTTAGGTTTCAGCTTGCTTTAGTCCCCATCGTCTAGAGGTCTAGGACACCGCCCTCTCACGGCGGCAACACGGGTTCGAATCCCGTTGGGGACGCCATTTTCTTTCTCACAACATACTGAATTACTTTAATATTTAACGATTTTTTAAGATACATCATGCTACATATTCTTGTAAGTAAGGATATTAAGTACGGTCATGAAAAATAGAATCCAACAATATATTAATATTGAATCTCTTTCAGGGATTTTACTGTTTGCTGGCATGCTTCTTGCTTTAGTTGTAAGCAACAGCCATTTTTATATAGCTTATCTCAATCTCATCAACTTACCAATTAGCATTACCATCGGCGAATTTACGCTTCATAAACCTCTTATAAAATGGACAAACGATGGGTTAATGGCCGCCTTCTTTCTGGTGATTACGCTTGAAGCTAAATTTCATTTTCTTGAAGGGGAATTTACCTCAAAAGAAAATTTTTTGCTTCCCGTCATTGCAGCGTTAGGGGGTGTAGTTGTTCCTGCAATTCTCTACTACTTACTTACTGCTGACGTCCCCTTGTATACGCGAGGCTGGGCGATTCCAGTTGCGACAGATACAGCGTTTATTCTGGGTATCTTATCGTTTTTTTCAACCAAAATTCCTCTCTCTGTTCGCTTATTAGTTCTTGCTCTTTCAATTATTGATGACATTATTGCTGTCGTTATTTTAGCTGTATTTTACACGGCCTCTTTAAGCTATTTACCTCTTCTGATAGCAGCCATCATTTTACTTCTTCTCTTTATCATGAATTTGCTGAATGTGAATAAACTTAGCCTCTACCTAATGTTAGGTTTTGGTCTTTGGTTATCATTGATTGAAGCAGGAATTCATGGAACAATTGCTGGTGTTTTACTGGGTATCTTTATCCCAGAACGAATTAAAGATTCAGAAGACAAGGTTCATTCTCCTTTAAAAAGATTGGAACACTCACTTCATCCACTTGTAGCGTTAATAATTTTGCCAATTTTTTCCTTTTTAAATTGTGAAATTCCTTTTAACGAACTTACATTTCAAGATTTTTATTCACCCGTTACATTGGGAATTTTAGGAGGATTATTTATCGGCAAACAATTTGGTATCATGAGCTTTTCATTAATTGCCGTTAAATTAAAATTCTGCAAACTTACGCATGGCTTAAATTGGAAAATTTATTATGCCATTAGCATTTTATGCGGCATTGGTTTCACATTTAGTCTTTTTATTGGCGGACTTTCCTTTGAAAGTGACCCTCTTGAGAATCAAATGAAGCTTGGCGTTATTCTAGGTTCTTTATTGTCGGCTCTCATTGGGACTGTATTCTTATATAGAGTGACCAAGCTTTCCCATCAACAATCTCATGAAATACCTCGCCCTTAAACTTAAAGAAGAAGCTCTAGAGAAATCGTCCCTAGAGCTGTTTTTTTAAAAAGGTGAAGAAAATCTAGCTTCTGTTCCTAACATCTCTTCAATACGTAATAACTGGTTATACTTCGCAACACGATCCGAACGACTGAGAGAACCCGTCTTAATCTGCCCACAATTGGTTGCGACTGCAAGATCTGCAATCGTTGTATCCTCAGTCTCGCCTGAGCGATGAGACAAAATAGCTGTTAAACCAGCATGTTGCGCCATTGTGACAGCCTTAATCGTTTCTGTAAGCGTCCCTATTTGATTAACTTTAATTAAAATGGAATTGGCCCACTTTTCCTGAATACCTTTTTGAAGACGCTCAACATTTGTCACAAATAAATCATCGCCAACAATTTGAATTTCTTTTCCTAATGTTGCTGTTATATGTTGCCAGCCCTTAAAATCATCTTCCGCCATGCCATCTTCAATAGAGACAATTGGATAGCGGGCTTTTAATCCTTGATAATAAGCAACAAGTTCTCCAGCATCAAGGCGTTTCCCCTCACCTTCTAAATGATAAACACCATCTTTAAAGAACTCTGTTGCCGCTACATCTAAGGCAAGCGCTATTTGCGTACCTGGTTGATAACCTGCCCTTTCAATCGCCTTCATGATAAAGGAAAGTGCTTCATCACTGCTTTTAACAGCCGGCGCAAATCCACCTTCATCGCCAACATTTGTGTTTAAACTTGCAGCTGAAAGTTCCACTTTAAGCGCATGAAAAACTTCTGCTCCCATTCGAATAGCGTCCTTAATTGATTGGGCACCTACAGGAACAATCATGAACTCTTGAATATCCACAGGATTATCGGCATGCGCCCCACCATTCAAGATATTCATAAGCGGCATCGGTAAACGGTTAGCAAAAACGCCCCCGACATAACGATAAAGAGGATCTCCTACAAATGTTGCTGCAGCTTTTGCAACAGCAAGACTTGCGCCAAGAATGGCATTCGCGCCTAATTTAGATTTATTTGGTGTTCCATCCAGCTCTATCATCGCTTGATCAATATACACTTGCCGAGTTGCATCAAGACCACATAATGCGTCAAAAATATCTTCATTAACGCTTTTAAGAGCTTGCAAAACACCCTTACCATTATAGCGACCTTTATCGCCATCTCTCTTTTCCACCGCTTCGTGTGTTCCTGTAGAAGCACCAGAAGGCACAGCTGCTCGGCCAACTGTCCCATCTTCTAAGATGACTTCAACTTCAACAGTTGGATTTCCTCTTGAATCAAGAATTTCACGGCCATGAATATCAATAATTGCTGTCATTTCAATTTCCTATTAATTGTTAGAATGTGCCGATCTTAAGGTGTCGGCGCGTATAAAGCAACGGCCATGATAGACATTGATGACTGTCATTTAATTAACCTACTAATAATTAGACTTTGGATGCTTGGAGGCAGGAGCAGACATTGGAGGTAGCTTGCTTATATGCCCTACTTTTTCTTCAGAAACTGGAGGTAGCTCGCTTATATATCCTACTTTTGAAGAAGACGGTATTATTTTTTCACTCTTTTGTTTTATTGTTTGTTTAGATTCTGATTTTAACTTCTTACGCTTAGGATGTTTTTGCTTTAATTCTTCCCCTTGTATTCCTTGTCGTGCTTTCAAATCAATTTGATCAATGATTGATAGATTGGGATCAACAAGCTTTTTTTTCTTCCTTTTTAACTTTTTTTGTTTTTCGTAGAAATCAAGTTCATATTCACCAAGTTTAAAAGCATTCCAAAAAAAATGACGAGCAAATAAATTGTTATTTGCTGTAAGAGCTTTTCCCCATGTCCTGTTTAATTCTATAATAGAATCAAGTAAGCATGCATAAGAATCTCGTTTAGGGAAATACCTTTTTGAAACCTCTCCTGCTTCAGTAATACATTTTAAAGCCTTTGAAAATTGATTTAAAGTAAAGTATTTCTCAGCTGCTGTTTTAAACCACATTTGTGCCATTGCAAAGTTGTGTCCGAATCTTCCTGCTTGCTCATAGAATTGCGCTTCTAGAAAAGCATGCTGCTTTGAATGGCTAAGAATTTCGGCAAGCTGAATTGCAACAACCGCCGCACGAAGTGGTAAAGGCCATTCATCTGTATACAAACACTGTATTTCTCTATTTTCTTGTTTATTGATTTTTAACACAACCTCTCCTGATAAGTCGAACACCTGTAGTCTGGCTTCATCGTCTCTTTTAACGGCGTCCGTCAGATAATATATGGCACGATAATATTGTGCTCTAGCTTGGTCAAAGTCATGACTTATAGCTGCTCTTGCACCGCTCTCAATATAGTCTATGATTTTTGGTTTTTTTGTTGGCTTATCCTGCAATTCTTCATGTTGAATTGAAGAAAAGCAAAAAGAGGTACTAAGAATATTTATAACAAGGCTTATCAATGAGAGACGACGAAGTTTCATTTTTATTTTTTCCTTTTTTATTTATTTCGCACAAAAATAGACTTATTGGCGATCTTTTTCCTAACGGGGTACTGGTTTTTTCCCTTCAAAGCAAGTGCTAACTGAAATTTTTTTGAACTTTAGTAGATTGCTTAGACTTTGACTATTTGCTCTTTTAAGTCCGCACCTTTCACGCACGTTTAAGATCTTCTAATAGCTAACAGCAGCATTAGGTCGCCTGAGATGTCCGGAATAAGCCTGAGAGTAACAAGAGAGAAGCAAGAGTAACAAAGAAAACGAACCTAACTAAAGAAAGGACAAAAATGATTAAATTACTTTTAGAAAATTTACGTATTAGATGTGTAATTTATTTACGCTCAATTAATGAGGCTTTTTCTACTAATTCTTTATAGACGTCTTTTACTAAATTTACGGGCACATTATACTCGATTTTTAGATAAATTTCATAGGCTTCTTGTGAAACGGGGTCAGCAGGATCATTGCTGCTTCTTACATACTGGTCAACCATGGCTTGTATATTACATCTTTTTTTATCATCACACAATGAAGTGCATATTCACCCAAAGCTTTTCCAAATGCTTTTTGAAAATCTTTTAAAGGATCTACGATGCCAACTGTAGAGGGTTTTATTTCATCACTTGGTAGGCTGACTGCACTTCTTTTAGAAACTCTTTGATAGGCTTGAGAAACACTAGGTTCATCTGCAAAGCTATAACTACCTTTTGCGTTAAAATTAATTCCCATCAACCCCAAAAAAACCATGGTTATAATTTTACTATTTTTTAAATGAATCATAGTTGAGCTTCTTTTTCTGCTGCGAAAATCTTAACGGCTCTTTTAATTTTTATATAGTGTAATTCCTCGCCCGGCTTATTGTCAACGACTGCAGGATAAAAGAAGATACATAACCTATTTTTGTCTTTATTAAAATATACTGTTTTCTTTCTTTGTTCCGCAGATTCTTGATCATGGGAAATAATAGATAGTCGATTCTGAAGTATGAAGAAAAGCAAGGAAGCGCCTATAGTACAGAGAATTATTTTAGGGTAGAATCTGCAGGTAATTGGTAGAAAACTCTTAAAAGGCTGCAGATTTTTCATGAGTAGACCG
>Ga0209960_1001443_pt1 | contig 31467 bp, 31 predicted proteins | sample ThiBiot_500_plan_2_FD_183947 | JGI IMG/M metagenome (GOLD analysis project Ga0209960, IMG submission 183947) | Wastewater bioreactor microbial communities from Cape Town, South Africa - Thiocy_expt_500_plan (SPAdes) | ecosystem: Engineered > Bioreactor > Thiocyanate-remediating >... | reverse complement strand
AACTCGGTGCCAGAAGGTCCAAAGTGTATGTGAAAGGCACAGCGAAAGAGTGAAGAAGCAACGGTACTTAAAACTTAGAGAAGCTTTTCACTTTTGTAGATGGATTCCCGCCTTCGCGGGAATGACAAAGGTCAGGAAGGAGAGCACTCGTTGCCGAGGGGGTAAGGAAGTTGGTTAGGAGACAACAGGAACAGGCCACCTCTTCGATGTCATCCTCGCCTCTTTCTTGTCATCCCCGAGTAGGCGGGGAATGGCGATAGGCAAAATCTATGTGCCGCTTGAGATCCCAAGCATGAGATCTAGGATGACCAAGGGTTGGATGCAAGAGGGTTCATTGGCAAAGAGGGTGCTTGCTGAGAATAGGTACAAGACGGAGAACGAGTAAGGGGTAGAGACGAGAAGGCTCTCTGACGAGAGCTGAACAGACGTTGGTTGGTGACACTCGGAAAAAACCACCACTTCAATGTCATCCCCGCGAAGGCGGGGACCCAAGAAGCGTTGAAAGCGGGGAATGGTGATAGGCGACAAGAGGAGAAAAAATACCTCTCTTCTTCATCCTCGGGCTTGTCTCGAGGATCCCAGGCAACCTGAGGGTGTGACTGAGTACCAATAAATATAAGAAAGAAAAGAAATGTTATAGGGTTAAATAATAAAGAAAGTAAGAGATTTAAGGTTTGACATACTTAAATTAATAATAATTTAAAATTTTTAAAATAAACAGGGAGAAGCAATAAGAGACATCTTTTAAGAAATTGTGAGGGGAAATCCTCTTGACCCGTGTAAAGATAGTTTTCTATGCTTCGCAAAGAATGGAGATAGGATGACATATATAAAGCATAAATATGCGACAAGACCTGCAACGTTAACACTGAGAAAATACCGTGAACTTTATGCTCAATCAATTGAGAATCCAGAAGTGTTTTGGGCAGATCAAGCTCAACGTATCACGTGGATAAAATCGTTTACAAAGGTCAAAGATACTTCGTTTAAGCTTGAAGATTTCCATATTAAGTGGTTTGAGGATGGAACTTTAAATGCAGCTGCCAATTGTCTTGATCGACATTTAGCAGAGCGCGGAGAAGAGGTCGCAATTATTTGGGAAGGTGATAATCCTGCAGAATCACAAAAGATTACCTATCGCGAGCTTTACGAGCAAGTGTGTAAGTGTGCGAATGTTCTCAAAAGCTTAGGTATTTATAAAGGTGACCGTGTCACGATTTATCTTCCCATGATTCCTGAAGCAGCTGTGGCAATGCTTGCGTGTGCAAGAATCGGTGCAATTCATTCCGTGGTATTCGGTGGTTTTTCTCCAGAATCGTTGGCGGGAAGAATTGTTGATTGTCAATCGAAGCTGGTCATTACTTCAGATGAAGGCGTGCGCGGCGGCAAGCTTATTCCTTTGAAAAAGAATGTTGATGAGGCATTAACAAAGCCTGAAGTTACCTCTGTTGAAGCCGTTCTTGTTGTGAAACGGACAGGAAATGCTGTGCCTTTCACGTCGACAAGAGATTACTGGTATGAAGATTTAATGTCTCAAGCTTCCTTAGAATGTGCGCCAGTTGAGATGAATGCTGAAGATCCTTTATTCATTTTGTATACCTCTGGTTCAACGGGAAAGCCAAAAGGGGTCTTGCACACAACCGGTGGATATCTGGTTTTTGCTTCTTTAACTCATCAAGTGATTTTTGATTATCATCCAGGTGATATTTATTGGTGCACAGCGGATGTCGGTTGGATTACAGGGCATAGCTATGTTCTTTATGGACCGCTTGCGAATGGAGCAACAACTTTGATATTTGAAGGCGTGCCAACATATCCTGATGCCTCTCGTTTCTGGCAAGTCGTTGATAAATATCAAGTTAATATTTTTTATACAGCACCAACGGCAATTCGTGCTCTGATGAGGGAAGGCGATGAAGCCGTTAAGAAAACCGACCGACGCTCTCTAAAACTCTTGGGGTCTGTAGGTGAGCCAATTAATTCTGAAGCTTGGGAGTGGTATTATCGCGTGGTTGGTGAAGAACGTTGCCCGATTATGGATACTTGGTGGCAGACAGAAACCGGAGGGATTTTAATTACACCTTTGCCGGGTGTTCATACGTTAAAACCTAGTTCAGCGACACAGCCTTTCTTTGGCGTTCAGCCAGCTATTGTCGATGCGCAAGGCAATATTCTTACTGGCGAAGCAGAAGGTGCCCTCGTTATAATCGATTCATGGCCGGGCCAAATGCGTTCAGTTTATGGCGATCATCAGCGTTTTATTGAGACGTACTTTAAAACGTATCCTGGAATGTATTTTTCAGGGGATGGTGCGCGGCGAGATCACGAAGGTGACTATTGGATTACAGGCCGGGTTGATGATGTAATTAATGTGTCAGGCCACCGTCTTGGCACAGCTGAAGTAGAAAGTGCTTTAAACACACATCCTAAAGTTGTTGAGTCCGCTGTGGTTGGTTTTCCGCACGATATTAAAGGGCAGGGGATTTATGCTTTTGTCACGCTTCATAAGGGTGAGCAACCTTCAGAGGAGCTTAAAAAAGAATTAGTTCAAGAGGTGCGCAAGCAAATTGGTCCGATTGCAAGTCCTGATAAAATTCAGTGGGCAGCAGGTCTTCCCAAAACGCGTTCCGGGAAAATCATGCGTCGCATCTTACGCAAGATTGCAGCCGGCGAGATTGATAGCTTGGGTGATACTTCAACGCTGGCTGATCCAAGTGTGGTTGAGATGTTAGTGCAAGAAAGAAACAAATGATTTTCTTACTGACCAAGTCTTTAAGAAAAAACTTGGTCAGTTTGAAAAGCGATTTTAAGGGTTGGTGTTATTACCATCTTGAATGGTAGGAGGAACATCTTCAGCTTTGAAAGTTATTCCTTCGTTCTCAAAATCTTCATAGGCTGGAATATAAGCTGTGTAACCGAGCCTAAAGCCATTATCTGAATTATCGTAAGCCTGTCCAAAAAACCATGTGCCATGAGCATTTACGTTATCAATAGAGAGTAATTCTATGTGGTCTCTGTTGTCTTCTTTACTTAAGCTTTTAAGAAAAGGAGTAAGAAATTTCGTTCCCTTATTCTTCTCAAATAAATATAAGTTAGATCTTGAACTAAGATTGTTTACTTCAACCTTGCTTTTAGAATAAAAAGTTCTTGTGCCAGTTGCATCTGTCTTAAAATGAAATGTAAAACCACTCTCGCTAAAATTAATGATGAGTTCAGGGTTACATGCTTCTTGCAATTTGATTAATCTTTTCTTTTCATAAGGCATGAGCATGGCTTGTTCAACCTTCATTCCTGATTCGTCGCTTTCTATGAAGATGAGCTCTCCTGTTTCATTGATTGAATAAAGAAAATAGGATGTATCTTCATCGATTTGAGGAAAGAAAGTTATGCCGGTTGAAGGTGACCATTTATAGGGGGTAGAGATTCGTTTATTTTCTTTACTCGACATGATTGATCCGCCAACGGTATTGCCATCACCGCTAATAAAACTTGCAGTTACATCACATGTGGGATCTAAATATTTAATAGGATCTTTACGATTTGTCCGGAAAGCTTTCAAGTAAGGTTTTTCAAGAATGGATGGCGCTATGTAGTTCCCAACGAAGATTTCTCCTTTTGAATCCATATCTGTTATAGTAAATTTATTTGGATTGTTTGGATCAGGAGAAGAGAAAAGATGTACTTCATATTCTTCTTCTTCATTTAATTTCCATAGGATAGGGAGCAAATGAGGAGCCTTAGCATTACTACCCAAAATTGATTTGCCATCAGCACTTAATTTGGTTGGTGAAGCAAAATTCCCTTCTTCTGGAAGTGGAAGGAACGTAGGTTCTGTATCTGGTTCATTATCCATTATGAAAAAGGTATGCTTAGGATTTTCCTGCTGCATATTTCCTATAAGTTTCTTTCCATCCTCACTTATAAACGTTATAGAGAAACCATAGGGAGAAAAGTATAATTTAGGTTTTTTCATATCTTTTAGTATGTTGATATAGTCTTGTGCTGTTTTTTCTTGGTCACCTAAATAATAAGCATGTCCACGGATTCGTTGGAAGTAAGATTTCCATAAACTAGCATCGTCTTTAAAGGTGTCATTATATGCTTTGTTGGTTTCCATAAACCTGACACCATCTTTGATGGGTAAATGTTTTAGAATACGTTGAGTTATTTCTGTAGGAAGGTCTTGAAGATATGAACACTGTCCTGAGAACGTTATAAAACAGGATATAGAACATCCTAAAAGTAAGGTTGAAATTTTTTTAAGCATATAAATCTCCTTAAGGTTGGGTGGTAACTTTAATATAAGTCAAAAAGTCAAAAAGTCAAGAGTTTTTGAAATTTGTATAATAATTTCATTTAAAAAAGTAAGTTTTTCTAAATAGTTATCAATAATAAATTTATTTCATGTATAATTTTTTGTATTTTTATAAAACTGAATAATACTCGTTTATGCGTCGCATCTTGCGTAAGATTGCTGCTGGCGAGATTGATAACTTGGGTGATCCACGTGTTGTGGCGGCATTATGCTAGAAAGAAACAAATAAATTTTTATATTTTAATACAAAAGAAAATTATTAAATAATTAAAGCTAGTTAGCATATTGTTTATACTAATACTATTAGTAGTAGACGTATAGTAATATATTCTTAACTTTTCTATGATTATTAATAATAATTGATTTATAATATATGTATTTTAGGAGAATAAAAAATGTTTAAAAACAAGGTCAATAAAAGTTCAAAATTAGTCATAGCTATTGCAAGCATTTACAGCATTTTTTATGCAACTCAGGCAATTTTAGTGGCAAGCAATTCTTCCGGCCTTGGTGGCACTCCAACTCTTGTTCCTGCTCAGACAACTGAGATTTGGTGGGCTAATTTTTGTGAGAGATTATTTAGAGCAGAGATACCTAATAAGGTTGAAGGACCGCTCAATTTATATTTAACCCAATATGGCAATCAATCAGGGCTTACTGAAGAGAAAAAAGCTCTTTTAAAATATTATAAAGAGCGCTGGGATTCTGTAAAGGCTATAGTTGATCGAGTCAGAGAAAAGTCAAAAGCTAATGGTGCATTGACTCGTTATGAAAGAGGCGTTGGAACTCTTATTACTCAAATGAGAAATCATTTCAATCCAGCATCTTCTAGTAACTCATCAGCGAGCCAACCGCCACAGACTCAGTCTTCATCTGCAGGTGCAACTTCGGCGAGTACATCCTCTTCTTCATCGTCTAACCAGACGACTCAGAATCAGTCATCTGGACTAAAATTGCCTCATACTTTTAGGCAAGGTAGAGAAGAATTTACGTTAAGTTATTCAGATAATACGGGTACACCTTCATATTTTTCTGCAAATAGGAATTTCCCATTTCATGTAACCATTCCCAAAAATCAACGCGGTGGCGACCTAGGTTATACATTTCATGTGACCAATAAGTTTAAGCCTAAGTATAAGAAATATAGTAGATATCATTATAGTAACGGAATTTTGAAATGGGGAACTTCCGATACAACTATTAACAAGAATGTGCCTAAAAACCCCCCAGTTGATAGTGATCATAGTATTGCAAGGGCATTCTTAGAAGTTTTGCTTGCTGCTAATAAGTAATTTCTTAGGAACTAATAAGTATGGCCCTATAAAAAAAGTAGGGGCATACCTTATTTAATAACTAAACTAACTTGCTTTTAAAAGATTGTTGCGTTATATAAAGCCATCTCCTTGCCGGCATGTGCCGGCTTTGTTGAGTATTCAACCCATTAGCCATAAGGAGCTGAAATGAATAATTATGAAATCGTTTTTATTGCGCGTCAGGATTTAGCGCCCGCGCAGGTCGAGTCCCTCTCAGAAAAGTTTGTTGGGATTATTAGGGATCAAGGCGGACAGATTGTTCGTAATGAATATTGTGGCCTTCGAAACCTTGCCTACCTTATTAAAAAAAATCGTCGTGGTCATTATGTTGTTTTGAACGCTGCGGCATCACCTGCTTCTATCACCGAAGTTGAACGTGTTATGAAGATTAATGAAGATATTCTTCGTTTTCAAACCGTCGCTGTTGAAGAACATGAAAAAGGACCTTCAGCCATTTTAAAATCTTCCCGTTATCAAAGAGATGATTATGCGCCTTCTTTTGGCCGTGATGATCAAGACGGAGAAGAAGCAGAAACAGAATTTGAAGAAGAATCACAAAGCTAAGGAAAAATATCATGAATGATCAAACATCAAGAGGTGGTCCTCGTCGTCATTTTTTCCGTCGTCGGAAAAGCTGCCCTTTTAGTGAGCCAGGCGCTCCCAAAATTGATTACAAAGATATCCGTCTTCTTCAGAAGTATATCTCTGAAAGAGGAAGAATTATCCCAAGACGTATTACCTCTGTTAGCGCAAAACATCAACGTGATTTGGCAATAGCAATTAAGCGCGCGCGTTTCTTAGCTTTATTGCCTTACGTTGTTCGTTAAAAGGCCTTTAATTGTGACGACCTTGTCGTCCAAAGATTGGCCTCAGATTTTAGGAAGAGGGGTGCTGTCAGCACTCCTTTTCTTTGGATTCTCAATGGGGCATCCTTTATGGATTATGGGTGCCATTTTTCATCAAGTCCCGTTATTCTCGGTTGGACTTCAATATGGCGTACGTAACCTTTTATTCAGTGCCTTTCTAAGTTTAAGTTGTGTCTTAGTATTGAATGGCATAACGCATGCCTTAGTTTATGGATTATTTTTTGTAGGACCTTGTTTTCTTATTACTTTCCAAGCTTTAAGACATCATACAAGTGCAAAGAATAAAGTTCGATGGTATCCAAGTGGGCGAATTGTTGCTTATTTAACGGCCTATATTGTAGGGCTGACAGTCCTGCTCTCAAGCGCTTTATTGTTGGGAGATAATCTTCAAGTTCTTCAACAAGCGCTTTCGAAAGGCTTAGCTCAATATAACAAAAATGTAGAAGCTCTTTATCAGCCTTTTATTGCACAACTTGTTCTCATTTTGCCTGCTTTCTTTGCGAGTTTCCTGTTTATACTGACATTGATTAATGCTATCTTTGCTCAGAACATTTTAGAAAAATTTAAGTGTAATATTAGACCCACACCAACAATGGGTGAGTTTGAGTTGCCTTGGTGGCCTTGGTGGAGTATAGCAGGGCTTGGAGTTCTAGCTTTTTTTGGAAAAGGAGGGATAGAGCTCATTTCGTTGAATGTACTTGGTGCTTTGCTCAACGCTTTTTTAATGGAAGGACTTGCTATAATTCATATTTATGCAACAAAATATGAACAACGAAATTTGTTTCTTTGGATTTTCTATACGCTTATGGTAGTGTTCGGCTGGTTAGCATTGCCCGTCTTAATTGTGGGAATTTTTGAGCCATGGCTCAATTTAAAAGAACGATTTGGTAAGATTTAGGAGAAAAATATGGAAGTGATATTGTTACAACGTGTTGAACATTTAGGACAAATGGGTGATATTGTTCGCGTTAAGCCTGGTTATGCCCGCAATTTTTTGTTACCTAAAGGCAAGGCAGAGCGAGCAACTGCGGATAAAATTGAAGAATTTAAGAAAAAGCGAGCTCAACTTGAAGCTCATAACTTGCAGTTAAAGAAAGAAGCGGAAGCTGTTGCTGCAAAGATGAAAGGTCTTAACATTGTTATTCTACGTCAAGCAGGTGAAAATGGTCTTCTCTATGGATCTGTTCGTCCTCAAGACATTGCTGAAGCCGTAACAGCAGCTGGTTTTACCATAACACGTTCTCAAGCGTTTGTGAGTACCCCAATTAAGGCTTTAGGATTGCATCAAGTTCAAATTGCATTGCATCCTGAAGTTTCTGAAACTGTTATTGTTAACGTTGCGCAAACACAAGAAGAAGCTTTAGCACAAGCATCTTCAAAAAAATCTCAAGAGACAGAAGAGGTTAGTGCCTAACCTTTAAATGATCCTTGTTCATAAGGTCAAGGCAGGGTACAAATATAAAAGTAGTTTGCTTTGACACTTTATGAAGTAACTTAAAGCAGTTTTTGAATAAACATCAAGCGTTAGAATAAGAGAGCTGTCATGACAGGAAACGTTGTTGCACTCACAGAGAATAGAAATCTGCTGACACCAGCAACTCTTGAACAAGACCGCATTCCTCCTCATAATTATGAGGCTGAGCAAGCTCTTTTAGGCGCCTTGCTCCATAATAACCAAGCTTATGAGAAAATTTCCGACTTCCTTTTGCCTGAACATTTTGCCGATGCAAGTAATGGTCGTATTTATGCCGTTATTTCTAAGCTAATTGAACGAGGACAGATCGCAGACCCCATTACGCTTAAAAGTACTTTTGAACAAGATAATTCTCTTCAAGAGATCGGTGGAACCCAATATCTTGCGCATCTGGCCGCATCTGTTGTCTCAATTATTAGTGTTCAGCATTATGGTGAACTTATTTATGATCTTCATTTAAGACGCCAATTAATCGATTTAGGTGAAGAGGTTGTTAATAGCGCTTTTACACCAGATGTGGAACATAATGCTCAACAGCAAATCGAAACAGCTGAGCAACGTCTTTATGATTTAGCCACTATCGGTCAAACTGATCGAGGGTTTGTTCCTTTCTCAAAAGCGTTAACAGAATCTATCCAAATTGCTGAACTTGCGTTTAAGCGCGAAGATAAAATTGTTGGTGTCACAACAGGTTTTAAAGATCTCGATGGTTTGCTGGGAGGACTTCATCCTTCTGATTTGATTATTCTTGCAGGGCGTCCTTCAATGGGAAAGACTGCGTTGGCAACGAATATTGCTTTTAATGCTGCTGAGGCAGGACTCGCGCAAAAAGTTTATGGAGGTATCGTTGCCTTTTTCTCTCTTGAAATGTCTTCAGAGCAGCTGGCAACCCGTCTTTTAGCGCAAGAATCAGGAATTGCTTCTGATCGGATTCGACGTGGCGACATCCCGCAAGCTGATTTTCAAAAGTTTTTTGAAGTAAGCCGTCGCCTTGCAAACCTCCCTTTGTATATCGACGATACACCTGCTTTGACCATTTCTGCTTTGCGAACAAGAGCGCGCAGACTAAAACGCAAGCATGGTCTTTCAATGATTGTAGTTGACTACCTACAGCTTCTTCAAGGAGCACCTGGAGCAAGAAGTTCAGAAAATCGAGTTCAAGAAATCTCTGAAATTACACGAGGTCTTAAAACGCTTGCAAAAGAGCTTAATGTACCTGTGATTGCTCTATCTCAGCTCTCGCGTGCTGTTGAGCAACGTGAAGATAAGCGGCCTCAATTAGCAGACTTGCGTGAATCCGGATCGATTGAGCAAGACTCGGACGTTGTCATGTTTGTTTATCGTGAAGAATACTACGAAAGCCGTCGTGAGCCGGCACCTAACTCTGATAAGCATGAAGAGTGGTCGACGCGTATGAAGCAAATTTATAACTTGGCAGAAGTTATCGTCGCGAAGCAAAGGCATGGTCCAATTAACAATGTTAAATTATTCTTTGATGGGGCTTTAACCAAATTCGGTAATTATGTTGAATCAGAGAAGGTGCCTCATGGTTTTCGCTAAACAAGAAATTATAACCCCCTCTATTTTAGAAGATGTTCCTCTAACAGCAACTTCTGCTGTTATGGTTGATCTTCAAGCAATTCAACACAATTATTTCCATACAAAAAAGCACCTTAAAGACGAATGTCAGATTGCCGCTGTTGTAAAAGCAGACAGTTATGGGCTTGGCATGAATTCAGTCGCTCAAGCTCTTTATGCACAAGGCTGTCGTGTTTTCTATGTCGCCTTTCTTGAAGAAGGTTTGCGTCTACGTCAGGCTTTACCTTATGAAAATGCTAAAATTTTTATTTTTTCTGGTGTTTTATCGGGGACTGAAAATTACTTTATTGAAGCGAATTTAATTCCGGTTCTTGTAGATCGAGAGCAAATTAAGCGCTGGTCAGACTTTGCAAGGTTAAAACATGAAACTTTACCGGCCGTCTTGCACGTAGATACAGGAATAACAAGAAATGGTCTATCATTTCAAGATGTTATGAAGATAAGTCAAGATTCAAATCTATTGGGTTCTTTTGATTTAGAAATGATTATAAGTCATCTCGCAAGCAGTGATGAAGGTGAGAACTCTCAAAATGAAGAGCAAAGGCAAGCTTTTGAGAGAGCTCTTAAGATGTTGCCTAAAGCGCCTGCATCTCTTGCAAATTCTAATGGAATTGCTTTAGGGAAAGACTACCATTATGACTATGTCCGCCCTGGCTTAGGGCTTTATGGCTATGCCAATCCTTATCCGGAAGCTGATCAACTGAAACCAAGTTTGTCTATTTATGGCCGCATCGTGCAAGTGCAAGATGTGCATCCGGGACAAACTATTGGGTATAACGCAACGTATCGTTGTACTACCCAAAAGCGTTTAGCTACCTTAGGAATAGGTTATGCCGATGGCATTGTACGCGAGCTTTCCAATAAAGGCCATGTTTATATTGGGGGTATGGCAGCACCTGTGATTGGACGAATTTCAATGGATTTTATGATGGTTGATGTGACTGACATTCCAGCGTCTTTAACACATGTCAATGCTTGGGCTACACTTTATCCGACAGCGCAAAACCTTCGCGAGATGGCTTATCTTGCTGGAACCGCGCCCTATGAACTGCTAACAAGTCTGGGTCAACGGAGGAGCCATCGTGTTTATAATAAAGCAGAAAATAGCCATGAAACAGTTACGGTTGGTTCTCTAGCAGTTTAATGATACAACTCTTAAAGATTTAAAAAATAAAAAGCACGCTATAGAAGAGCAATTTTAAGTTAAGTTTTTCTAAGAACCTTAGAAGGTTAATGTAGCATCTTTTGAAGTTCATATGCTCTACTTTCAAGATGGTGTGCTTCATATAAATCAATTTCTTTTATAAGATTGGCAGCATTTAAATAGCAGTCTATTATATCTTGACGATCACTAATGCTAGTGGAAAAATGAAAATGTAAAAGATTACCAGCTTTTTTATAAAGTTCACTTGCTTTTTTTGGATGAAAGGTGACAAGTATACTAGCAGCTTTTTTGAAAGAATGTGCTATATGCTTATAATCTTCAGCTGTTCCTTTATTTTCTGAAACTTTTAGAAATTGATCATAATAATGAACAGCCTTTTCACAAAAATCACGTGCTTCCGTAGTGCTAAATGGTATCGTGCAAGTTGCAATATTCAAATAAGCATCACCAGAATATCTAATCACGTGTACATCTGTTGGTTTTCTGCTTTTATCTAAATAACGTTGCATTAAATATGCTTGTTTCTTGTAAAGTTGGTTCGCAAGTATAGGATTTTTGTCCTTTAATTTGTCTGCTTCCACCTTATATTGTGAAGCAGCTTGGTTATAAAGTTCTTCTAAATATCCATAAGATAAAGCTAAATTTAAAATTGTCTGTCTTAAAGTATTAAGATTTAAGGTAATTAAGGAAGTTTTATTTTCATTTAATTTGATGCATTCTTCATATTGATTAAAAAAATCTTTCAGCGCTGGAAAAGCCATCTCTGGATTTTGATCGAGGATTGGATGAAACCTTTTAGATAATTGGTCAATACCAGGATCTAGCTTGCCTAAGCCTTTAGGATCTTGCTTAAGTACAATTTTCTCAGCAGTGGCCAGACCATCAAGATTATAAGCTTCTATGATTTCTTTTATTTGACGAAATTCTTCATCTATAGGGTTACAAGAAAAAGCCTTGTGAAAAGATAAAAGGGAGACGACAAGAAGGATATAGGCGTGTGAAAGCATGGTTTTTCCTTAATAAATATACAAGTTTAGGTTTCGGATTTATAGAATATTTTTAAAAAAATGAATTCATGATCTTAAAGTCCTTGAGATTTTTCATGTATTTGTTTTGCGCGATCATAATAATCTTTTACTTTATTTTCAAATGTTTGAATGTGGAGTTTATTGTGAGGAAACTTGTAAGCATACAATTTTGCCATCATTGAATAGAATTCTGCAACTACGACGCCATCTCTCTCAGTCGCTTTATTTTGAAGTTTATCAAACCAAAGTGTATAAAATTCTAATGATTTTTCGAACAGCACATTATTAAAGCTAGAGGAAAACATATGTGTAAGAGCCATATTCCAATAAGCATCAGCAAGTAATTTATAGCATCTTGGATTTTCATCTGAAGATTCTTTGGCATAAGAAAGCAGTCTAGCGGCAGTTTCATAAAGTTGAAGAGACCTTTCAATATTTATTGATTCAAAGAGAAACGCCATCAAAGAACATACATTTGCTTTTTGTATAAAACGATAACTTTTATCTGTAATGGTAGATTGTGGCTGAGATTCTAGAAGATAAGATTCAGGCGGGGGGATGAGGCAGGCAAGATTTTTACCAGCTACAACAAATGACTTAGATTTAATTTTCTTTTTTATATAAGTGGGGGATATAGATTGTAAGCATGTTGCTTTATATGCAAGAATTCCTGCATGATGTTCTGACGTCATTTTTATCAAATTTGATGCCTTTAAAAATAACATCGCCGTTAATGCACGAAAATCTATACTATCTTCTTTTTCTGGCATTCTTCTTGAATAAATACTTAATCGTTCACCTGCTCGTTCGTAGAATCTACTTGCTTTCTCTGGATTAGTATATTGAAAGGAAATGGCTGTTATCCAATTAATCCCTGCAGATAAAAGATAATCTTCGTCAGATACGTTGTTAGCTAAGAGTTTTAGTCGAACTTCATAACTTTGTGTTGCTTCTTCATAGGCAGCGTTTGCTTGGTGTGGATTATAGTCCTCAGAATGAACAGCTTTATACCATGCATGTAAGATATCTGTTGTGCATTGGGTTAAGATTACATCGTGTTTAGGTAGAGTAGATTCTCCTGGACATGAAGTTGTAGGTTCAATTTCAGCATGATCTCTTTTCTTTCCTTGAATTGAAGTTTCTTGTTGAGACGTAGCTTTACCTTTTTTTGAAGCGTGCTCTTCAGGTGGTATTTTAGAAATTCTTCTTTTATTTCCATCAGGGAAACCCTCGCTGCAAGAAGCAACTTTATGATATCCTTTTAAAAATAATAAAGAAAATATGAATGCATACAAGATAGTTTTAAAATAAGAAATCATCGCTTATGACAATTCCTAAGCATGCTGAGGTTTTTGATGCGACCACCAAGCTTCATGAAGATCATGGAAATGGCACATTATTTTTTCAACATGCAAACAAATCTCACATTGGTCAGAAAACATAAGGTGAATTTCACCCTTTTTATCACCATGAATTGTTAAGAGATTAAGGGTCTTAGTAGGATCATTAAGATTAAGACCTTTATGACGAACATTATGAACATGGGCAAAGTGAAGGCCTGCATGGACACGTGAGTAAAGGGGCGTCCCAGTGTCCATTTGCGGAGCGACTTCCCAACAAAAACGGTTCGCAAGGATACCGAAGTATTTACTATCTTTATTATAGTAAAAAGAAGTCATTGGAATAAGACTATCTTGCAGATAAGCTCCCATGATTTTAAGATCTTGTTGGTCTTCAGCCCGCAGCTTTAAAGGTGTGTGCCGTTTCTGAAATGTCATGTGTTGAGCCCTCCCTGACTCGTTCAATGATTGCGCCACAAGCACTAAGCTTATTTTCCAACTCTTCGTAACCACGATCAAGATGATAAACACGGTTGACCATTGTTTCTTCTGAAGACGCTAGTGCAGCTAAAACTAAAGAGACAGATGCTCTAAGATCCGTAGCCATTACAGGTGCACCCTTGAGATGTTGAATACCTTTTATGACCGCGGTATTCCCTTTAATAGTAATATCTGCGCCCATACGTGCAAGCTCTGGCACATGCATAAAACGATTTTCAAAAATAGTTTCCGTAATGAAGGATACGCCTTCAGCAACACAGGCGAGTGCCATAATTTGGGCTTGTAGGTCTGTTGCAAAACCGGGGTAAGGATCTGTTACAATCTCGGCAGCTTGAAGGCGGCCTGAGGGTCCTTTAGCGATAAATCCTTGAGCCGTTTTTTTAAAAGACATTCCCATCATTTCAAGAGTTTGAGAAGCCGTTGGAATGAGATCTAAATCAGTGCCAATTAGATCAATTTCACCTCCCGTAATGCCTGCTGCCATAGCATAAGTGCCGGTTTCAATCCGATCGGGTAAGACAGAATAAATCGTACCTTGAAGACTTGAAACGCCTGTGATTGTGAGCACAGATGTTCCAATTCCTTCAATTTTTGCGCCCATAGCTTGAAGGCAGTGCGCCAGGTCAGTGACTTCTGGTTCAACAGCACAGTTTAGAAGACGTGTTGTCCCTTGTGCTAAAACAGCTGCCATGAGGATGTTTTCAGTGCCTGTGACGGTAATCGATGGAAATGAGAATTTAGTACCTTTAAGGCCATTTTTGGCTTGGGCAATTACATAGCCATCTTCAAGTGTAATTTCAGCCCCCAAAGCTTCAAGTCCTTTAAGGTGAATATCGACAGGACGTGTCCCAATCGCGCATCCCCCAGGAAGAGAAACTTTTGCATAACCTAAACGTGCAACAAGCGGACCTAAAACAAGAACTGAGGCACGCATTTTACGAACAAGGTCATAAGGTGCTTCAGGAAGAATTGGTCCTTTAGCATGAAAGGTCGCTTGATGATTGCCGACGGTTTCGCCTTGATAAGTCGTTTTAACGCCGAGATGGCTCAGGACGCTTCCTAGCGTAAAAACATCGGCTAAGCGTGGAAGATTTTTTAAGATCAAAGGTTCGTTTGTAAGCAAGCTTGCACACATTAGTGGCAAGGCTGCATTTTTTGCGCCAGAAATTCGTATTTGACCCGTTAGAGGGCGTCCCCCAATAATTTTGATCTTATCCATTTGCTTTTATGACCTGTGCTAAAGTTACACCGAGTTGACCCATATATTTTATGGTTCTCTAATAGTTTGAAACAATTTCTTGCATGCTAATAGAATTTTTCCAAAAAGGGGAGAAAAATTTGTAAGAAAAAGAAAAAAGTTGAATTTCTAAAAAAGTGCTTGATATTCTCATGATCAAGAAGAAGTTAAGCAGCCATTTTCCTTTTATGGTCAAGAAAAATAGCTGCTTAAAGGTATTACACGTGAGGCGTTGGATTTTTTGGGGGAGTAAAGCCGATTACTTTTACCCGAGGATCAAAAGGAGGCAAAGAGGTTAAGGAATTGTCATCGACATTAATTTCTTGAAGATTAGGGAGTAAGATCAATTCTTCGGGCAAGGTTGTCAATTCACAACTGCTTACATTTAAAATTTTTAATCCTGTTAAGGCGGAAATGTAGTTTGGTAAACCTCGCTCCTTATAAGGATTACCTGATACGTCGAGCACCTTGAGGGTAGCAAGATTAGTAATTTCAGGAGGTAAATTAATCGGCAACAAATAACTTTATGGATCGATTGCTAAAAATAAATACTTTAATCTTGGAAGTTCACAAACAACGCTTGCTAAACCCTGTCTTTGAAAGGGATTATTTGATAAGTCAAGATAAGTGAGAGCAGAAAGGTTGTTGAATTTAGAAGGTAACTGCTTTAAGTAGTTGTCGTTTAAAATTAATGTTTCTAATGTGTGAAGTTTTGTAAGCTCATCAGGTAATTTTTTCAAGGAACAATTTTTTAGATTTAAGGTTTTCAATCTTGTCAATTCACCAACTTCACTTAGAAAATTATGTATTTCATGTGACATAGAACGGTTACCAGAAAGGTCAAGATATTCAAGTGCGTTAAGATTACCGAGTTGGGGATGTAAGCTTTTAAAGCCACATGCTCTAGCATCTAAAGTTTTCAATCTTGTTAATCTGCAAACGGCGCTTGGTAAACGTCTCTCCTCATAATCATTCCCTGACATGTCAAGAAACGTAAGGTTGATGAGGTCGCCAAATTCATCAGGTAACATTTTTAATTTACAATGAGATAAATTTAAACATCGTAATGTTGTTAATCTGCAAATATCTTTTACACTCCTATCATTAAGCAGATTTCCCGATAGATTAAGATTTGTCAGATTGGGAAAGCAATTAAATAACGGTGGTGTGACCTTAAAAGAAGAAGGTTTTCTGCGATAAAATGGGTGGAACTCAAAATCAAGTGTTTCGGTCTTTTGTTTAACCATTGGCATATAAGCTTTAGAGGTTATCTTTAAGCGAAAAGTAACATCTGTTTCTAGCATAGACACTACTAGCTTCTGGAGTTCAGATGGCAATGTTGCAAACAAATCTTGTTGAGGTACTTGGGGAGGCGCATAAGCTAACACGTGATTAGCTGGGGCGGCTTTCTTTTCTTCTTCTGACAGAGGTGCTAAGGTTCCCCAACTTGGTGAGAAGCTTTGGGATACCCATAAAATGGCCGTTAGTACGCGAAGGAATTTCATCATAAAATCCTTTAATGAGTTGTCTAATATTATGGATATTGGATGCCTTTTAGCTTTTTCAAGACCAAAAGTCAAATTCCTTAAAGCAATTTTAATAGATTTAGCAACCTTTTTATCCATTGATGAATAAAACGGCTACTTGTAAGTATTATTAAAAAAGGTTCATCTCTGGTGCTTCTTTTCATTTTCGTCGGGATGAATTCTTCTGAATAGATTGTATTTATCTTCCCCTTATTTATAATTACTAAAAACATTGAGACATTTAAGGGTAAGTTACCAGCAAAAGCGAGAGTAGATTTCCTTGAGATTAGACTTATCCATGTTTACTTCTTTTAATTCTATTAATTTATAAAATACTTTATTAAAAACGTTGGCTGAAGGTTTATCTTTTGAATCAGTTCCCCTTAGATCAAGCCTTTTGAGCTTGATGAAGTTGCCGAATTCAGGAGGGAAGGAGTTAATATTAGAGTTTACTATCGAAAGCGTTAACAAGTTTGATAACTTTAAAATAGTGTCAAGTGAACTTGTACCTATAAAATCGTAATATGACAGATAAAGCTCAGTAAGAGAAGGAAATTTACTAAAATCAGAAGATAATTGAATATTTATTGACTTTATTTTTGCTGTTGTGGCTGAATTCTCTAAATTTAATGTTTGCAAGTTTGTTAACTTAGTAACATTGCTTAATGATGGGTCTACATACATTAATATATTCCTCCCAAGATTAAGATTCGTAAGGCCAACGAGAGCGCTTATTTGAGAGGGGAGCTTCTCTATAAAATTCTCTCTTAAGTCTAAGGATCTTAAGTTTGTTAACGAAGAAAGAGGCTTCAATGAATCGGGTTCATTTAAAAGATTATCTGATAAGTCAAGATAAGTGAGCTTTGTGAGAACACTAATTTGAGGAGAGAGCTCTCGCATGTGATTCCAACTTAAGTTTAAAAATGTTAAGTTTATTAATTTTTCATAAGAGGGCTCTAATAAATTAGTATCCCCTGAATTATTTTCTCGCAAATCAAGATGAGTAAGGGCAGGGCAGTGGTTTACAATTAACTGCAGTGAATTTCCTACTATATCAGAAGGAATTAATATTTTGAGTTTGGTAAAAGCCATGACAGTAACTGCAACGTCTTCTAATGGAACTGTCGTCAGACGCTCAGATTCCGGTTCAATATTCTTAAAATCAAGTATTTCGGTATTTTTTTAACGAAAGTCTTAAGAACAGGATGGCTTATCATAATGCGGATAGTAACGTCAGCTTTTAACTGAGAAGCGATTTGATTCCAGATTTCAGGCGGTAACATCGTAAGCAAATTGTGTTCAGGTTCTTGGGGAGGCGCATAAGCTACCATGTGTTGAGCTGGGGCGGCTTTCTTTTCTTCTTCTGACAAAGGTACTAACGTTCCCCAACTTGGTGAGAAGCTTTGGGATACCCATAAAATGGCCGTTAGTACGCGAAGGAATTTCATCATAAAATCCTTTAATCAGTTGTCTAATATTATTGATATAGGATGCCTTTTAGCTTAATTAAGACATAAAGTCAATTTATTGCTGATTTATTGAATCATTAAGTAAAAAAGTTTGCATTTGAAAGGTTAAATTTCTCTTTGAATTCAAATATCTATTTTTCGTTAAAAAATTTCTACATAAGTACTTGATTTTAATTATAAAAATACTTCATTTTTAGGGTGATTTTTCTTGATATTTGTAGCGTTTTATGGTAGCCTTGTAGGTAGATGGTAAGAGATGAAATTTACTTCCTTGTGAGCCTTTAAAAAAGCCCATAATCCTCTTCAAAAAATTCTCTAAAATCCGTCGAAAAAACAACCAGTGAGCCTAAAAAACTCATGAAAAGTTCACTTAACGCTCTTTTTGAGCGAATGCCCTCTCTTTGCCTGGTGAAAGGAGGCGGAAAAGAGGGAATAGCAACAGGGTAAGGGACTTGGAAAAGTTTTTCTTTGTTACTTATGGATTCCCGCCTTCGCGGGAATGACAAAGGTTAGGAAGGAGAGCGCTCGTTGGCAAGGGGGGTAAGGAAGTTGGTTAGGAGACAACAGGGACAGGCCATCCCTTCTATGTCATCCCCGAGTAGGCGGGGATCCAGGTATGCTAAGTGCAAGGTTGTGATGGTGGTTGATGATGTTAAGAAGCGTATACTTTCTCCATCGTCATCCTCGGGCTTGACCCGAGGGTCTCAGGCAACCTGAAGGTGCTGATAGGCGCCAGAAGGTCTAAGGCATATATGAGAGACACGATGGAAAGAGAGAAGAAAAACGGCATCAAAAATTTGGAGAAGTTTTTTACTTTTGTAGATGGATGCCCACTTCTCGCCACGGCAAAGCCTTTTGGCGTAGCCGGGTCCGTGAGGATGACATCGGGAGAACGATGCTCTCGCAAGTCCTAAAGCGTACGTGAAAGGCACGCTGAAACAAAAGAGCACCGACTGGCGATAGGCAAGGTCTTTCTGTCACTTGAGATCCTAGGCACAAGGCCTAGGATGACAAAGTTTGGAGAGTAAGTGTACACGTTGGCAAAGATATGGAGTCAAGGGTTAGAAATAGGAAAGTTCTTTGACAAGAGTGGGGAAAAGCATTGGTTAATGACACTAGGAACAAGCGATTACTTCACCGTCATCCTCGCGAAAGCGGGGATACAGGAAGCGTTGAAGGACATCAAATGGCGATTGGCGAAAAGAGGAATAAATGGCTTCTCTGTTCGTCATCCTCGGGCTTGTCCCGAGGATCTCAGGCATCCAGGAGATGTAACTCGGTGCCAGAAGGTCCAAGGCGTGCGTGAGAGGTACGATGGAGAGAGAAGAAAAACGGCATCAAAAACTTGGAAAAGTTTTTCGCTTTTGTAGATGGATCCCCACTTTCGTGAGCATGACATCGGAGAGAACGATGTTCTTGAGTCCAAGGGATGCGTGAGAGACATACTGAGGAAAGGGTGGAACATCTTAAGGAACAAGACAAAAGGAACTAAGAAGAGGAACTGCGTCTTAGAACTTAAGGAAAAAAGAGAAAGCTTGCGTCCGGAAAGAAGAAGAGGACCGCCAGTTTTCATAAAGAGCAACGATATAAAGAAAGGAATAAAAGTGTCGTAGGTAAATAAATAATAGAAACAAGAGTGATGTGGCTTATGGTCACGAGCTCAATAAACAAACAATAAAGAAAAATAAAAAACAAATAATTAAAAAAATTTAAACAAGGAGATATCATGAAAAATTATTTTAAAATGTTAGGGAACGTATGGCCAAAACTAAGTGGTCAAAAGAAACAAGAAGAAAAAGCAAGCATCGTTGGCAAACTGATTGCGTTAAACCAAGTGGGGCGTCCACAGTGGACTCCGCGACAGTATGATGCATTGACGGCTGAAGGTTATCAAAAGAACATCATTGTCTATCGTGCCGTGAGCTTGATTGCCCGAGGAGCGGCGAGTGTGCCTTGGCGACTGTACAAGGATAATGAAGAGCTTTTGGAACATCCACTCTTAAGGCTTTTACACCAACCAAGCCCTCGTCAAGGAGGATCAGCGTTTGTTGAAGCCGTGCTGTCCTACCTCTTACTTGCAGGAAACAGTTATATCGAAATTGTTTCAGATAGAAATGGCAAGCCCGCGGAACTTTATCCTTTAAGGCCGGATCGCGTGCAAGTTCTTCCAGGGGCTTCAGGTGTACCGCAAGCTTTTGAATACACGGTGAATGGCGTAAAACGTCTTTTAAACGTTGATCCTTCGACGGGATGGTCGCATGTCTTGCATTTGAAACTGTTCCATCCTTTGAATGATTGGTATGGCATGAGCCCAATTGAAGCCGCGGCATGCTCGATTGATCAGCACAATACGGTCGCAAGCCACAATCTGGCCATATTGCAAAATGGGGGACGACCTTCGGGGGCGCTGATGGTGGGGCGGAATGATCGCTCACTCTATCTGACGGATGAACAGCGCCAAGAGCTACGTGAGAATGTCCGAGAAGTTTATCAAGGGAGTGATAATGCGGGACGAATTCTGGTACTTGAGGGTGATTTTGAATGGCAAGAGATGGGCTTATCGCCAAAAGATCTCGACTTCATAGAAGGTAAAAGTATGACTGCGCGTGAGATTGCACAAGCTTATGGCGTGCCGCCAATGCTAGTGGGGGTTCGTGGGGATGCAACCTTTTCCAACTATCGTGAAGCGCGTTTCCACTTATGGGAAGATACCATTTTGCCTTTGTTGGATTACTTTACCGATGAACTCAATCGATGGCTAGCGCCGCAGTTTGAGACAGGGTTACGCCTTGCCCATGATGTGGATCGCATCCCAGCTCTTGCGCAAAGGCGAGAGGATGCGTGGTCTAAGATCGCCAATGCTTCTTTCCTAACGATGAATGAAAAACGTCATGCAGTTGGCTATGTTCCAGTGGCCAATGGCGATCAGATTTAAGCGATGATAAGAGGAGAAAATACGATGAAACTAAATAAAATTTCTTATCCAATTGAGCTTAAATTTCTTGCGGACGAGGGGGCGTTTGAAGGCTATGCCAGCGTCTTTGAGCATTTAGATGATCAAGGGGATCGTGTGTTAAAGGGCGCTTTTATCGATTCTTTAAAGCATTGGTGGCACTCAGGCCAAGTGCCGAAGATGCTATGGCAGCATGATCCCACGCAGCCGATTGGTGTGTGGGAATCACTGGAAGAAGATCGCCATGGGCTGCGCGTAAAAGGACGTTTACTTCTGGATGTGCAACGCGGCAGGGAGGCTTATGCCCTTATGAAATCAGGTGTGCTTGATAGTCTTTCGATTGGTTATCGCGTGCTTGAGGCGCGCCCCGGTCTTAAATCTGGGGAGCGTTTGTTAAGTAAGCTTGAGTTGCATGAGATATCACTCGTGACGTTTCCAGCCAATGATCGGGCAAAGATAACGCAGGTGAAGAATTTGTTTAGCCAAGACTGCGATATAGTGCAACGGATCTATACTCTCGTGTCGTTGTTGAAGGATTGGAATTAGGGGGGGAAGGGAAAGATGAAAAGACCCAAGAAAAATTTTAGAAAGTCGCCTACAAAACGTTTTTATTTTAAGGTGAGAAATTTTTTTATTCTTCTGTCTATTTTGACATGTTTCATAAATCTTGATATAATTAAACTAAGTTTAGCTAAGGTTAAAAATATGAAGCACGTGAATATTCATGAAACCAAGACTCATCTTTCTCATCTCCTTGAAGAAGTGATGCACGGAGAAGAAATTGTGATTTGTAAAGCAGGACATCCAATTGCGCGACTGATAGCATATCATTCTTCTCCCAAAGAAAGGATGCCAGGCTATTGGCAAGGAAAAGTTAAAATATCCACTGATTTTGATGAACTGCCTTCTTCGCTGCTTGCGGCGTTTAAGGGAGAAAGCGAGTGAAAGTTCTTTTGGACACGCATATCCTTTTGTGGTGGTTAGGAGATCCTCTTCAGCTTGATGAAAAAGAGCTGCGTCTTCTAAAAGATCCTCGTAATACAATTTATGTCAGTAGTGTGAGCGCATGGGAAATTTCTATCAAGAAGGCTCTTGGCAAACTGAAAGCCCCCGATAATCTTGAAGAAGCAATCCGAGCAAGTGATTTTCAAGTTTTGCCTATGACAATCGCGCATGCGACGGGGATTGAGAAGCTTCCGAATTATCATGACGATCCTTTTGATCGCATGCTAATTTCTCAAGCGCTGTGTGAGGGATTAACATTCCTCACGCATGATCAGCGAATCAAGCAATATGATGTGAAGGTATACAAAAGGTAGTTTAACGGAGGTTTTTTTGCGAGGCATGAAATTTGATTGGTGCCTTTTCCAGCCAATGATCGGGCAAAGATAACGCAGGTGAAGAATTTGTTTAGCCAAGATGGTGAAGTGGTTCAACGGATTTATGCGTTGGTATCGTTGTTCAAGGATTAAGTTCATAGTACGCTTTTAATACTTTAATAACAAATTTTACTTATTATCATACCTGTAAAAGATTAAAAATTTTATTTTTAAATGCAAAGGAGTTTATCTTATGAGTAAAAATTCAAAAATAATTTTTGCACTTGGATTGTCATGTTTTCTCTCTCTTCAAGAAGGTCATGCCACATATAATACGCCAGAACAAAAAAGACATAATCTTGTAGAGATGATAGGGCAGTTAAATTTTGGAAATGCTAATGATACGCAACTCATGGCTTTAGCTCAAAGCTATTTAATTTTTTTACATTCAGTGAGAGGTGAACTGGGAGACCTTGGTAACGAGATAAATGCATCTGACATAATTGAAGCACTTAAATATATTAAAAACGGTAAGTCGTCTGACGGCAGGACAGTTAGCTTTGATGAAATAGAAAAATATTATAAAATTGTAAGCCGAATGCCAGGACATAGTCAGATTAAAGCTGTGAATGATTGGTTAACTGGGTATGAAAGACACATGCGAAGGAACTAAGCGAAGTATATAAATTTTATGTACTATTTTTAAAAACGCATAAAAGACTCTTTCCCTTGGATTTTGCTTTAATCCATTTTAGGGAAAGAGTCTTAAATTGTAAGGATTTACCAATTAACAAACCTGGCTTTTTGCATTAAGCTGTTATTGGGGAGGTAAAGGTGGAACCCTCCTTCATGTTTACTAATTGATCCAACCATTTGAGTGCCGTCTGCACTTATGCCAGTTAATTCTAGGGCTTTTTCTTTTTGTTTTGGCGAAAGAAGATTTTCAATCATTGGGAGAAGCGGAAGCATCTTATAAGTACGCTCCCCACCTTCAAAAGAAGCCTTCCATACGAGTGGGCGAGAATTACTCAAAAACCCTTCATTACCGATAATAATATTACCGTCTTCGCTTAAATTAATCCTAGATGTTCGTATGTTATTTGAAAATGGTAAACTATATTCTTTAACATGATCATCTTCCAAAAAAATAACTCGATTTTCATGGTTGGAGGCTTTTTTTATTACGGCAATATTACAAGCTTTGTTTATTTTTAAGCTAGCCTCACCATATTTGAAAGACCAGGGTAAATTTCGTTTAATATATTTTCCATCTTTTTCTTCTAAGAAACATAGATAAGGATCATATGTAATAATTCTTTTCCCGTTATTACTAATACCCTGAATGGTTAGTTTATATGTCTCACGGGGAAAAACACATATTAAACAATCATTTTTCCATATGACGAGTTGAGAATGTTGATTCGATTGGTTATTGGTTTCTTGTAAAGTTACTCTTCCAACAATAGTCGTACCATCGGAACTGCAGGAATAAAGTTTTATACTATTTAGTTCAAATTTAGTTTTTTGATCTAAACTAGGCAATTCAGGACTTCTACGCTGACCATCTTGCCATTTAAAAGCATACCTATCACCAAAATTAGCGTCCTCATTGCCTATCCATACAGATCCATTGAAGGAAATATCGTTAATTAATAATCTCTTATTTTTATTTCCAGCGTGAATAATGGTCATATCATTAGGTGAGGTGGTTTCATAAACGACAGGATAAAAGTCAATCTCTCCAGTTCCATTGTAGGCGTCGTGTGACGGGGTAATATAATGAAGAATTGGAAGCGCATCATTTATAATAATTTTAGACCCATCTTTACTAATCATTAACTCTAAAGGATGCTGAGATTGTAGGTGCTTATTTACAGTTCCCATGACGATTGGATCGATACAAAACTCATCACCATTTCCATCAGTAAAAAAACTTTCACCATCTTGATTAGGTTCAACATTCTCATAGCTCAAAGACTTTAATTTCTGAGGGTTGTTTTGAAAATACTTTTTGGGATAAATGAAAATGATATTAGGTTGCCAAGGGTTTTGCGGTTTCCAAGGTGTTTGGGGATCGGCTGGAATCTGAATAGAACGTCTAAAAGCCATGGAAGTTGCACGCCAATGTAAGCCATCTTGTAATGACAAGAAAGGAAGAATTTGATTCATAACATCTTCTGGAAGAGCTGCGAAAGTGCCGCGTGGATCGCCGTTCTCAATCTCAAGCTGATCTTGAGGGGTTTGTTGTGTCGGAAGTAAGGTCCCGCAACCCTCTTGGTCAACATCCATAGCTTGGTCTTGAGAGACTTCTAGAGAATTTAATTTTCGACGTTTGGCAGGTGGCTCCATCTGCTCAGACGCAAATAAAGAGGCAGTAATACTTAAGGAAGCAATGAACGAGCTTAAAATATGAGGGGTGAGACGTTGGGTCATTTTTTATCTCAATTTAATAATGTTAAAGAGTACATAAAGATTATTTAGCTTGTTATTTCATTCTTTCAAGAGGCGTGCAGGAATATTTTCTTAGAATAGCCCAAAATGCTTGTATCAGAAGATATCCTAAAGTGGAAGTGGATAATGAAACAACAAATATACCTAAAAGATAAGGTTTCCCAAGGCCTAGAGCCCACTCTTTAAAGAACTCTAAAGAAGTTAAGAAATGTCCTAAGTCAAATCTAAATTCAGGAAAAGAGAAGCTCTTTGACGGTTCTCCCAAAATAAGAGTACCAACTTTATAAAGAAAATAGTTGATTGGGATAAAGGTAAAGGGATTATTAATAAAACTAAGACTAACGGCGATAGGAAGATTGGCTTTAAAATAGACACAAAGAAGAGAAGCCCACAACGCTTGGAAAGGGATCGGGAGAAAGTTTATAAATAATCCTATAGCAACGCCGCGTGCGATAGATTCTTTTTCAAAACGGCTTAATTTTTTTAGCAAAGCATTTTTTTGAAATTTTTTTGTGGTAGGAAACCATTTGCGTAAAGACCATTTCATTTTATCAAAACTCATTTTTCTTTATTATAATTTTAAGTTATTGCAGCTTTCTTAATAATTTTCTGTTGAATTTTGATCTTAAATCAATGATATTTAAAGGATATAATTGTGAAAGGATAAAACAGTGGAGCGATGCGCTTGGGCGATTAAAACACCTCTTGAACAAGATTATCATGATTGTGAATGGGGGGTGCCTCAGCATGATGACCGCATCCTTTATGAGTTTTTGATTCTAGAAAGTATGCAAGCGGGCTTAAGCTGGCGAACAATTTTGCAAAAACGTGCGAATTATCGTCAAGCCTATCAAGGCTTTGATCCTTTAAAAGTCATTCATTTTGGTCCTAAAGAGGTTGAGTTCATGCTTCAAAATCCTGGCTTAATTCGGAATCGAGCGAAGATTGAAGGTTCATTAGAGACGACAAAATTATTTCTTAATATTCAAGAAAGTCATGGCAGTTTTGCCAATTATCTCTGGAACTTTGTTGATGGGAAGCCGATTCATAATCAAAGGAAAACCTTAAAGGAAGCGCCCACAACGACGCCACTTTCTGATCAATTAAGTAAAGATTTAAAAAAACGTGGTATAAAGTTTTTTGGCTCAACCACAGCCTATGCTTTTTTACAAGCAATAGGCGTTGTGAATGATCATGTCGTCACTTGTTTTCGTCATCAAGAGGTTATGAAGCTGTAGGTTCAATCATATCTTGCGGACGAACCCATTCATCAAATTGTTCGGCTGTTACAAAGCCAAGATTTAAGGCTGCTTCTTTCAAAGTCGTGCCCTCGTGGTGCGCTTTTTTGGCGATCTGGGCAGCTTTGTCATAGCCAATATGAGGATTAAGGGCGGTCACGAGCATCAGCGACTCATGCAGAAGTTTGTGAATACGACTCTCATTTGCCTGAATGTCTTCAACACAATGGTCAACAAAGCTATGGCAGGCATCGCTCAGCAGTTGAATGGATTGAAGTAAATTATAGATAATCACAGGCTTAAATACATTGAGTTCAAAATGACCATTGGCTCCTGCAATTGTAATAGTCGTATGGTTGCCCATAACTTGTGCACAGACCATTGTAAGAGCCTCGCATTGCGTTGGATTAACTTTACCAGGCATAATAGAGGAACCAGGTTCATTCTCAGGCAGGCTTATCTCTCCAAAACCAGAGCGAGGGCCGGACGCCAGAAAGCGAATATCATTCGCAATTTTCATAAGAGATACAGCTAAAGTATTAAGTGAGCCCGACATTTCAACGAGGGCATCATGACTGGCTAACGCCTCAAATTTATTGGGTGCAGAAATGAAAGGAAGGCTTGTAAGTGTCGCTATTTCCTTCGCAAACTCTTCAGGGAATTTAAAAGGACAGTTTAATCCAGTACCGACAGCAGTTCCCCCTTGAGCCAGTTCATAAAGCTCTGGAAGGGTACGCTTAATTCTTTCAATGCCGTGCTGAACTTGAGCGGCGTATCCTGAAAATTCTTGGCCAAGCGTGAGAGGTGTTGCGTCTTGAAGATGGGTGCGCCCAATTTTAATAATATTTTGAAATTGGTTAGTCTTCTTTTGAAGCGCAGAATGAAGCTTTTCAAGAGCTGGCAACAACTTATAATGAATCTCAAGGACAGTCGCTATATGCATAACCGTTGGAAAACTATCATTTGAGGACTGGCTACAATTTACATGGTCATTTGGATGGACAGGCGTTTTGCTGCCAATTTTTCCGTCTAACATTTCAATAGCTCGGTTGGCAATCACTTCATTCGCATTCATGTTTGTTTGCGTGCCTGAACCCGTTTGCCATACAACAAGTGGAAAATGATCATCCCAATGGCCATGGACGACTTCGGTAGCTGCATGGATAATAACTTCAGCAATTCTTTTCTCAAGCTTCCCAAGACGCGTATTGACAATCGCAGCAGCAGCTTTTTGAAGGCCAAAGGCGCGGATAATTGGAAGTGGCATGCGTTCAATGCCAATCTTAAAATTCTCAAGCGATCGTTGCGTCTGCGCACCCCAATAGCGGGATGCTTCAACGTCAATAGAACCAAAAGAATCTGTTTCAGTACGTGTTTTTGCGGGCATATGAGCTTCCTTAAATTTTTATGCACAAAAGAATATCATATTTTTAATAAGAAAAAAGGTAGAAGAGGAATCTTCTACCTTTTAGATTTTAAAGTTGTCTTTAAGAAGGATTGTAAGGCGCAACCTTCTCAATATCTTTAGGGTGTACGACAAGTGGGTAACCCTGTTGTTGCACTGCGCGTTTAATTTTTACAACATCTCCAGCTTTAAATTCTAGGGTTGGATTCGCCGATTCCAAGATATATATTTCTTCACTTTGTGTTTTAATTAATTCTTTATTTTTATAAATATATTTAACTTTGTACATAACTGAAGCATTAGAAGGGTCAAAAATTTGCCCTATCCCTTGATATTTGCGAGGTTCCTCTTTAGAAACAATTTCAATAATGGCTTCATTACCTTGCAAGGCTTTCTTCAAATAATCCATATACTTGCTTTCAGAATCCTTCACAGCATATAAGCACTCTTTTGTTCTTGCTTCTTCTTCTTTTTCATGGAGACGATAACGGTACTGAGGTGTCCTAACAAGTTCATTTAATTGCTTAACCTTAGGCGTTAAAACATTTTTAGCAGCTTCAAAATAAGAAATGGTGCTTGTATATCCCTTTTCTGAATAGAGTTTTGCAGTTTGATCAAAAATTGAAATGAGCTCTTTAGGCTCTCTATGCTTATCCGAATCTTTTTGACATTCTCTAATATCGCGTTGAGCATCATTTTTTTCACTGCCTACAGCATTTACATCGCTGTTCATAAACCCTTGAGCTAACAACATAAGGCTTAGGCTCATCAATAATTTTTTCATTTTTATTCTCCAAAAATTTGTACTTTCCTATATAAAAGTACTCTAAAAAATTTAATAAAGTGTAAAATAAAGAATGTTTGATCAAGACTTACAAGAAAATATTTTAGCGTAACTACTTAATTTTAATGATAATTTTTGTTCTTAAAAGGTTAGGAAAGCGAACTTTATATAAAGAAAAGGTAGAAGAAAAGTCTTCTACCTTTTTAATTTTAAAATGATCTTTAAGAAGGATTGTATTCATTATATTCAGGAAACTTGACAATATCTTGCGGTTCTAAAACTATGGCTTTCGCGTCCTTTATGTATTTTTCAGATCTTATAGTCATGTATTGTTCTTTTTTAGGATGTTTAATTTTAACTATATCTCCATATTCAAATTCTGGAGCTTGATTTGCTGACTTTAAGACTACGAACCATCGATCAGGTAGTTTACTAGAATCTTTAGGGGCTGTACCATAACTAAATCTATACGCAGCTGCGATCTGGTTTTGGGAAACTTTTGTATTATTAGATTTTATTATCACTTTTGGTTCTTTATAAACAATGCTAACAGCGGCTAGAGTATTCTCCTCAAGATGATACCTTTCTCTCAGATATTCCGCGACTTTTTTTTCAACTTCCTCCATAGCATATCGACATTCTTGTAATCTTTCTTCTTGTTTTTTCTGAATAGGCATATAGTGTGAATGAGCTGATTTAATATATGCTTTTAATGAGTTAAGCATACCGTTTAATTCATCCTTAACAGAGACAACATAATTCGCATAAGAATAATCACCACTTTTAGAAAATTTTTTTGCAGTTTGATCAAAAATTGAAATGAGTTCTTTAGGCTCTTTATGCTTGTCCGAATCTTCTAAACATTTTAGAACATCTTCTTTAGCATATCTTTGATATAATTCTTGTGGGGCAGCATTTACATCACTACTCATAAAACCATGAGCTAACAGGACAAGGCTTAGGCTCATCAATAATTTTTTCATTTTTATTCTCCAAAAATTTGTACTTTCCTATATAAAAGTACTCTAAAAAATTTAATAAAGTGTAAAATAAAGAATGTTTGATCAAGACTTACAAGAAAATATTTTAGCGTAACTACTTAATTTTAATGATAATTTTTGTTCTTAAAAGGTTAGGAAAGCGAACTTTATATAAAGAAAAGGTAGAAGAAAAGTCTTCTACCTTTTTAATTTTAAAATGATCTTTAAGAAGGATTGTATTCATTATATTCAGGAAACTTGACAATATCTTGCGGTTCTAAAACTATGGCTTTCGCGTCCTTTATGTATTTTTCAGATCTTATAGTCATGTATTGTTCTTTTTTAGGATGTTTAATTTTAACTATATCTCCATATTCAAATTCTGGAGCTTGATTTGCTGACTTTAAGACTACGAACCATCGATCAGGTAGTTTACTAGAATCTTTAGGGACTGTAAAATAACTAAATCTGTAGACAGCTGCGATCTGGTCCTGGGAAAATTTTGTATTATTTGATTTTATTATAACTTTTGGTTCTTTATAAACAATTGTAACAACGGCTAGAGTATTCTCCTCAAGATGTTCCCTTTCCCTCACATATTCCGAAACCTTTTTGTCAACTTCCTCCATAGCATATCGACATTCTTGTAATCTTTCTTCTTGCTTTTTCTGAAGAGGAGTATAATGGGAATTAGATGATTTAACATATGTCTTTAATGAGTTAAGTATACCGTTTAATTCATCTTTAACAACGTCAACATAATTCGAATAAGTGAAGGGAGGACTATTTTTATCAAATGTTTTTACCCTTTGATCAAAAATTGAAATGAGTTCTTTAGGCTCTTTATGCTTATCAAAATCTTTTAGACATGCTTGAACATCGTGTTTAGCATCTTCTCGTAGAGAAGCATTTACATCACTGCTCATAAAACCTTGAGCTAACAATATAAGGCTTAGGCCCATCAATAATTTTTTCATTTTATTCTCCAAAAATTTGTACTTTCCTATGTTAAAGTACTTTAAAAGATTTAATAAAGTGTAAAATAAAGAATGTTTGATCAAGACTTATTTGCCTTTAATGTTGCCTTTCAAGAAGCGCAGCAAGCAGCATTAGAAGACGATGTACCCGTAGGCGCTGTTATTGTACTTGAAGGAAAAATCATTGCGCGGGCTGGTAATCGCGTTGAACGCAATCATGACCCGACAGCTCATGCAGAAATTCTTGTTATCCGTGAAGCGGCAGCATTACTTAAAACACCTCGCCTTGTGGGGTGCGATCTTTATGTCACTCTTGAGCCATGTGCGATGTGTGCGCAAGCAATGGCGCATGCACGTATTCGATGTCTTTATTTTGGTGCTTCTGATCCAAAAGGAGGAGGGGTTGAGCATGGCTCAAAAGTCTTTACACAAAAGACATGTCATCATCGACCAAAAATTATTGGTGGCCTTCGCGCAGAAGAATGTGGTCAACTATTGAAAGCATTTTTTCAGGCGCGCCGATAAATATTTTTCTTTTTGTTGACTTTTTGGAATATATTTTGTAATTGGTTTTAGTCTTTAAATTTCTTAAAAATGTAGACTAAAAATGAACAAAGCTAAAATTTTAATAAGGCTATTTTTCCTAATAACCATTTTATTTGTCAATGCGGAAGCTTCTACGGAGTTGGAAGATGATTCCTCAGGGTTAATTCGTTCAACTGATCACCCACATCTTATGCCCAAAATTCTGCCTGAAATTTGGTATGAAATTTTCGAAATTGGAAGCAATGATAAAATTTTTCTAAAAAAATTTAGATCTGTCTGCGTAGAATTTAGAAATAAAGAAGCCAAATTTTCTGGAGAGAGGCGCGCCTTTTATTTTAGACTTGATAAAGATAGTTTACCTGAATTTAAAACTTCATCATTATCAAATGCTATTATCGAAGCTGAAACTTTATGGTTAGATCCTTTATTTATGGAAAAAAATTCTGAAAGTTGCAAAAGGATTACTTCTTTAGAAGTTCTTGCGCCAGACTTTGAATCTTGGCCATATTTTAATTGTATTACACTTGTCTCTCTTAGAAATCTCAAAAAGTTAGATCTACAAAGAAGAATATTTTTCCCTGCAGATTTTTATCCTATTACGTACTCAATAAATCTGGAAGAATTGAATCTGGCAGGGAGCAATTTTATTAAGGAAGCTTTTAGCTTTATTTCAAAATTAACAAACTTAAAAAATTTAAATGTTTATTCTTGTTGTCTTTCTAATAAACAAGGTCAAAGTCTTTTTAAACTGACTCAGCTTAAGAAATTGGATATGGATGGCAATTTCTTGGAAACCGATGATTTAAGTAGATTTGATAATTTTACAAAATTTACAAAGCTTGAAGTTCTTAGTTTAGTCGTTCCTGAAGTATGAGTTTTTGGAAGATTATGTGCTGCATTTGGCCTGCAGATGTGGTTTGCAAGACCTCATAACTTGCCAGAGCCAAGCCAAAATAAAGAATAAGAAAGCTCTGAGCAGCC
>Ga0209960_1001442_pt1 | contig 31493 bp, 28 predicted proteins | sample ThiBiot_500_plan_2_FD_183947 | JGI IMG/M metagenome (GOLD analysis project Ga0209960, IMG submission 183947) | Wastewater bioreactor microbial communities from Cape Town, South Africa - Thiocy_expt_500_plan (SPAdes) | ecosystem: Engineered > Bioreactor > Thiocyanate-remediating >... | reverse complement strand
AGCGATGAACCAATTTGCGATCCTCTACGAGGACCGATTTACCAGATCGCGCCAGTAAGATCACCAAGCCGCCTCACGATTGAGTGACGGATTCAACAGCCTCACACACAGAAATCCTGACACTCCCAGCATGTAAACAACGAATTCAGGCGCAACGGTATCGCAACAGTCAACCTTTGCCATGAAGTTCGAGCAAATAGCATCAAAGATCACCCTATTGGTACGCACCGCTCGACCAACGGGCTTGTTCTCGCCACCACCCGATTTTTCGAGAAGGATTGTCTGTTTTCCAATCAAGCGCCCAGTCAGCTTCGACTCTTTAATTCGCCGAATGGTCAGATCATCAACCGTCAGATCGAGATCACGAATATCAGCAACCCGAATCACGGGTAGCTCAATCCCGTCATCATGTGCATCGGGATCGTCACCCCACTCGCCGCCAACGATGCCCGATAAATGATCACGAATGCGATCAACTCTCCAACCAACTGGAGATTGACCGAGCAAGCTTGAGTCTGCTGTTGCAGCTTGGCCCACACTCATTTCGCCAGCCCCTCCAACATCTTCTCCGCCTCTTTCTCCAGATCCCAGAACCTGGCCAGCAGGTCTTTGGCCGGTGTCGGCGGCTGGTAGCGGTAGAAGTATTTGTTGGGCAGGATTTCATAGCCCAGTTGCGGGCTGTCTTCCCAGCGGATGATGGGTTTGGCGATTTCGCGTTGCAGGAAAGCGGCAATGTCTTCGCCGTGCGGAATGTATTCATCGTCGGCCACGTAGTGCCGGTGCGTCCACTCGACCGCCACGATTTCAGGCCACAGGGTTGCGCTGTCGCCCAAGGCGGCTTTGAGTTTTTTGGTGGCGCTGTCCGCAGGCTTCAGGGCAATGGTGATGGTTTTTTCTTGGCCCTGCGCCTTCACGCGCACGCTGAAGGTGAGGTCGCTGTCGTGAAACTCCTGCTCCTTTTTCAGGTTGGCGGCGGTAAAGGTTTTCTCGTACGGCTCGGTCACGGTGGCGGGCTGGTCGTTGGCGTCGGTCTGCCAGAACACGACCTTGACCTTGTGGAAGGCGAAGTCCTGGGCTTTGAACAGCTTGACGTGGGGGTCGTCAAAGCCTTTGGCCCACCCCTTCTGATACCGGGTTTCAATCCACTGGCGGTGCACGTCGGCCATGCGGTTGCGCTTGTTGCCGAAGGCTTTGGGCTCTTTTTCGCACTGCTGGCGCGCGTCGATCAGCATCACGCGGCCTTTGTGGCTGGCGGGCTTGTCGTTGCGCAGCAGCCAGATATAGGTGTAGATGCCGGTGTTGTAGAAGAGCTGGTCGGGCAGCATGACGATGGCATCTAACCAGTCGTTCTCCAGAATCCAGCGGCGGATTTCGCTCTCGCCCGAGCCGCAGTCGCCGTTGGACAGCGGCGAGCCGTTGAAGACGATGGCAATGCGGCTGCCGCCGTCGGCGGGCTCCACCATTTTGGCGAGCATGGTTTGCAGAAACAGCAGCGCACCGTCGTTCACGCGGGGCAGGCCTGCCCGGTAGCGGGTTTTGAGCAGCTTGCGCGCCTCGGTTTCATACCCGTCTTTGCCGCCCCAAGTGACGCCAAAGGGCGGGTTGCTCAACATGCGGTTGAAGCGGTATTTGCCCTCGGGCAACTGGTCGCCAGGTTCTTTGCTACGCGGGTCGTGCGGGATCAGCGAATTGCCCAAGAAAACCGTTTTGCGTTGCTGCGCCTCGTTTTTAATCAGCAGGTCGGCCTGGCAAATGGCGTAGTTGGAGGGGGACAGCTCCTGGCCGTGGACGGTCAGGTACTTTTCCACCCGGTCTTTTTCAGCCGGTGTGGCGGCCCGTTCGAGCAGGTGTTCTTTGGCGACGGACAACATGCCGCCGGTGCCGCAGGCCGGGTCGTACACGGAAAAGTGCCGGTCGGGGATGGGGATGTCCAGCAGCTCCACCATCAGGCGCACCACTTCGCGCGGGGTGAAGTGTTCACCGGCCTCGTCACCGCTTTGCTCCGAGAAGCGCCGCAGCAGCTCTTCGTAGATGTAGCCCATCTCCAGGCCCGAGAGCTGGTCGGGGCCCAGGGGCAGTTCCTTGTACTGGTTGAGGATGGGGGCCAGCCGGTTGTTCTTCACCATCAGGGTGATGGTGGCGCGGTAGTTGAAGTGCTCGATGATTTCCTCCACCGCTGGCGAGAAGCCATTGATGTACGAGCGGAAGTTGGCCTCCAGCAGCGTATGGTCTTCTTCATAGACCTTGCGCAGCGTCCAGTGGGTGGAGTTCGAGAAAGGCGCCAGCTGGGAGTTGACCTCCAGGTCTTTCACCAGCTTGGCGAGCGCGTCCTCGGTGAGCTGGGGCCGCTTGGCCAGCACTTCGGCACTTTTGGCTTTGCGCCAGGCCAGCAGCACGCATTCGAGCCGCCGGATGACGATGATGGGCAGGATGACGCTTTGGTATTCATACGCCTTGAACTTGCCACGCAGGCGCTCGGCGGATTTCCAGATTTCGTTGGCGAGGTTGTCGAGCTTGGGTTTGTTGAGCGAGAGCGCCATTGAATAATTTTTCCTGTCTCTGTCCGTGAGCCGATGGCCATCTGCAGCCACGCAATCAACCGCCGCCGGAGGGCCGTGTACAGTGGGTGCAATAGCGGTGAACAAAGTGTATTGCACCACAGCAACGGGGGAGAAATGGCCGATTTTGACTCTCTGACCTGGGCCCTGGAAGCCTGGTTCGACCGCCCGCTTGGCGAACTGCCCGAGGCGCTGCGCCAACGGGTTCAGCAAAAGTTCTTTCCCATGCCGTGGGATCAACTGTCTGCCGACCAGCGCCGCAGTGTTGCCCTGCAGCTCGACTATCAGCATGACCCTGCCACCGAGCAGGACCAGAAGTTTTGGTGGGACTTTTTTGAGCGGGTGGGCGGCCTGAAGAAGCAGGTGGCTGAATGGGAGGCGGTTGCCACCCCCACCGCTGCGGAACTGGCAACCAAGGAAGGCCGCCTGGCGGAGCTGAAACAAGAGCTGGCCCGCATGGAAGCGCAGAAACGTGCGGCGCGGGGAGACTATTTCCCCGAACGGCCCCACTCCAAAGGGCAAGAAAAACCTCATATATCTCCCAGCCCAGGCGCGCAGTACATCCCTTATCCCAAAGCCATGCAACAACTGGTTCAACGCCTGGGTGCATCTCCCGAAGAACTGGCGGCCTGGATCTTTATGGGGCCGGAGCGTGGCGGGATCGCCGCATACGTGAATGCCAATGAGCTGGATTCGCCCCCACGTTTTGCGTATGCCTACTTCGTGGGCACATCCGACTACATCGCGCCGCTCATGGGATGCTGGTTCAAGGCCGATGATGTGGAGCAGTTTGTCCCGGCAGACCGCTACATCGTTGGCGCCGCATTGATCGAACGGTGGAACAAAAGGCCTGGTTTGCGAGCGGAGGCATTCATTCACGCCAAGATTGCGGAGTCCCGGCTTTTAGATATTCATCCGATCTATGGCGGGACGCGGGGCACGTTTTCAGAGCAGTCCGATTGGCCAGGGCTGGAGAGTGGGTTGTTTGCGTTGGCCCAGGTAGAGGCGATTGAGGCTGAGGATTTTGACGCGGCCATTGACACAGGTAGCTTGGCAATGGCTGGTGAGGTCGATCCTGGAGTGCCGCCAGAGGAGATTGCGGTGGTGGGGTCATCAGAGTGGCGCAAGCAAACTGCCAAAGCGGCCGCCGACGTGTTGCACGACAGACCCGGGGGTAGCAGAGACAAGAAAAAGCAGATTCGTGCAATTTGGGCCAGTGGGAAATATTCGTCACGAACCCGTTGTGCCGAGGAAGAGTGCGCCGCGTTAGACATGTCCTACGACGCTGCCCGGAAGGCTCTGACGAACACACCTGACCCTAGTCGATGCTAAGCACAGCCTAGCCGCTGCTAGGCACAAGCACTTCGCAGAAATGGGCCCTCCCGGCCCAATTGCGGCATGTCCAACAACACCCACCGAGGTGCGAACATGCTGCACACCATCCTGCGCATCCCCGCCGCCAAGACCCAATCGGGCTACTCCCGCTCGACCATCTACCTGCGCATTGCACAAGGCTTGTGGACCAAGCCGGTCAGCCTGGGGCCGCGCGCCGTCGGCTGGCCCGCCCATGAGATTGATGCGCTGAACGCCGCACGCATCGCGGGCAAAACCGATGCCCAGATCCGCGAGCTGGTCGAGTCGCTGCACGCCAAGCGCCAAGAACTGATGGCAGCTTGGGGTCTGTAGACATGAAACACATTCTTCAACCCCTCATCTATTGGCTGGTCCAGTCCACGCCTTATGCCGCTGCAATCGTCTTGGGTATTGCGTTGAAAGGGTGTGTATGAGCGACCTGTCAGCCCCATCCCGGCTGGAGACTGAAAATCTCGCAACTCCAGACAACTCTCACAACTGCGAGGCGGCAAACGCGGGTGATGCAGAACAAACCACGCCCGCAGAGCCCACAAAACTGCCGCTGGCCTTCACGGTCATCACTAGCATCCGGCCAACCCGGCTCACGAAGATCATTGGGCTGAACGCCGCAGGCGGTATGCGCAAGGAGACGGCTGCCATGCTGGGCCAGGGCCATGCGCAGCGTGTGGAGGTGGCCGATCTGAACGGCCTCAAGTCCCATCTGGATGGCCTGACCAGTGCACAGGCCGTCACCTGGGGCGTGACCAAGCAAGAAGCGGTAGCGGTTTGCACGCAAGGGAATGCCGAGGCGCAGCAAGCAGGTGCCATTGCCCGCACCCGCGAGAACTTCCAGTTTATGGCCGCGCCTGGCGTGATGATGCTGGACCACGATGGTTTGCCCGATGGCGAATTGTCGGCGCTGCAGTTTCGTGATCGCCTGATTGCCGCCGCGCCCGCGTTGGCCGATGCCCCCATGCTCTGGCGGCCCAGTGCGTCGGCGGGTTGTGTGGGGCCGGACGGCAGCGTCTTGTCGGGGCTGACCCGGCACCGCCTGTACATCCCCGTGGCGGATGCCTCGCTGATACCCGAGGCGGGCAAGGCTCTGGAGGCCTTGCTGTGGGCCGCGCCGGGCGGGGGCTGGTGCGATGTGGGCGCCGCAGGCCAGCGGCTGCCACGTTGCCTGGTGGATGGGTCGGTTTGGCAGCCCGAGCGGCTGGATTTTGCCGGGCCTTCGGTTCTAGCCGACGGGGTGACCCGCTCGGGCGTGGAAGGTGTGGTCTACGGCGACGCCACCGCCCAGTTCAACCTGCACCTGCTGATCGATAGCGCGACACCCTCCATCAAGAAGCAGGCCCAAGCCGGGCTCAAGGCCGCACGCGCAGCAGTTGCTGAAAGATGCGATGCCGCCCGGCGCGACTGGGTGGCAGACAAGGCCCCCGCCCTGGCGCAACGCCGTGGCATCAAGCTGGCGCAAGCCACCAACGTGCTGGAGCGCGCTGCGGTGCATCAGGTGCTGATGGGCGACTTTGAGCTGACCTGCGCCGACGGCCAGGTAGTGACAGTGGCGCAGCTTTTGGACAACCCTTACTGCTGGCACAACACCCGGTTTGCCGACCCGCTCGACCCCGATGCAGACAAGCGCGTGGCCGTGGCCCGGCTGCTGAACGGCACTCGCCCCGACCTGTTCTCACACCGGCATGGGGGGATGCGCTATGAGTTGCGCCGCCAGTCGGCACGGGTTCAGCTGGGCCGGGGCATGCGGGTGGACGCCACCGATGCGGTGCTGCATGTCTTGCGCGAGCGCAGCGAGCTGTTCGACTTTGGCACCAATGCCATAGCCTTTGTAGCCGACGGCAAGGCCACGCCAGTCAGCCGCGACTGGCTGGTGGACCATGCAGGCCGGGTGGCGGAGTTCTACAGCGTCAAGACCGAACGCGATGAAGATGGCAATGTCACGTCCACGCGAGAGATCCCCGAAGACGCACCCAGCTACATTGCCAACGCTATCATCGCCAAACACGGCAGCCGCAACTTCCGCAAGCTGACGGCCGTCACCACCGCGCCCACACTGCGGCCCGATGGAAGTGTTTTTGACGAGCCGGGGCATGACCCGGCGACGGGGCTGATGTACGTCACCACCGAAGCCTATCCGCTGGCCGTGCCGTCGGCACCCACCGTCGAACAAGCTTTGGATGCACTGGCCAAACTGTGGCACCCGATCCGCTTGTTCCCCTTTGCCGATGAAGTTGCCGTCGGCGTCACCCTGGCCGCCATGCTGGCCGCGTGTTTGCGCCCCGCCCTTCCCACTTGCCCCGCGACCGGTTTTGATGCGCCAGCGGCGGGCACCGGCAAAACCTTGCTGGCCAAGTGCATCGGCGCTCTGGCCACGGGCGGCGATGTCGCCGTGCTGCCACCCACCAATGAAGAGGACGAATGCCGCAAGCGCTTGTTTGCTGCACTGCGCGGCGGCTCCAAGGTGCTGTTGTGGGACAACGTGCGCGAGCCCCTGGGCAATTCGGTGATCGACTCGTTTTTGACATCTTCCCTGTTTGCCGACCGCGTGTTGGGCGTCTCGGAGAATGTAGAGCTGCCCAACCGCGCCTTGTTTCTGGTGTCGGGCAACAACCTGGTTTTAACTGGCGACACCCACCGCCGGATATTGCTGGCCCGGCTGGACGCGCAGATTGAAACGCCCTTCAAACGCGAGTTCGAGTTTGACCCGCTCACCGAGGTCTGCAACAACCGCCAGGCCCTGGTCGTGGCCGCACTTACGATTGTCCGTGCCTACATCGCTGCTGGCCGCCCTAAGGTGGGCAAAGGGCGGATTGCCTCGTTTGAGCTGTGGGATGACCTGGTGCGCCAGCCCTTATGCTGGCTCATGGAACGCATGATGGCGTCCGGCCGGAATCTGAACGACTTGCCCCGATTTGTAGACCCAGCAGAATCCATCGACCGCGCGGCATCAGAGAACCCTGAAACCGCCAAGCTCGCCGCACTTCTGAACGCGTGGGTTACTACTTTCGGCACCACCCCAACGTCCCCGGCACAGGCCATCACCAAAGCCACAGAACATTTTGGTGCTCAGTCTGTATTGCTCGACGCCCTCGACGAGATCGCCGGGCAAAACGGCAAGCTCAACGTGCGCATCCTGGGCCGATGGCTGGAGCGCCACTCTGGTCAGCTGTGCACGGGTCTGCGCCTTGTACTGGCCAACAAGACCAACGGCCTGAAACGCTGGACGGTGGTGCGCACGGTGGAGCGCGCCGCTGCGGACAAAGCAAACCCCACAGTTGCGAGAGTTGCGCCAAGTTGCGAGATTGAGGACGTTGCTGACACGGCTGGGGCAAGCCCGTTAGACGATGTGAGGATTTTCTGATGACCGCACTGGCCATAGAAACCGTGCTGGTGCAGCTCGCCCATGCTGGCCTCCGCCTCTCCCTCGCACCTGCCGGGGGGCTGGCAGTGGCACCGTCCAGCCTGCTGACTGCGGAGTTGTGCGACCTCATCCGCAGCAGCAAGGCGATGCTGGTGGACTGGTTGGCGGCGGCCAACGATGGCGCCAGCCACGCACCGGATCCACCCGACGCCCCTGCGGACTGGAAAGAACTGACGGCGGTGTACCACGCCCACCACTTCAACTGCGCCACCTGCATCGCCGCCGGGCTTGGCAGCCGATATGGGCAACGCTGTAGCGCTGGCATGGCGCTGTGGCAGGCGTATTGCGATGGCTCTGAACCCCATTTTTGAAAGACCACCATGCACTCCACCACCAACACAAACATCGACAGCACGGCGCCCTTGTTGCCCACTGCGGACAAAAGCTCTCAACCCTACGAAGTCGTGCGCTTCAACGCCCTCAAGCACGGCATTCTGAGCCGCTACACCGTGCTCAGCCATGAGAACCATGCCGACTACGAGAGCTTGGTCAACTCTTTGATGGATGAACATTTGCCTGCGGGGGCGACCGAACAGCACCTGATCGAAGAACTGGCCAGCGTGATCTGGCGCAAGCGCCGGGTGCTGCAAGCCGAAGGGGCCACCATCAACAAGGGCCTGAAAGAATCCGCCCGCAGCGCCAAGACCGTGATTCCGGCCGCAGCACCGTTTGAAATGGGCCTGTCTGGCGAAGGCACTGACATCCGTGACTTGATGGACTTGAAACCCGAAGAAGTGACCGAGAGCCAGCGCGCTACCCGCCATGACCTCGATGCCACCAACAAGGCGGCCGCGATTTTGAGCAAGGGTGGTGACCGCGCCTACGACAGAGCCCTGCGCGCCCTGACGCCCGACACCCGCGAATGGTGGCAAAGCTACGTGGACGAGGAGGAATACCCCGCCGATGCCACGGGGCTGGCAACATTCATCAGCGAGCACGTCACACCCTTTGTCTACCAGCAAGAAAAAGAGTCCCGCCACCATGGCGCCATCGTCAACCAGGCCCTTGGCGAGGGGCTGCAAGCCTACAAGCTGGAGAAGCTTTCACGCTACGAAACGCACCTGGACCGCAAGTTTGAGCGCACGCTGGCGATGCTGATCAAGCTGAAAGACCTTAGAAGCAACCGCGCGCCGTAAATCCAGGCGCGCTTTGCAGCCGGACGAAAACACCAGAGAAGCAAGCACCCATGCGGGTTACGGGAGATGCGACGGGTTTTACGGACGTTTCACTCGCACAAATTGCCAAATGATTTCGACAAAAACCGGAGAATAAAAATGGGTGGACGCGGCAGTGGACGGCGCAGCAGCTACGGCGGCAAACCGGAGACCAATGACTCGATGCCGCTGGACATCCGCAGGATCGCCAGCAGTGGCCTGTTGATACCGGGCAGTAGCTTTGGTTGGCAGTGGACGGTGAACGACCGGCCGGTAGCGAGCATCCGTATCCGGGTGGATTGGGAAAGCCTGGTGCTGTCCTACCGCATGAAGAGCACGGGCGAGGTGTTCGAACAACGTGTGCAAACGCAGACTACCCCCTGCCACCTGGGCGGCCAGCGCCACTGGTTCACCTGCCCCCGGTGTAGCAAGCGGGTGGCCGTGCTCTACGCGCCGGGTCGGTACTTTGCCTGCCGTCAGTGCTGCGGACTGGGATACGCCACGCAAAAAGAAAGCGCAGGCGACAGAGCAGCCACTCGCGCAGACAAGCTACGGAAACGGCTGGGCTGGGAGGCTGGCATTTTGAACGGACCGGGTGGAAAGCCCAAGGGCATGCACTGGAAGACTTTCCTACGGCTCAAAAGTCATCACGATGCACTGGTCCAGATCACCTTGCAGGACATGGCCCGCCAGTTTGGCTTTCTTCAAAAACTGATGGATGGGTGAATCTGTTTCGCAAAACCGCTACGCTTCTTCAAGCGGTCGTCAGACCTTACCCTCCGGGCGCTCCCAGATCGCGCAAACTGCGTATTCTGGAGTCCCCTTGAGCCAGATCGCGAATCGCCTGCACATCCTTGTCCTTCGGCACCACGACACGAACCCACGGTGGAAAAACTCATGAAAGATCGTCTTGAAAGCGTTCAGGTTCGAAGCCATGATGGACTGGAACACATAAATCTCACCACGGCGGACGGCGACCCCGTACCCCACGCTATAGGGCGGCGTATCAAGCCCAACGTCGGTGATGCGCCTGGCGGAATCAACTGTGGACGCTCCACGGATACCCACCAGGGCCTCATGCACAAGCTGATTGACGCGATCAAGCGCAAGTGGTTTCGCAGACGCGGCTGAATCAAGGATCTTGTACATCGTCCTGCCCTCGGGCCCTTTGGCACGCGGTCGAACTCGGTCAACCCTTCGTCAATTTCGGCTTTGACCTTGTCGATGACTCTGGACAAAGCCAACGCTCTTCCGCCCGCGCGCTGCCGCGCGCATTGGCTTGCGGCATCCATCGGCCGTAGCGGCGGCGACGTTGGCGGCACCCGAGAGGCCTCCACCCCTGCTTGTTCTCTGCGGCGGGCCTGTTGAGCCGTTACTTCGGCGAAGTTAGTTCGAGGGCGGGTTTAGTCGCTTGTGACGCTTGAGCAGCAGTGCTGCAGCTATCTTGATTGCCTCGGGCGATGGCTGCCGCAAGAGCGGCGGGGACGGCGGGGTTGTATTGGTCTTGGGTGGCGTTGGCATAGAGGCTGTCTCCAAGTCGTTATTAGTCGGCCGTCATGACAACCCGGTCTTGCGCCGGGCCTGTACAGAACCAGGAAAGGACGAGTGTTTCATTTAGAGTGGGACTGTCCTTGCCGGGCTCTGAAGCGTGGGTTCCGTACGACCGACCTACCCTCCTTACGAGATAGGTAGAAATGCCGCGAGCCATAGCTATGCTGAAATGCTCAGGCAGCAGCACGCTGAAATGCAAGCACCCTGCCCGTAGTGCAGCTATCCAGATAGTCTGCCCAGTGCTGCATCATCTTGGCCCGCTGCTGGAGGTAGGTCGCATGGTTGTAGGCTGCGCTCACTTCATTGCGTTCCTGGTGCGCCAGCTGCAATTCAATGTGCGCATGGTCAAACCCCATTTCATGAAGCAGGGTGGAAGCCACCCCACGGAATCCGTGGCCGGTCATGCGTCCCTTGTAGCCCATGCGATCCAGCGCACCCAAAATGGTGTTGTTGCTCATGGACTTTTCGTGGTCACGCTCACCGGGGAACAGCAGTGAGCCACGTCCCGATACCAATTGCAGCGTTTGCAGCACGTTCACCGCCTGGGTGGACAGTGGAACGATGTGCGGCGTTTTCATCTTCATGCGTGAAGCGGGGATGTCCCAGCGCCGTGCCTCCAAGTCAAACTCAGCCCAGCGTGCACCGATCAACTCCGAGGTGCGAACAAAGGTCAGCGCCATCAACTTCATCGCCAGGCGCGTCACCGCAGCGCCCGTATAGCCCTCGATGTGCCGCAGCAACTCGGGCAGCTCCTTGGCGCTGATCCGGGCATAGTTGCCTGCCTTGCGCGATGCCAGCACGTCGCTGGGCTTGATGTCGCTAGCCGGGTTGCGTTGGGCCAATCCGTGGGCCACCGCGTACCGGAAAACCTGTCCGGAGGTCTGCAAGGCCCGTTTGGCAATGTCCAATGCTCCACGCTTTGAAATCGTCTGAACCATCGCCACCAATTCATGGGCCTGTATTTCCGACACGGGGCGTGCACCAATGGCAGGGAACACGTCCGCTTTCAGGCGGCGCATCACGTCATCCGCATGCCGTGCACTCTTGGCACCGTGCCAGTGATCCCACCACAGCAAGGCCACGGACTGGAAAGAGTTCTCAGCGGAGGCCTGTTTGGTGATCTTGTCGGAGGCCCGCTGTGCCATAGGATCCGTGCCGCCGGCCAGTAATTTGCGCGCCGCGCCCATGCCATCACGCGCCTGGGCAAGAGAAACGTCTGGGTAAGCGCCCAGCGACATAACCTTCTCTTTGCCCAGGAACCGATACTTCCAGCGCCAGAGCTTGGAGCCCACTGGATTGACAAGCAAGTACAGGCCCTTGCCATCGCTCAGTTTCACAGGCTTGTCGCCCGGCTTGGCCTTCTTAATGGCAGTATCAGTCAACGACATAGGGCACTCCAAGGGTTGTTCTTTTGGCGATACCCCCACTCGAATACCCCCATGCCCCCAAAGATACCCCCAGCGGGTGCAAGCTGGCAATACCGCATCTTGGACGCTAAAAAACAAAAAAGCCCCGTAAACACTAGGTTTGCGGGGCTTTTGAGGGGCTTTGTTGAACTACAAAAAACCCAGTTTTGGCGGAAACGGAGGGATTCGAACCCTCGATGAGGCTCTACACCCCATACTCCCTTAGCAGGGGAGCACCTTCGGCCACTCGGTCACGTTTCCAATCCCACTATTATGCCTCATTTTGGAGGGGGTCCCGCCGAGGCCAGCCTTCGCCAAACGATGCCAGGCTCACGCAAACCATGGTTGAGGCCCAAAGGCACTTCGTGCAAACCACCAAGCGGTGAGTTTCCAAAGCCTAAGGCGACACGCCACAGAAGCTAACGAATATCCGCAGCACAGTTGCAGCCCGGCCAAGTCAGACGCCGCCTAGGGTTTCAGCCAATCCAGCGTAGTGCCCGAGCGCACCACAAACCCACTCCCTACCTTGATACGGATCTGGTGGCCCCGCGTGGAGCAGGCGCTGATTTGATACAGCAGCTCGCTCAGCTGTGCGGCCGTCGGGGTCGTACGGTGGACATAGCGCAGCCAGTGGCGCAGCACGTTGGCCTGGCGGGCGCGACTGAGCATTTGCAGGGCCTTGATCTTCGGGGGCTGCCCCACCTGCGACAGGTCTTGCTGGGCCAGCTCTTGCAACAGTTCTGCCGCCTGGGCGGCGTTGGCCGCTGACCGCGCGAAGGTCTCCCGAAAGGACGGAAAGGCGGCCTCCAGAACCGGGAGCAGCTGCGCCCTGATGCGATTGCGGGTGTAGCGCTCGTCGCGGTTGGTAGGGTCTTCCACCCACGCTTGGCCCTGCGCCTTCAACCACTGGCGCACGTCCGACGCAGCCACCTGCAGCAAAGGACGATGCCAGACCATCCCTCCCCGCTCCCATTGGGCCGGCATGGCGGCAAGGCCCGCGACGCCCGCTCCGCGCGACAGGGCCAGCAACAGGGTTTCGACCTGGTCATCGGCGTGCTGTGCGATTGCTATGGATTGAATAGCACCCAAGACATGATCTTGTAGCGCTACAGCCGTCAAAGCCTGGTATCTGGCTTGCCGGGCAGCATCCTCCGGGCTCTGACCGGGCGCCGGGCGCGCATCCAGCCGCTGCACGCGCAAAGGCACACCCAGCTGGCCGCACAAGGCCACGCAATGCCGCTCAAATCCGTCGGCAGCCACCTGCAGCCCATGGTGTACGTGGATGGCCAACACCTGCCCTGGCCAGCGGCGCGCACAGGCCAGCAGCAACGCAGTCGAGTCCGCTCCGCCGCTCAACGCCACCGCCAGAGGTAAGGCGGGCGCGAACGCTTGCAGGGCGACATCCATGGATTGGGTCATGGCGCCTGGCTTCCTGGCTCCGCAGGCCCAGCGCTCGGACCGGCAGCCCCTGGAAACGACTTGGGGCTAACAGAGTCTGGACAGGGGCAACAGTTCATGGGCGCCGATTATCGCGGAGCCCCTCACTCCGGCATCAAGGTGCATTCGGGGCGCCGCGACGCCCCTTGCAACTCAACCGCCCGGCGGGGACAGCCGTGGCGCAACGTGGGCGGAGTCGGTAGTGGACAGACGAAAGGTCGCCACCACCTCCGACAGCCGCACCGACTGATCCTTCAGACTCTGCGCCGCTGCAGCGCTCTCTTCCACCAGCGCCGCGTTCTGCTGGGTCATCTGGTCGAGTTGGGCCACGGCCTGCCCCACCTCATTGATGCTGGTGCTCTGCTCGTTGGTGGAGGCGGTGATCTCGGCCATGATGTCAGTCACGCGCTGCACCGAGGTCACGATGTCGGTCATCGTGGTGCCTGCGTCGTGCACCAGCCGCGAGCCGTTTTCCACCTGTTCGACCGACGTATTGATCAAGGTCTTGATCTCGCGGGCCGCTTCGGCGCTGCGCTGGGCCAGGCTGCGCACCTCGCCTGCCACCACCGCAAAGCCCCGGCCCTGCTCGCCCGCGCGCGCGGCCTCCACCGCCGCGTTGAGCGCGAGGATGTTGGTCTGAAACGCAATGCCGTCGATCACGCCGATGATGTCGTTGATCTTGCGTGAGGCCGCATTGATCTGGTCCATGGTGGTCACCACATTGCCCACCACCTGACCGCCGTGCTGCGCGACGCTGGAGGCCTGGGCGACCAGCTGGTTGGCCTGGCGTGCAGAGTCTGCGTTGTGCCGCACCGTTTCCGTCAGCTGCTGCATGGAGGCCGAGGTCTGCTGCAAGCTGGATGCCGTGAGTTCAGTGCGCCCGCTCAGATCGTGATTGCCTGTGGCGATCTCTTCGGCGGCCACACGCACCGAGCTGCTGGCGTCCCGAATCTGTGCCAACACCCCCGAGAGCTTGCCGGCAAAACTGTTGAAGCTGCCGGCGATCTGGGCCAGTTCATCCTCGCCGTGCGCGTCAATGCGGCGTGACAGGTCGCCGTCGCCCGCGCCGATTTCGTGCATGGCATCGCGCACCAGCGTGAGCTGGCGCAGGCGACGGGTAAGCACCACCCCCAGCAGCGCCACGGCGACGACCAGCACCAGCACACTGGAGATCAGCGATGTGGCCAACATGGCGCGGATCGGCGCCATGGCTTCGCTCTCGTCCAGGGCCACGACCAGCATCCAGGACGTGCCAGCGATCGGCACCACACTCAGCAAGCGACTGCGCCCAGCGATGTCGGTCGGCAGCAGTCCTTTGCTCTTGGCAGCAGCCAGCAGCGGCTCGATCGCGAGGTCTTTGGAGAGTTCGGTGATGGGCTTGAGCGTGAGCCCCTGGTCTTTGTGGGCGATGATCTTGCCGTCCGCAGACACCAGAAAGGCAAAGCTTTGCGGCGTGGGCTGGATGGACGCGACATTGGCTACCACCGACTCCATATACACGTCCCCGGCCGCCACCCCCTTGATTGCGGAGCCCGCACCCACCGGCGTCGCAAAGGTCACCACCAGTTTCTGGTCGGAGGCCGAGATGTAGGGCGGCGTGACCACGGACGTGCCAGCCTGCGCAGCCTGCTTGTACCAGGGGCGCGCAGTGGGGTCGTAGTCGGCGGGGAGGTTGCGGGCTTCGGAGAAAACGTACTTTTTGTCTGCGTAGCCAAAATACGCCGTGCTGAACTTGCCCGCATCACGCAGCATGGCCAGGGACTTGGCGGGCTCTGGCTCTTCAAACGCGGCGATGGAGGCCGCGATGATGCCCGCCTTCGCGCGGGTCCACTCTTCGATGGCCTCCGCATGGCTCTTGGCGGTGGCCTGCCCCTCCTCTGCCAACGCCACCCGCGCTTGTGCGCGGGCGGAGAAATAGTTGACCAGTGTGAGCACCAGCAAGGCGGCCACCATACAGGCGGCAGACACCACCAGGATCTGGCCCTTGAGCGTCTTCAGAAGCGACATGGAGCACCCCTTCAACCGCCCGCGCAGGCGGTGTTCGAAGATGTTACATCCGGTAGCAGTCTGCGCGCCAGAGGGGTAACAAGCGGCGCATGAACGATTGAGCGCCAAAAACAACAACGACCCCGAAGGGTCGATGAAAGCGCACCGGACTGGTGCAAAAGCCACCGGCCAGCGCCGGGCTCAACGCTGCTCAGCGAGCGTCTGCCTTGGTGTCGCTGAACCGGCCGTAGCTCTGCAGGCGCTCGTAGCGGCGGTCCAGCAGGTCCTTGGTCTTGAGGTCTGCCACCTGGCGGAAGGCATCGCCCAGCGCGCGCTTGAGGAAGGCCGCCATCTGCTTGTGGTCACGGTGGGCGCCGCCCACGGGCTCGCTCACGATCTTGTCCACCAGGCCCAGGGCCTTGAGGCGGTGGGCGGTGATGCCCAGGGCGTCGGCCGCCTCTTGCGCCTTCTCACTGGTCTTCCAGAGGATGGACGCGCAACCTTCGGGGCTGATGACTGAGTAGATGGCGTACTGCAGCATCACGACCTGGTCGGCCACACTGATGGCCAGGGCGCCGCCGGAGCCACCTTCGCCAATGATGGTGGTGATGATGGGCACTTCGAGCTGCGCCATCTCGAAGATGTTGCGGCCGATGGCCTCGGACTGGCCGCGTTCCTCAGCGTCAATGCCGGGGTAGGCGCCGGGCGTATCCACAAAGGTGAACACAGGCAGTTTGAACTTCTCGGCCGTCTTCATCAGGCGAAGGGCTTTGCGGTAGCCCTCGGGCTTGCTCATGCCAAAGTTGCGCATGGCGCGCTCCTTCGTGTCACGGCCCTTCTGGTGGCCGATGACCATGCAGGCGTGCCCGTTGAAGCGGGCGAGGCCACCCACGATGGACAGGTCGTCCGCATAGTGGCGGTCGCCGTGCAGCTCGACGAAGTCGGTGAAGATGTCGCGCACGTAGTCGAGCGTGTAGGGGCGCTCGGGGTGGCGGGCGATCTTGGTGATCTGCCAGGGCGACAGTTCGCTGTAGATGTCCTTGGTGAGCTGCTGGCTCTTCTTGCTCAGCTGGTCGATCTCTTCCGAGATATCGACGGCACTCTCGGTCTGCACGTAGCGCAGTTCTTCAATTTTGGACTCCAGCTCGGCGATGGGCTGCTCGAAATCCAGAAAGGTCTTTTTCGCCAACGTTTTTCTCCTTGGGGATCGCACCCGGCGGGGTTGCCACGAATGGCACGCACTGTAACCGGCGTGCCTGCAGTGGTGTCAATAGGTTACAGGCAGGGGGTCCAGAGACCGCCAAATATACCAAGTCGCGACGCTGCACCAGGGCTTCCAGGCCTCGGCCACCTCGCGGGCGTCGCTGCGGCTCACCGGGTCGCCAGAGAAGTAATTCTGGCTGATCCCGCTGATCAACCCCGGGTCGTCCAGGGGCAAAACATTGGGCCGCATCAAATAGAAGATCAAAAACATCTCGGCCGTCCAGCGGCCAATGCCCCGGATGGCCACCAGCTCGGCAATGATGGCCTCGTCATCCATGGCGGCCCAGTCCTTGACGTGCAGCTTGCCACCCTCAAAGTGCATGGCCAGGTCCACCAGGTAGTCCACCTTGCGGGCCGACAGGCCTGCGGCCCGCATGTCATCGATCTTGAGCTTGAGCACGCTGGCGGGCTTCATGCCGCTCGGCAGCAGCGCCACAAAACGCTCCCACACGGCCTGCGCCGAAGCCACGGACACTTGCTGGCCCACGATAGAACGCGCCAGGGTGATAAAGGGGTCGCCCTTGGTCTGCAGCGCGGCGTCGCCAAACTGCGGGATCAGGCGCTTCATCACCCGGTCTTTTTTCACCAGGTGCTTACAGGCCTCGGCCCAGTAGTCGGGCGTGGCCAGCACCAGTGGCGGCGCCGCAGCGTCGTTTGCTATCTTTTTAGAAGCTGCCACCGCTTATTCCACCTGCACTACTGGCATATTTGGCTTCAAAACCATGCTCATTGGGCAGCTTCCCAGGTGGTACCGGCGGCAGAGTCCTTGAGCACGATGCCCTGAGCCAGCAAGTGGTTGCGAATGCGGTCGGCCTCGGCAAAGTTCTTGGCCGCCTTGGCTGCGGCCCGGGCGGCAATCTGCGCCTGAATCTCGGCCTCATCCACCCCCGCCGCACCCGACTGAAGAAACGCTTGCGGGTCGCCCTGCAAGATGCCCAAGCAACCACCCAGCGCCTTCAGCAGCCCGGCCAGTTCGGCTGAGCGGGTCTTGTTGACCTCGCTCGCCAGGTCAAACAGCACGGCCACTGCCTCGGGCGTGCCAAAGTCCTCGTCCATCGCGGCCTTGAAGCGGGCTGCGTAGGGGCTGGTCCAGTCGATGGACGCCACCTGCGCCGGGGTCACCAAACTGAGGGCCGTGTACAGGCGCTTGAGCGCCAGGCGTGCGTCGTCGAGGTGGGCATCGCTGTAGTTCAGCGCGCTGCGGTAGTGGGCCCGCACGATAAAAAAGCGCACCGTCTCCGCGTCATAGGTCTTGAGCACGTCGCGGATGGTGAAGAAGTTGCCCCGGCTCTTGGACATCTTCTCGTTGTCCACGCGCACAAAGCCGTTGTGCACCCAGAACTTGGCCAGCGGTTTGCCCGTGGCACCTTCACTCTGGGCAATTTCGTTCTCGTGGTGGGGGAACTGCAGGTCCGCGCCGCCGCCGTGGATGTCAAAGGTTTCACCCAGCGTGGCGCCGCACATGGCCGAGCACTCGATATGCCAGCCGGGTCGGCCCGAGCCAAAGCTGCTGTCCCATTTGGCCTCGGGGGGTTCCTCGGGCTTGGAGGCTTTCCACAGCACGAAGTCGAGCGGGTCTTCCTTGCCGTCCAGCACTGCTACGCGCTCGCCGGCGCGCAGCTCGTCGAGCGACTTGCCCGAGAGCTTGCCGTAGCCATCGAACTTGCGCACGGAGTAGTTCACATCGCCGTTGCTCGCCCGGTAGGCAAGGCCCTTGCCTTCCAGCTGGCCGATGAGCGAGAGCATCTGGGGCACATATTCGGTAGCGCGGGGCTCGACCGACGGCGACTCGATGCCCAGCAGGCCGATGTCCTGGTGCATCGCAGCAATCATCTCGTCAGTGAGCTGGCGGATGGTGATGCCCCGCTCCAGCGCGCGCTTGATGATCTTGTCGTCGATGTCGGTGATGTTGCGAACATAAGTTACGCGCAGGCCGCTGGCCTTGAGCCAGCGCTGCACCACGTCAAACGCCATCATCATGCGGGCGTGGCCGATGTGGCACAGGTCGTAGATGGTCATGCCGCACACATACATGCGCACATGGCCAGGTTCGAGCGGGGAAAAGTCCTCCAATGCACGCGACAGCGTGTTGTAGATGCGCAAACTCATGGGATTTCAGTAACGGGAGACTTGATGGGGGTGGGTGAGCGCCTGAGACTCACCCGGCAGCAGCGGAACTCGGCCCTTGGAAGGGGGTGGCCCGGCAAGGGGCGTCCAGCAAAATCACCAGCGGCAACAGCGTACCGTCATGACAACCCCCTCAGCTACAATCCGCCGCAGTATAAGCCCCCGCCCGGGCTGGCTGCCGCCCAACTCCTTTGTACCCCCATGAAGCAAGTCCGACGCACACTCCCACGCCTCCTGCGCCTTCTGGCACTGACCGCCCTGATGGGCACGGGCGTGGTCCACGCGGACGACTATGCCGACATCACCCAGCTGCTCAAGGCAGGCAAGGCGTCCGAGGCGCTGGCCAAGGCCGACCAGCGCCTGGCAGCCAACCCGCGTGACCCCCAACTGCGCTTCTTGCGCGGCGTGGCCCAGACGGACTCGGGCAAGCAGGCCGACGCCATCGCCACCTTCACCAAGCTCACCGAAGAGTACCCCGAGCTGCCCGAGCCCTACAACAACCTGGCCGTGCTGTACGCCAACCAGAACCAGCTGGACAAGGCCCGCACAGCGCTGGAAATGGCGATCCGCACCAACCCCAGCTATGCCACCGCGCAGGAAAACCTGGGCGACATCTACGCCAAGCTGGCCAGCCAGGCCTACAACAAGGCGCTGCAGCTGGATGCCAACAACGCCAACTCCGTCAAACCCAAGCTGGCGCTGATCCGCGAGCTGTTCTCCAACGAGCCCGGTAGCAAGGCCGGCCGCCCTGCTGCTGCCGCACCGGCTCCCGCCGTGGTAGTGACCCAGCGTCCCGCAGCCGCTCCTGCGCCCACGCCAGCCCCTGCAGCGGCTGCACCAGCGCCGGCCACCCCGGCTCCTGCACCTGCCGCGACTCCTGCGCCTGCGGCCGCCCCCACACCAGCGGCCAGCCCTGCAGCGGCGCCCGCGCCGGCCCCTGCCGCAGCAGCGGCGGCTGACGCGTCCACTCAGGCGGTGACCGCCGCCGTTCAGGCCTGGGCTGCAGCCTGGGCCGCCAAGGACATGAAGGCTTATCTGGGCGCCTACGACAAGTCGTTCGACCCGCCAGGCCGCCAGGGCCGTGCTGCCTGGGAAAAGGAGCGTGAAGCGCGCATCGTCGGCAAGTCCAAGATCAGCGTGAAGCTGTCCGACATCAATGTGTCGGTGCAAGGCGACAAGGCCACCGCCCGCTTCCGCCAGGCCTACAGCGCTGATTCGCTGAACGTCAGCAGCCGCAAGACCCTGGACCTGGTCCACAACAACGGTCGCTGGACCATCGTCCGCGAATCCACGGGCGGTTGACCATGCTCCCCGAGGCGGCGCCTGCGCCTTCCGCGCGGGCTTTTTTTTTGCCCCAGCGCACAGCTGATTGATGTTTCGCATGTTCGTGCCCCTGACCTACCCGGGCCGCCGGGCCGCATCGGCGATGCTGCTGCTGCTGGGCACCTCGCTGGCCACGCCCGCCCTGCCGCAGGGCGCCAAGGCACGGCGTGCGGCCGCTGCGCACGCAGCATCCACCACGCCCCCTGTCGCCCCCGCGCCGGCAGAGTTGCGTGACGGCCAGGCGGAGGCCCGCCTCATGGCGGTCTATAAACTCGTGGCCGAAGGGCGCGGGCGGGAAGCCCTGGCACAGGCAGAAAGCCTGGCGCGCGACTACCCCAACTTCCAGCTGGCCCAACTGGCCGTAGGCGATCTGCTCATGTCGCGCACGCGCCCGCTACGGCACCTGGGCGATGTGGCCCCCGAGCCAGACTCGGCCCGCAGCATCCAGGCAGCAGCGGCGCTGGCCGAGCTGCGCACCGAATCGCGCCAGCGTGTGGATGCGCAACGCAGCCGCCCCCCCGCCAACGCCATCCCCGCGCAGTTCCTGGAGCTGTCGCCCCGCTCGCGTCACGCCATTGCGGTGGACACCTCGCGCTCGCGGCTGTACCTCTTTGAAAACACCGCGCAGGGCCTGCGGCTGGTGGCCGACTATTACGCCTCCGTGGGCAAGCTCGGTATCGAAAAAGAGGTGGAAGGCGACCAGCGCACGCCGCTGGGGGTTTACTTCATCACCAGCCGCCTGGACCCGGCTAAGCTCAAGGACTTCTACGGCGCGGGCGCCCTGCCCATCAACTACCCCAACCCCCTGGACCAGAGCCGGGGCAAGACCGGCAGCGGCATCTGGCTGCATGGCACGCCGCCCGACCAGTTCTCGCGCGCGCCCTTGGCCACCGACGGCTGCCTGGTGCTGGCCAACCCCGACCTCGAACGCATCCTGCGCACGGTGGAGCCCCGCTCCACCCCCGTGGTCATTGCGCGGCAGCTGCAGTGGGTACAACCCCACAGCGTGGCTGCCGACCGCAAATCGTTCGACGCCGTGCTCAACGCCTGGCGCACCGCCAAGACCGAAGGGGACATGAAGCGCCTGCTGGACTTTTATGCGCCCGACTTCCAGAGCTACCGCAAGAAGCCGCTGGAAGAATGGACCCAGGTGCTGCAGGCCGAGGCCCGCGCCCTCAAGGGACGGGAACTCCAGCTCAAGGACAAGTCTTACCTGCGGTGGACAGACTCGGCCGACACCATGGTGGTAACGTTCGGCGAAGTCGCCGAAGGCGCACGCACGGGGCCGGTCAAGCGCCAGTACTGGACGCGCCGCGGCCAACAATGGCAGATCTTTTTCGAAGGAGTGATTGGATGATTTCCAGAAGAAATTCGACGGTAGCGCTGGCAAGTATTGCCCTGGCTGCTATGTTTACAGTAGCACCCGCCCAGGCGCAAGACGCTCCCAAGGTCAAGCTGGCCACGTCGATGGGTGACATCGTGGTGCAGCTCGATGCGGCCAAGGCTCCCAAGACGGTCGAGAACTTTCTGGCCTATGTGAACAGCAAGCACTACGACGGCACGATCTTCCACCGTGTGATCGACGGCTTCATGATCCAGGGCGGCGGCTTCACCCCCGACATGCAGCAAAAGCCCACCAAGGCTCCCATTCCGCTCGAAGCCAAGAACGGCCTCAAGAACGACACCTACACCATCGCCATGGCGCGCACCGGTGATCCCAACTCGGCCACTTCGCAGTTCTTCATCAATGTGAAGGACAACGCCATGCTCAATGCCCCCAGCCCCGACGGCCACGGCTATGCCGTGTTCGGCAAGGTGGTCGAAGGCACTGCCGTGGTGGACAAGATCAAGGCTGTGGCCACCGGCAACAAGGGCCCGCACCAGAACGTGCCCAACACCCCCATCACCATCAACTCCGCCACCGTGGTGAAGTAATTTTTTCAAGAAAGCACTGCAATGAGCAATCCACAAGTTGAACTCCACGTGACCATCAACGTGGCCGAGACCGCCACCCAGGGCGTGATCACCCTGGAACTGGACGCCGAGAAAGCCCCCAAGTCCACCGCCAACTTCCTGAGCTATGTGAACAGCGGCTTCTACAACGGCACCGTGTTCCACCGCGTGATCAAGAACTTCATGATCCAGGGCGGCGGCATGACGGCTGACATGAAGCAAAAGGAAACCCAGGCCCCCATCGAGAACGAAGCCAAGAACGGCCTGAAGAACGACAAGTACACCGTGGCCATGGCCCGCACTGGCGACCCCCACAGCGCCACAGCGCAGTTCTTCATCAATACGGTGGATAACGCCTTCCTGAACCACAGCTCGCCCACCGCACAAGGCTGGGGCTATGCCGTGTTCGGCAAGGTCGTGAAGGGCCAGGACGTGGTGGACGCCATCAAGGCCGTGCGCACCACCCGCAAGGGCTTCCACGACGACGTGCCTTTTGACGCCGTCGTGATCGACAAGGCCGTGGCCCTGTAAATCCACCGCCTGGTCCGGGCCTTGACTGCCGACCCGTTGACGACCGTGCCCCTGTTCGAGGAGCTTGTTGCTCCACCGCACTGGCGCACGGTCGATTTCATTTCAGACCTGCACCTGCAGGCCAGCGAGCCCGCCACCGTGGCTGCATTCCAGCAGTATCTGGAGAGCACACCGACAGACGCCCTCTTCATCCTGGGCGACCTGTTCGAGGTGTGGGTGGGCGACGATGCCCTGCGCGAGCCCGGCAGCTTCGAGGCCCAGGGTTGCGCACTTCTGCGGGCCGCCACGCAGCGCCTGCCGGTGTACTTCATGCACGGCAACCGCGATTTTCTGGCAGGCCCTGACTTCCTGGCTGCGTGCGGCATCACTGGCCTGGCAGATCCCACGGTCCTGACCTTTGGCGGCCAGCGGTATGTGCTGAGTCACGGCGATCTGCTGTGCCTGGACGATGTGGACTACCAGCGGTTTCGCCTGCAGGCCCGCAGCGCTGCCTGGCAGCAGCAGTTTCTGACCCAGCCCCTGGCCACGCGCCGAGCACAGGCGCGCGGCATCCGCCAGGAGAGTGAGGCCAAAAAACAATCCGGCGCCAGCTATGCCGATGTGGACGGCCCCGCCGCCGTCGCCTGGCTGCAGGCCGCTGGCGCACACACCCTCATCCACGGCCACACCCACCGGCCGGCCCACCATGTGCTGGCCCCGGGGCTGCAGCGCGTGGTGCTGAGCGACTGGGATGCTGCGGCATTGCCCCCCCGTCTGGAAACACTGCGTTTGTCCAGCGCGGGCTTGGAACGGCTGTCCCTGGCCCCCAAGTAACAGCGGTCATGAACTGAGCGGGCCCACCTCCCGCAGCCCGATCGCCATGCCCCCCTTGCTCAACCGCCTCTGGCGCCGCGTGCGCGCCACCGTGGCCCCGGTGCCGGACATCTCGGCCACGCTGTGGCTGCAGACCGTGCAGCGCTACCCGTTTCTGGCCGCGCTGTCGCTGCACGACCAGGCCAAGCTGCGCGTGCTGAGCGCCCTCTTCTTGCACCACAAGGAATTCCACGGTGCCCATGGCCTCGTGGTAACCGACGCCATGGCCATCGACATTGCCGCGCAGGCCTGCCTGCCCCTGCTGCACTGGGGCGACCCCGCCAAGGCACTCGACTGGTACGACGATTTTGTGGGCATCGTGCTGCACCCTGGCGAAGCCGTGGCCCGCCGCCAGACGATGGACGAGGCAGGCGTGGTGCACGAGCACACCCAGGTGCTGCTGGGCGAGGCCATGGAGCGCGGCCCCATCATGCTCAGCTGGCAGCATGTGAGCAACGCCACCGAGAACACCGCGCGCGGCCACAACGTGGTGGTGCACGAGTTCGTGCACAAGCTCGACATGAAGAACGGCCAACCCAACGGCTGCCCGCCCTTGCCCGCAGGCTTTATGGGCGCACGCACCGGCCGTGCGGCGTATGAGGCGTGGTGGGCAGCCTGGGAGCCCGCCTACGAACAGTTTCGCGAGCGCGTGATCATGGCCGAGCGCTTCGGCGCCGAACGGCCCTGGCTGGACGCGTACGGCGCCACCTCGCAGTCCGAATTCTTTGCCGTGGCCTGCGAGGCGTACTTTGTGAACCGCGAACGGTTTGCGCTGGAATTTCCGGGGTTGATGCCGGTGCTGGATGCGTTCTTCCAGCGCCCCGTGGGCTGAGCGTGGCCGCACGCATGGGAGCCCACGCCCTTTATAGCCTGATTGGAGTCGCAGCGCCTGCCGCCGCCGGTACATGCAAGCGCAGTCACTCAGACTGCAGCCGTGCTCCAGGGCGCCGCCTCAAGCGCCCAGAGCGCTTTCCACCGCCTGCTTGGCTTCTTCCAGACTGCTGAAAAACTGGGTGGGCTGCGGCATGGCCTTGGGCAGATGGGCGGGCGGCGGCCACAGGCGGTCGTCTGTCCAGGCGGCGGTCCACCCGCCGATGTCTTTGCGCTTGATGGAGCAAAGTGCTTGCCCGTCCACGTTGGCTATCCAGGTGGTCGGCGGGTTATGGTCCCAGATGACATGTGCCATGGCGCCCTCTCACGGTTGCTGAACCATTGTAGGAAGCCTGAGCAAAATTGGGCAATGGCGTTCACCCCACCCCCGCAGCCATCCGGCAACAGAGCGGGAAGCAAAGCAAAACGACGGCAGGCGCTCGTGCAGCACCCGGCCAGTCATCAGCCAGCAGCCAGCGCGCGCCGCGCGGCCTGGGCCACGCTCGCAGCATCCACCCCAAAAAACTGCCTCAGCGCCGCCCGCGTGTCACTGCGGCCAAAGCCGTCGGTGCCAAGGGTGATGTACTTGCGGCCTTCGGGGATGAACGCGCGCACCGTCTCGGGCACTGCGCGCACGTAGTCGGTGGCGGCAATCACTGGTCCACGGGTTGAGGCCAGTTGCTGGGTCAGCCATGCGGGGGCAGGCTGGGCATCGCCCGCCAGCCAGCGCTGCTCGCAGGCCACACCATCGCGGGCCAACTCGCTCCAGCTGGTGACGCTGAGCACGGTCACATCCACGCCTTCGCTGGCGAGTTGCTCGGCGGCCTTGACCACCTCGGTCAGGATGGCGCCAGAGCCCATCAGGGTGACGCTTTGGGACGAAATCGCGCCGTCGCGCTGGTGCATATTGCCTGAGTAGCTCCTGAAAACATAGCACCCACGCAACACACCTTCCGCCGCATCGGCAGGCAAATCGGGCTGGGCGTAGTTCTCGTTCATCAGCGTGACGTAGTAGAAAACGTCGCGCTGCTCGGTCACCATCTCGCGCATGCCGGCGTCGATGATGACGGCCATCTCGCCCGCATAGGCCGGGTCGTAGGCCTTGCAGTTGGGGATGGTGGCCGCCACCAAATGGCTGCTCCCGTCCTGGTGCTGCAGGCCCTCACCGCCCAGCGTGGTGCGGCCCGACGTGGCGCCGAGCAAGAAGCCACGCGCGCGCTGGTCCGCAGCCGCCCAGATGGCGTCGCCCACGCGCTGGAAGCCGAACATGGAGTAGTAGATGTAGAAAGGCAGCATGGCCAGGCCGTGCACGCTGTAGCTGGTGGCGGCTGCCGTCCAGCTCGCAATCGCACCGGCTTCGCTGATGCCCTCTTCCAGAATCTGCCCATCGAGCGCCTCGCGGTAGCTCAGCACCGAGCCGATGTCCTCGGGCGCGTAGCGCTGACCCACGCTGCTGTAGATGCCCACCTGTTTGAACAGATTGGCCATGCCGAAGGTGCGCGCCTCGTCGGCCACGATGGGCACGATGCGCGGGCCCAGCGTGGCGTCTTTGAGCAGGCTACCCAGCATGCGCACAAAGGCCATGGTGGTGCTCATTTCCTTGCCATCGGCCTGCAGCGCGAACTGCGCGTAGCTTTCGATGGCGGGCACAGGCAGCGCCTCGCAGGTCGTGTCGCGGCGGGGCAGATAGCCGCCCAGGGCCTGGCGGTGGCTGCGCAGGTAGCGCATCTCGGCGCTGTCTTCGGCAGGCTTGTAGAAAGCGAGGCTCGTCGCCTGCTCGTCACTCAAGGGCAGATTGAAGCGGTTGCGGAATTCGATGAGGTCGGTCTCGTCCAGCTTCTTCTGGCTGTGCGTGGTCATCTTGCCTTGCCCTGCAGTGCCCATGCCGTAGCCCTTCTTGGTGTGAGCCAGGATCACGGTGGGCTGGCCCTTGTGGGCGCTAGCTGCAGCATAGGCGGCGTGGATCTTGACGAGGTCATGCCCGCCGCGCTTCAGGCGGTCGATCTGCTCGTCCGTCATGCCCTGCGCCAGGGCGGCCAGCTCGGGGTTCTGGCCGAAGAAGTTGTCGCGGTTGAAGCGGCCGTCCTTGGCGGCAAAGGTCTGCATTTGCCCATCGACCGTGCCTTCCAGCGTGCGCACCAGCGCTCCGGTCAGGTCGCGGGCAAACAGGCCGTCCCAGTCGCTGCCCCAGACCAGCTTGACCACGTTCCAGCCTGCGCCTGCAAACAGGCGCTCCAGCTCGTCGATGATGCGGCCGTTGCCGCGCACCGGGCCGTCCAGGCGCTGCAGGTTGCAGTTGACCACCCAGACGAGGTTATCGAGGCCCTCGCGTGCGGCCAGGGTCAGGGCGCTCATGCTCTCGGGCTCGTCCATCTCGCCGTCGCCAAACACGCCCCACACCTTGCGGCCCTCGCAGTTAAGCAGGTTGCGGTGCGTGAGGTAGCGCATGAAGCGCGCGTGGTAGATGCTGCTGATGGGGCCAATGCCCATGGAGCCGGTGGGGAACTGCCAGAAATCCGGCATCAGCCAGGGGTGCGGATAGCTCGACAGGCCCTGCGCGCCTGCACCCGGCGCCGTCAGCTCTTGGCGGTAGTGCTGCAGGTCCTGCTCGGACAGGCGCCCTTCCAGAAAAGCCCGCGCATAGACACCCGGCGCGCTGTGCGGCTGAAAGAACACCAGGTCGCCCCGGTGCTGCCCTGCGCCCAGACCCTCCCGCGCGCGGAAGAAATGGTTGAAGCCACTCTCAAACAGATCCGCCGCGCTGGCGTAGCTGGCGATGTGGCCGCCCAGCTCGCCATACGCCTGGTTGGCCCGCACCACCATGGCCAGCGCGTTCCAGCGCACGATGGAGGCCACGCGCTCCTCGATGGCCAGGTCGCCGGGGAACACGGGCTGGTCCTGCACCGCCACGGTGTTCACGTACGGCGTGTTCAGGTCGGGCTGCCAGCCAATGCGCTGCGCGCGTGCCACCCGCACCAGCTCTTGCAGCATGTGCCGCGCGCGCTCGGGGCCTTCGGTGGCGACCAGCGCCAGGAAGGCATCGCGCCACTCGGCGGTTTCTTCGGGGTCGGCGTCCAGCGGGGCGCCGGGGGCTTGTTGCAGCAGGGCGTGGGATGTGAGGGCGTTCATGGCAGCCACTGTAGCGAGGCTGGCTCCAAATGAGTTGCCGTTTTGCCTTTTGCGCCATGCCGCCATAGCACTTTATGCCGCCAAAGCCATAAACTGCAGCACATGAAACTGGACACCCTCGATTTGCGCATCCTGGCCGAGCTGCAGGCTGACGGCTCTCTGTCCAACGTGGAGCTGGCGCGGCGCGTGCACCTGTCGCCCTCGCCCTGCCTGGCGCGGGTAAAGGCGCTGGAGGCGGCAGGCGTCATCAGCCGCTATGTGGCGCTGGCCAATGCGGCGGCGCTGGGGCTGGGCCTGAATGTGTTCATCAGCATCAGCCTCAAGACGCAAAGCAAGGAAGCCCTGGCCGACTTTGAACGCCGCATTGCCGAGCACGACGAGGTGATGGAGTGCTACCTGATGAGCGGCGACAGCGACTACCTGATTCGCGTGGCGCTGGCCGACATCGGGGCGCTGGAGCGGTTCATCTTGGAGCAGCTGTCGCCCATTCCAGGCGTGGAGAAGATCCGGTCCAGCTTTGCTCTCAAGCAGGTGCGCTACAAGACCGCCCTGCCCTTACCCAGCGCCTGAGCACGCTCCTTGCGGCGATCATCGCGGCGACCCCTATTTACGCGCCACGTCGCTCTTCGCCAAGCGCTTGCGAAGTTCGCGGATCAGCGCCTTGGCACGTGCCTCATTGGCAGGGCCCATGCGCAGCAGGATCTTCTGGCCGCTGGGTAGCGCCTCCAGCGCGGGGTCCACAAACTCGTAGCGCACCCAGGGGCGGAGGTTTGGCACGTCGGTATTCACGGGCATGAGCTTGACCTGCAGCGGGCCAGCGCGCTCGGGCGCCTGCAGCAGCTGGTCCAGCACCGCCACCAGGCGGTCGTTGAAGTAGCGCCGGGGGTAGCCCAGCTCTTCATACGCTTGCTGAAACAGCGGGTACAGCCGCGCGTACAGCGCCACGGCGGGCTCCATCGGTACCGCTTCGGCGAACGCCAAGAAGGCGCTGTAGCGTGCGGCATTGGCCGCCGCGATGGTGGTGGGCGCGTCGCCAGTGCCATCCACCACAAACCGCTGCGCCGTGGGCTGCACCGGCCACATGCGCGATGGCGCGTGGGCACGCCCCAGGTTGTCCACCGAGGCCACCACGCGGCGAACAAACCCATCGGTCTGCAGAAACGTCGCCAGCTTGTCGCGGCCCAGCAGCTCGGCCAACAGCTCTGTCACCCGGGCGTCGGACTCAGCCAGCGCAGGCAAGGCAGCGTCGGGCGGTGCCAGCGAATCCACCGGGTTCTGCGGCCCCGACGCCTCGGGGGCGGGCGGGGGCGCTGCCGGTGCGGCTGGAGCGGCGACCACAGGGGGTGGCGCTGCCGCTGGCTCTACCGGCCGCAGCCAGAACCACCAGGCAGCGCCAGCAGCCACTGCGCATGCCAAGGTGATCAGCCCGATCCAGAGGGCGGGAGAAGTACGCTCTGGCGCGGGGCGAAATTCTGCGGTGTCTTGATCGGGCATGGGCTCTCCTTCAACACAGGAACAACCCTTGTCCGAGCCTACGCAGCATCAGGCGTTCCCTCTCAGTCCCACATGGGGCGTGCACGATTGGACAGCCGCACACCCAGGCCTCGGTAACGCGATGTAGCCCGCCCCGGGCCGGCCCGCGAATAGGCCCTGCTTAAAACGCCGTCGGTGTGGTGGACAGCGACTCCAGCCAGGCCACCGTGGCAGCCAGCTCGGACGGGCGAATTTCGTGCGCACTGGGGAACTCGCGGTACGTCACCGTCACCGGCAGCGGCGCCATGTGGTGGGCAATGGCCTGGGCGTTGGCCAGCGGGATCACGTTGTCGTGGGTGCCGTGGCTCAGCCACAGCTGCTTGCCGCGCAGCGCATCGGCGGGCGCCGTCAGCGGCACCACCTGGGGCAGCAGGCGGCTGTGCCATACCAGGCCCGCCTGCATCAGGGCAGGCCGAGTCAGTAGCAGCGACAACGCCATGATGCCGCCCTGGCTAAAGCCGCCCACCACCACCCGCTCGGGCGGAATGCCCAGCTGCTCGGCAGCAGACTCGACGGCCTGGGCCACCATGGCGCGGCTTTGCGCCTCTTGCTCTTCGTTGATGGTGCGCTCGCCATTGGGCTCGATGGAAAAATCAAACCACGCGTGCGAGCCCGGCCCCATGCGGAACGGCGCCCGCAGGCTCAGCACATGGAACCGGTCCGGGATCTGCGGGGCCAGGCTGAACAGGTCCTGCTCGTTGCTGCCCACGCCATGCATCAGCACCAGCAGCCAGGGCCGGGGTGTCGTGGCGGCAGCGGGGCGCTGCAAAAAGGAGAGCGGCAAGGTAAGCATAAATGTGCGCCTCGAACGGTTTAGGGCCAAAAACGGGTGGAGTGCGAGGATTTCCGTGTCAGTGCACCGGCTCCAGCGCAAAAGCGTCCATCGACAGCATGCTGTACATCACCTCTCGGCTCAAGTAGTTTGCGTGCAGATCATCGCCCGCCGCACCCAGGGCAAAAAAGATGGGCAGAAAGTGGTCTTCGGTGGGGTGCGCGCGGTGGGCATGGGGGGCCTGGCTGCGGTAGTTGAGCAGCGCGGCCATGTCACCACGGGCCAGAGCGTCCTCGATCCAGCGGCTGAACTCCAGCACATAGGGCGCAGGTTCGCGCTCTCCGCCAAAAAACTCGGCCAGGTTGTGCGTCATGCTGCCCGACCCCACCACCAGCACGCCCTGGCTGCGCAGGCTGCGCAAGGCAGCGCCCAGCGCATACACATCGGCCGGGCCAGCGCCCCCGGGCAAAGCTACCTGCACCACAGGCACGTCGGCCTGCGGGAACAAATGCATCAGCGGCACCCAGGCGCCGTGGTCAAAGGGGCGTGCGGCGTCACCTTGGGCTGCCACGCCAGCGGCTTGCAGCAGGCCCAGCACCTCCTGCGCCAGCGCAGGCGATCCAGGGGCCGGGTATTGCAGTTGGTACAGCGCAGGGGGAAACCCGCCAAAGTCGTGCCAGGTGGCGGGCTGCGGCCCGGTCATCACCTGCACCGACCGTGCCATCCAGTGCGGCGACATGACCACCACACCCCGCAGGCCGGGGTACTGCGACTTCAGGCTCTGGCCCCATTGCGTGAGCGCTGGACCGGTCGTGCCCGCATCCAGCGCAAACAAGGGCGCGCCGTGCGACACAAACAGGGCCGGAATTGCAGCAAAAACTGGAACGGGGGCTTGGGCAGAGGCAGACATGACAACTCCATCAAGGGATGCCATGAATGTAGGACTGATAGCCTGCGATACCAAGCCCTGCAGGGCAGACAGATTGTTCTACGGGTGATGCCAATCAACCATTGACAGGCCGATGGCGCACCGTGGGCAACACCTGCACATACCTCCTGACGCGCAAGCCTCAGGCCCCGTCGCGCACCCGGCCCCGCAGCGCCTTGGTCTCGCCCCGCTGCGTCTTGCTTTGCAGGCGCCGCTGTTGCGAGCCATAGGTGGGTTTGGTGGCCCTGCGCACGCGGGGCGGCACGGCCACGCTGTTGACCAGCGCGTTCAGGCGCTCCAAGGCGTCGGCACGGTTCAGCTCCTGGCTGCGGTATTGCTGGGCCTTGATGACCACTACACCGTCTTGGGTGATGCGGGTGTCGCGCAGGGCCAGCAGGCGCTCCTTCACGCCCTCGGGCAGCGACGATGCCGCCACGTCAAACCGCAGGTGGACGGCGCTCGATACCTTGTTGACGTTTTGCCCGCCCGCGCCCTGCGCGCGCATGGCGGTGATTTCAACCTCGTCCTCAGAGACCTGCAGGGGCAGCGGGGCCATGGTCGTGAAATCCCCCGCGCCCAGCCATCAGGCCGCTGGCTGCTGGGCCAGCAACTGCGCCAGCCCGTCAATCGCCAGGCCATAGCCCAGCACGCCAAATCCACACATCACCGCCTTGGCGGCGGCCGCCATGTACGAATGGTGGCGGTAGGCCTCGCGCGCATGCACATTGCTGATGTGCAGCTCGATCAGGGTGATGCCTGTGCCCTTGATGGCGTCGTGCAGGGCAATGCTGGTGTGGGTGTAGGCCCCGGCGTTGATGACCACGCCCGCCAGCTCGCCCGCTGCGTGCAGGCGACCCGCCTCATGAATCCAGTCCACCAAGGCGCCTTCGTGGTTGCTTTGGTGAAAACGCAGCGCAAAACCGTGGCGATTGCAGGCATCAGTGCAGAGCTTTTCCACATCAGCCAGGGTGGCGGCGCCGTACACGGCGGGCTCGCGCGTGCCCAGCAGGTTCAGATTGGGGCCGTTGAGGACAAAAACGGTTTTATTGGCGGTCACAGACAAGTCTCCGGGGCAATGCGCCTGCCACGCTGGCAGGCCAGAGTGCGGGATTATGAAGCGCCAAGAAAAAAGCGGCCCCGAAGGACCGCTGTAAAAGGCAGCCTGTGCAACGCTGCCTGTGAGCGACTCGCGCCCAAGAGGTTGGTGACAGACCAGCCGCTGGGGGCTGGTCAACGGTCCCAGTGGCGACCGTGGCCGTGCCCGTGGTGGCGATGGCCGTAGCCGTAACCGCCGTAAACCACCGCTGGGGGTGGCGTGTAGTACACCGGGG
>Ga0209960_1001440_pt1 | contig 31520 bp, 31 predicted proteins | sample ThiBiot_500_plan_2_FD_183947 | JGI IMG/M metagenome (GOLD analysis project Ga0209960, IMG submission 183947) | Wastewater bioreactor microbial communities from Cape Town, South Africa - Thiocy_expt_500_plan (SPAdes) | ecosystem: Engineered > Bioreactor > Thiocyanate-remediating >... | reverse complement strand
GCAGGAAAACCGATATAGTTGAAAATATATTCCCAGTCGTGAGGGAATTTCAGGTTTCTGAAAGACGTTTCGGAAGTGTTGGTTGGTCTCTCGTGAGAAGGCAACAGAACAGTTTTCGGCAACGGAATCCCAATTTTTGACATCAATGCATTATTAAAAAATTTCTCGTCTGCACTCCACCAGAATGGATTGTTGATGACGTAAGTTCCGTTCACAGCAGCATTTTTAAGGTAAGCTCTGTAGAAAGGGACGTCCTGCGAAATCCTATCGATAATCACGGCATAGCCATAATCTGCACCTTGTTCCAGTTTGTCGATTTGAACTGGTTCTGCAATATATTCGCCTTTTCCAAGCTCATTAACTTTATCAATAAAAGCCCAAGGAAAAGTATCTTCCATTCCGAATAAAATTCCAATTTTTTTTGCCATAATGTTTTGTTTTTTGTCAGAAGTCCGATATTGGATGTCTGAAGTTTATATGTTTATTTTATTAATTTAAAACTATTTGCCTCGCTGATTAAGCAAATTAGGCAGATTTTTCATGATTATATATTTGCTAAATCAATAAAATCTACGAGAGATTTATTTTAAGATTTACCCGAAAAACCTTCCAATGAATGTCGGAAAAACCATTCTCCAAAGTACCCAATCATGATCTATCCATTTTTGCTCATCATACCAATGGTTGATTCCTTTTTCGGTTAAGATTCCTGCCATTTTTCTGGTTGGCTCCAAACAAATGTCACGGTCAGATGTACTGAGAACAATATGCATATGTTTATATTTCCAGGCTTCGTCATTTTTCACGAATTCATCCGGGCAATTGAAATAAATCAGTTGGTCTTGATAACCGTCCATAAAATTCCTGATGTTAAAAGCGCCTGACAAACAGAAAAGATGCGAAACCAAATCCGGAAATCTGAACGCAAAATTAGCAGCGTGATAACCTCCGAAACTTGCGCCTGCAACAGCTATGCGATGTGTGTTGTGAGTTCTTTGGATGTAAGGAATGAATTCCTGAACGAGAAACTGAACGTACATCTCGTAATTTCTGATTCTTTCGTAAGGAGAAATTCCTTTATCATAAAAACTGAATTTATCAATCGTCTGAACATTGAATAATTTTAAAATTCCGTTATCTGTGAAATGAGAAATACTTCCGTTCAAATGAAAATCGGCATTCTGAGTATAAGAACCTTGCGAAGTCGGGAACATAATAATCGGATAACCGAAATGTCCGGTAACTTCGACCTGAAGGCTCATTCCAAGAATGTGTGAATAATAATCTGTATGTGTTATTTGAGGCATCTTTTTTATGATTGATGAATGATAATTGATAAAAGATTAATTAAAATTGTGAGGTTTTCAAAGACAGAATCTAACTCGTTGGTTTTTCTTTTGGAGGAAGAATATTCAGGATTTGTTCTGTGACAACTTCTGCTGCTTGGTCTAGTCTTTCCGCGATGATATCTGCAGTTTTTGCTTTGTAAACAATTCCAATATGATAATCGATTGGTAAAAATTTTTCCACTTCGTCACTTTGTAAATTCTGAGTATTGGGATGCTTATCTTTTGCTAATGCCACAATCAATCCGGAATATAATTTTTGAGTTTCCTCAACTGAATAGTGAGTTCCTTCTAATAACGCATTTTCCAGTCTTGCCCATTCTCGCCAGATATTAACTCCGGTTGCAGCTTCAACCATATCAGGAATATGAGCACCACCAACTCTGGAAGATGTTTCAAGGAAATAGTATCGTCCGTCTGTTCCTCTGATATATTCACTGTGAGTTGCGCCGTTTTGGATTCCGAATTTATCCAAGACTTGTTTGTTGATTTGGTCTAAACCTTTTGCTTCTTCCGAATTTTTGTCTAAAGTTTTAGTGCGAAAAACGCCGCCTTCGTGAGAAACTTTCATTGGTGGAGAAAGGTATTTTGAAAAGCAGGAAAACACGATTTCTTTGTTATAAACCAAGCAATCCACGTGATAAACGTCGCCTGGCTTAAAAGCTTCTAAAAGGAATTTGTAACGTTCATCGCCAAGATTTTCCACAGCCGGCCAAAGTTCATCCGCAGAATTGATTTTCTTAATACCACTTGCGGAAGCTTCGGAACGTGGTTTTAAAACCCAAGGTCCGGGAACATCCTGTGTGAACTGGTGAAGTTTTGCATCATTGAAAATGGAAGAAAATTCAGGAACAGAAATGCCGTTGTCTTTTGCCTGTTGGCGCATTGCTAACTTGTCTCGGAAATAACGATGTGTCGTTTGTCCCATTCCTGGAATACGGTAAGTTTCCCGAATCATTGCTGCTTTTTCTACATCGTAATCATCCAAAGCAATGACGGCGTCGATTTGGTGATTTTTCATCAGGTAAGCAAATCCCTGAACCAAATGGTCAAGATTCCAGACCGAAGGTTCAAGTTCTGGCATATAATAAATCTCGTCTATGGCGTGCCAAGGCCAAGGTTTTTCCTTCAGGTTTTCTGATGTGATCAAAATGACTTTGTTGCCGAGTTTTTTGCACTCGTCCATGAAATCATAACCTTTGTAATAACAAGAGATACAGACAATAGTTTTTTCCATATTTCAAATTTTTTGTACAGTTTTAGATAATGGTGTACAAATGTGTTTTTTTATTTGATATTCTAATTTCGCAACTGTGTGAGGGCGAAGGGCATTGTTGGAGCTCTTTCCGAAAACTTTGCCAGGTTTTTCGGAAAAGCGACTGCCCGTAGACCGACCCGCTTGTTTCGTCCTCAAAGACGAAACAAAGGGGCACACCCACATTTTAATAATTCTCCATAACGTCCAGTAAAAGCTGAACGCCGTAACCTGTTGCTGCTTTATCCTTTGCATAACCGACATTCCCAAATGCGACGCCGGCAATATCCAAATGTGCCCAATTTTCGTGATCTTCTATAAACTGTTCCAAGAATTTTCCTGCAATAATGCAATCTCCGAAGGGTTTCATCGAAATGTTCTTAAAATCTGCAACATCCGAAGTGAAATCATCTTTCCAAACATCCCAAAGCGGCAGATTCCAAAGACGTTGATTGGTTTTGTCTGCTGATTGTTCCAGCTTTTTCTTCAACTCGTCATTATTGGAAAAATATGCACCGCAAGTGTAACCAAACATTCTGACCGAGCTTCCAGTGAGCGTTGCCAAATCTATCAGGACATCGGTTTTGAAGTTTTTTGATAGATAAGAAAGTCCGTCTGCCAAAGTCATTCTGCCTTCTGCATCGGTGTCCAAGACTTCAATTGTTTTTCCGTTGTAAGACGTTACTACATCACTAGGCAAATACGCCTTTTCAGAAACTGCATTGTCTGTGATCGGGAGAATTGTAATAATATTTACAGGAAGTTTAAGTTCCGAAGCCGTTATCAAAGCGCCAATAACAGCACTAGCACCGCCCATATCGCTTTTCATATAATGCAGATTGGCGGAAGGTTTTATGGAAATTCCGCCTGTGTCAAACAATACGCATTTTCCGACTAAACCGAAAGTTTTCACATTTTCTTTTCCGCAATTGTATTCCAAAATGGTGAAAGCAGCTTCCTGCGAACTTCCCTGATTAACTGCTACAAATGCGCCTAAACCTTCTTTGATCGATTCTTCTCTGTTGAAGACTTTATATTTTATGCCATATTTTTCTGCCGTTGATTTCAGGAAATCTGAAATCTGATTCACTTTTTTATGGTTAGCTGGTTTGTTCAGCCATTCCATTCCGGCAAATTGACCGTTGCAAAGCGCTTCTGTTTTTAAGGCTAAATTTTTTCCTTCTTCTTCAGAAATGTTTTCTAAGTACAATTCAAAATTCTCCTGCCAAAACGGATGCGATTTTTCGAAAGGGTAGAGGTAAGTTCCCAAAAATAAACCTTTCACCAATTCTTCAGTCAAATTCAATCCTAATTTTGAAATAACAGAAGTTGGAACAGATTGTAGATTTTTTTTGTAATCATTCGCAAATTTGTTAGCGATAGATTGAATTTCAAAACCTTTTGCGTCTTTTCCGATTCCAACGAAAAAACTGATTTCATCTGAATTGGTCTTAATGAAAACCTCGTTCTTTTTTCCATTGAAGAATAATTCAACATTTGGATGTGAGTTTTTTTCCTGTTCCCAATCGGCTTCGCTGAACAGATATATGTTTTGAGTTGTTGATTCTTTTTTATTGTAAATTTTAATCATTTGCTTCGTTCTTTTCTAATTCATTTTTGGCTTTCACAGGACTTTCCAGACTGTCTATGAAAAGCCATTCTACGGCTCTTGGAAATTCCTGAGACCAGAAAAATTCCTGATGCGTTCCTTTGTCGCTGATGCTGGTTCTGACTTCAAAATCGAAGGATTTCTGAGCAGTTAATTTTTTCAAAGCTTTTTCAAATAATCTTATTCTTCCCACCATTCGAGAACCTTCTTTTTTACCGCCATAGAGATAAACCTTTAGTTTGTAGGGGTTATCAAACCTTATCATTGGGAAATTGTTTTCCGGTTCTACCCAAAGCGAAGGTGAGAAAATCAGCAATTTGGAATAAACTTCCGGATAAAGGAATCCGCCATAAATGCTAATCAATCCACCCAAAGAGCTTCCGCCGATTCCCGTGTTTTCCCTGTCTTTTTTTGTTCTGTAATTTTTGTCAATCCAAGGCTTCAAAGTGTCAGTAATGAACCTCAGATATTTTTTACCTTCTGCATTTTTCGTTACATCTTCATTATCAAAAATATATTCTTTGATCCGGTCGTCGTTGCCGTGTTCTACTGCAATGACAATCAAATCGCCCCGTCCATATTCTGCAAGAAGAGCTAGCTTTTTATCGATTTCCCAATTTCCAAATTCGGAACCGTCATTAAATAAATTCTGTGCATCCTGCAAATACAAAACCGGATAATTCTTCTCAGAATCATAATAATCGTAAGGCAAAAGCGCCCAGACTTTTCTGGTCTTATCAAGCTGTGGAATATAGAATGCATCATCAACCAATTCCGTAATCGGGAAAAATTCTTTTTTGAAAGGTCCCCAATTCAGTCTCCATTTTTCAACTTTATCCTGCGTTTTCTTTTTCTCTTTTTTTGTCTTTCTGTTCGGTGTGATGTTGTCGTATTTGTCGATCTCGACATTTTCCCAGCCACCTTTTGTAAACTTATATTCTATCTCATCGTTTAGTAATTCAGCAGGAATATTGATGTAATAGTTGTTGTCATCCATCTTTTCCAGTCTGAATTTTGAATCTTTCGGATTCCACTTGTTAAAATTGCCGGTAATAAAAATCGGTCGGTCATCATTATCTTCTGATGTCAGAAAAAACTCCATTCGCTGTTAAATTCTTTTACTGTTTATAAATTTATAAAATTATTTCAATTAATGAAAAAATGTTGAGTATTTTTCTTTTAAAATTTGAGTTTATTAATGAATATTAATCTAATTTTTAAAATTATTGAATTAATGGAAATTTAATATTTCGAAATAATAATCATGAAAAATAAAAAAGCTTTCGAAGAAAGACTTCGAAAGCTTGAATTTTTGTCTGTAAAACTTTAAAATTTATTCTGATTTTATAACCTCTGTTCTTTCAGAGATTCCGTTGGCATTAAAGGCCTCAATTTGAAAATAATAGGCATCTGTTCTATCTGCGCCGGTAAAGAAATATTCGTTTTTTCCGTAAACCATAATGCTTCCATATAATTTTTCCGGCGATTTTCCCCAATAGATAACGTAACCGTCTGCATCAGAATTTTGCTGCCACTTCATCCAAATACTTCTTCTTTCGCCATATTTTTTTGGGTCAGCTCGCAGTGGAACAAAATTTTGAACTTTTTCGGGTTTTGTTCCAGCGCCTTTTCCAAACACTCGGAATCCACTTAAAGCAAATTTTCCTGTCGGCATTTTCAGGTTTTCCATTTTCAGGAATCTTGCTTTTGCAGGATTTTCCAATTCGATATAATCGTGAGGAACGTCGGTTTGGTTTTTAGATTTATCGACAATCACTTTCCAGTTTTTGCCGTCATTAGAACCATAGATTTTATACTGATGCATTTTGCCTAATGTTTTTCCCATAAACTCTGCATCCTGATCCGCATAATTGACCTGAATCGCATTGATTGTAGAAACTTCTCCTAAATCCGTCTGAAACCATTCTCCGGAATTTCCGGTTTTTGCAGACCAGTAAGTTTTGATATCCTCATCCACTGCATAATTAGAATGATAACCACCTAGAGTCGATGATACCTGAACGGGTTTGTTATAGTTCAACAACATCCAACCCGGAAATAATCCTTTTGAAAAATCTTTTCCTTGCGCATATTGTGGTAACAAAGTTGGATAATCGCCATAAGCAGTGTTGGTGTACATCACATCATCTTTATCAAATCCAGTCGGCCAAATTCCTAATCGTCTTTCGAAATTATTTTTTGTTGAAATAAAAATGGTTGAAATGTGCCACCAGTTTCCAAAGTTGTCCTGAAATGTTGCACCGTGTCCGGCGCCTCTTGCAAAACCTCCAGGTTTATAGGAAAAAGGATTGTGTTGTTGGTATTCAAAACCTTCCAATGGATTTTTTGAAACATAAACCCCGTCTGAGTAACCACTGAATTCCGTTGCTGGCGCACCATATTGAAGATAATATTTGTCTTTATATTTGGTCATCCACGCACCTTCCACAAATGGCTGAAGAAAAACATTGTCATTATATTCTCCAAATCTTTCCCAGCCGTGGTCTTCAGGTTTTAGTCTGATGACAGGTTTTACGAAACCTTCCGACTGTAAAGTTTTGGTTTTGACTTCGGTTCCAAGAAGAGGCCATTCGTTGCTGGAACCCCAATACAGGTATAATTTATTTTTGTCCTCATCGTAATGAAATGCGGGATCCCAAGCGCCGACTTTCAAAGTGTCAACAGCAATTTTCCAATCGTCTTTTGTGGGATTGGTACTTTTCCAAATCGGGAAATCCTGCTCCCAGGTTGAACCGAAAACGTAAAGCGTATCTTTCATTGCCCAAACTGCGGGAGCGTTCAGGTCGTGAGTGTATTTATTGTCTAAAAGAAATTTTCTGTGGACGAATTTCCAATCCAACATATTGTCAGAGTACCAATAACCTTCCTGGTTGGTAGAAAATAGAAAAAGTTTTTTCTGAAAATTGACAATGACAGGATCAGCCGTTGCACGATGCTTTCCTTGTTTGGAAAAAACTTCGAAAGGTGTGTAACCGTAGTCTATATTGATCGGGTTACAGAACGTTTTTTGTTGAGAGAAAATTGGATTGAATAAAAGTATTAAATGTATTAATAATAGTTTCTTCATTATATATTTATTTTATCGTGTTTTTGTCAAACATCATTATATTATTATTTTCAAACCTGAAGGTATCTTTTGTGATCCTGTTTTCGTTTTCCGGGTCTTTGGATAAAAGCAGAATATAATCTTTGTCCTGGATGTTTATCTTTGCCCCAACGGATTTTGCATCAAAAAATTTGTCTAATTTATATATAAAGTACCTGCCGCTTTTCAAGGTTATAATAATAGGAAAATATTGTGAAGGGGCAATGGACGTTTTATTAAAATTATTGCTGACATTAGCCATATAATCTTCTTCTCCGTCATGGTTAAAATCTCCTGAAACTAAAGTCAGTGCATTGTTTTTGATTAAATAATTTTCAAAATTGATGTCTCTTTTCCCATCAGATCGATAAAATTTCATTTCATCATTGATGTTCAGCTTATTGGTATAATAGCTTTTGCTGATAATGTCCTGAAGGGTTTTCAGGTCCATGTCCGTTCTTATACAGCAAAGTAAGGATGCGCAGGCGAGTAATAAAATTAATTTTTTCATTAGGATAAGCTTTACTGATTTTTGTGACTTATCATGTCTAATGAAGCAATGCAAATTTTGCGCAAAATTATATTTTCCAGTTTTTTTCTATCAGTCTCAATAAAAAATCAGGGCATCTCACGATTTTATTGGTTTCAGCATCCAGAAAAAAAAGTGTGGTTGAAGCTTCGGTGATTTTTATTTTGTCTTCATTATAAATTTCATAATCGAATTCAATTTTAACCCCCGGAATTTTTTTTACATAGGTGTGAATTTCCAAAAGCTGGTCATAAAGTCCTGGTTTCAAATACTTAATTTTATATTCGGAGACGGGTAAGAAAATTCCCTTCTTTTCGATCTCGTCATATGACATCCCGAGTTCACGAAAAAGCTCAACTCTGGCGACTTCAAAATATTCTGCATAGTTTCCGTAATAGACATATTTCATTGGATCTGTTTCTCCGTAACGTACTCTTATTGAGTGTGTTGTGTGTATCATTTTAAGTCGTTAATAATTCATACAAATATATTTTTAAATAATCAATAGCTAAAAAATTTTTTTATGAAAATTAATAATTAGATATTTGTCTTCTTCTAAAAAAACTAAAATCTTACCGGAAATAGCAGCAGTAAAATGAATGAAAATTTAGTATTGATCTGGGATAGATGCATCCAGTTTATGCGGGATAATCTAAACGCAGCGGAGGATAATACAGACCTCAAAAAGTTAGAGAATTCTTTCGACTTATTATTTGATAAAGTTCAGCCAATTTCTTTGGTGAACAATAATCTTACGTTGCTTGTTCCTAGTGATTTTTACAAAGAATATATCGAGGATAATTACTTGTCTTTACTGTCTGCTGCGCTTAAAAAAAATATCGGTAAAGGGGTGAAGTTGTGGTATTCTGTAATGGAAAACAAGCCTGCAGGAAAAGAGAAACCAATTACAGTCAATGTAAAAGGGATTTCCACACAGGCACCAAAAATCCAGGAAGCAAGACCGGTTATCAAGGAAAACAACATTAATCCGTTTGTAGTTCCGGGAATCAAAAAAATCAATATTGATTCTAACCTGAAAGCGGATCAGTCTTTTGATAACTTCGTAGAAGGAGAGAGTAACAAATTTGCCTGTACCGTTGCGAAATCGATTGCAAAAAGACCAGGCTCAACAGCTTTCAATCCATTGTTTGTTTACGGTGGCTATGGTGTTGGGAAAACGCACTTGGCGCAAGCAATTGGACTGGAAGTGAAAGCATCTTTTCCGGAGAAAGTGGTTCTTTACCAATCTTCAGAAAAATTCATTCAGGATTTTGTAAAAGCGGCTAAGTCTCAAAACAAAACGGATTTCCAGAATTATTATCAGATGATTGACGTTTTGATTATCGATGATATCCAGTTCCTTTCCGGAAAAGCTGCGACTCAGGACAGCTTCTTCCATATTTTCGATTACCTTCATCAGAACGGGAAACAGATTATCCTCACTTCTGATAAAGCGCCGGCTGATATTTTGGATACTCAGGAAAGAATTATTTCCCGTTTCAAGTGGGGACTTTCTGCAGAAATCAAATCCCCTAATTTCGAGACGAGAAGAAAAATTATCGTTGATAAATTAAGCCGTGACGGGATCGAATTAACGGATGATATGCTGGATTATCTGGCTTCGGAAGTTAAAACCAACGGCGTAAGAGAACTGATCGGTGTTGTAAATGCGGTAATTGCTTACTCAACCGTTTATAAATCTGATTTCAGTCTTGATCTTTTAAAAGATACGATCAATAAGTTAGCAACTACTCAGAAAAAAACCATCAATATTCCTTATATTCAGGAGATTGTTTGCGATTATTTCGGAATTCAGAGAGAGCAGCTGTTATCCAAAACAAGAAAAAGAGAAATCGCTTTGCCAAGACAACTGGCTATGTATTTTGCTAAAGAATATACCAATGCGACGTTTACTAAAATCGGTGAGGAAATGGGTGGAAAAGACCATTCGACGGTAATGTATGCCTGCGATACAATTAGGGATGTTTCCAAAATCGATAAGGAATTGAAGAAGTATATCAAAGATCTGAAAGAAAAAATTGCCCAATAAGATTTAAAGTCTGAAATTTTTTTCAGACTTTTTTATTTATGATATTTTCAGACTTCGTCTTTCCAAGAGAATTGTGTCTCTCCAGATGCCATCCATTTTGGAAATCTTTTCCCGATAACCGACTTCTCTGAATCCAAACTTTTCATGAAGCTTTATGCTGCTTTCGTTTTCTGGGAAAACACTGGATTGTAATGTCCATATTCCATTGTTTTCACTTTCAGAAATCATCTTTTCCATTAATTCCGACGCAAAACCTAATCTGCTAAAATCTGGATGAATGTAAACACTGACCTCTGCAACGCCATTGTAATTGCATCTTGATGACACAGGACTTAGAGCTATCCAGCCAACAATTTTATCATCAGTTTCTATCACCAATCTTGAATGCTGAAGATGACCTTTATCCCATTCTTCCCAAGTTGGAACAACAGTATTGAAAGTTGCATTTTTGGTTTCGATTCCCAATTTGTAGATTTCCAAAACTTCGTTCTTGTGTTTCGGTTCTAAGGGAGACACTTTGTATTTCATTAAAGATTTTCTTCCACAAATTTAAAGCAATATTGTTTTATTTGGTCTCTGACTTTTCTGAACTCAGCCATGATTTCTTCGTCAGTCCCAATAGCTTTCGCCGGGTCCGGAAAATTATAGTGTAACTTTTTAGCATTTGAAGTAAAGTGCGGGCAGTGTTCTTTTGCATTGTCACAAACAGTAATTACAAAATCAAAATCTATGTTTTGATATTCTTCTGTTTTATTGGACGTTTGACTAGAAATGTTGATTCCGTCTTCTTGCATTACCGCAATTGCTTTCGGATTCACGCCATGTGTTTCTATGCCAGCACTGAAGATGTCTGCTTTCCCATTGGCGGAATATCTCAGATAACCTTCCGCAATCTGACTTCTACAGCTATTTCCTGTACAAAGTACTAATATTTTTTTATTCATGATTTTTTTTGAATTTAATCCTAGCAACATCCAGAATCTGGAGTACAACAAGATTGCTTGTTAGATAGTGATGCAAGATTTAACTTTTGTTTTTCTGCAGGAATCCCACAAACATCCTGAGCCAGGCAAGCTGTTGTTTTATTTTTCAAAATAAAATTCTTACCGTTGAATTCCAAATCATACTTTCCGATAGTCTCGCTCTGATATTCCACTTCGATTTCTGCATTTTCTATTCCTAGTTTTTCTTCGGAAAGTCTGATGATATTAAATAATTTATTCGGTTTTAAGCGATGTTCATAATCATTCGCATTCCAAAGTTGAAAATTTATAACCTTTTCATTTCGGATGGTTCCGCCACAATCAATGAAGTTTTTATGGATGATTCCTACTTCTGTGACATGAAAATGTTCGGGCACTAAAGTTCCATTTTCCAATTGAAATTCTACATTTTCCAATGTTGGTAGAATCTCTTTGATTTGATTAAGAGTCATATTAATAAGCTTTTATATACATTATTCTGTTTTATTGCAATATTGCGATAGTGTTTTCAAAAAAAGATGCCTAGCAACATTTTCCTTTAGAAACGGTTTCGATGATTTGTGAAAAATAAGAGTTGATTACTTCAATCGTCTTTTCGTCAATACAATAACATATTGAATTTCCCTCAACATTTCCTTTGATGATGCCTGCATTTTTTAATTCTTTAAGGTGTTGGGAAACAGTTGGTTGTGCAAGCGGAAGTTCATTCACAATATCGCCACAGATGCATTCGTTGACTTTAATTAGATACTCGATAATAGCAATTCTCGCAGGATGTCCAAGTGCTTTGGCAATAATGGCAATTTTGTTTTGTTGTGCTGTGAAATGTTCAGTTTTGGTGGCACCCATTTTTATTAATTTAATATTGCAATATTACGATTAATATTTTATTAGTCATAATTTTTGGGATTAAATTCTAAAATTGATAAATTGAGCTTTGGAACAATAATTTATATTTTTACAATGAAAATACTAATGGTCTGCCTCGGAAATATTTGCAGAAGTCCTTTAGCAGAGGGGATTTTAAAATCTAAACTTGATGATAGTTATTTTGTTGACAGCGCTGGAACCATCAATTACCACGAAGGAAGTGGTCCGGATGAGCGTTCTGTAAAAACTGCTTTCAAAAACGGAATTGATATCTCGATGCAAAAATCAAGACCGATCAAAAAGTCGGATTTGGATGAGTTTGATTTGATTTTCTGTATGGATAAGAACAATTACAAAGATGTTCTGAAAATGGCTGACGATTCTCAAAAGCACAAAATTAGATTAATCCTCGATAATGAATTAGAAGTTCCGGACCCATATTTTGGCGGAATAGACGGATTTGATAAAGTTTACAAAATGCTAGACGATTCCTGCGAAATAATTGCAGAAAAAATTAGGAAAAATATGATATAAGTCACAAACAATTCTAAATTTGTAAGATAAGTCTTTTTATGAATTTGGACATTGAACAAAAACCTGTAAAACCGAAAAAAATCTATCAACTTCTTTATATTCAGGTGCTGATTGCGATTGTTTTCGGTGTTTCTCTCGGCTATTTTTATCCCGATTTGGGTGAAAAAATGAAACCTCTCGGCGAAGGCTTTATCAAGCTGGTCAAAATGATTATTGCGCCGGTCATTTTCTTGACTGTTTCCACAGGAATTGCCGGAATGAGCGACCTCAAAAAAGTGGGCAGAGTAGCTGGTAAAGCATTCATTTATTTTTTCACATTTTCAACTTTAGCTTTGGTTATCGGTATGATTGTCAGCCATATTGTTCAGCCGGGAAAAGGCCTTAATATTGACCCGACTACTCTGAATGGTGCAGAAGTTGAAAAATACGTCAAAGCGGCGCACGACAACTCTTTGGTCAGTTTTATCTACAATATTATTCCGGAAACTTTGTTCAGTCCGTTAACTGGTGATAACATTTTGCAGGTACTTTTGGTTGCAATTTTATTTGGAGTCGCATTGGCGTTGACTTCAGAGAAAAGTTATCCGGTTTTCGATTTTCTTCAGGCTTTGACTATTCCGATTTTCAAGGTTGTAGAAATTTTAATGAAATTGGCACCAATTGGCGCTTTCGGAGCAATGGCTTTTACGATTGGTAAATATGGTGTAGAGTCGCTTAAAAATCTGGCAATGCTTGTCGGAACATTTTATGTGACTTCGGCTTTGTTTGTTATTTTGATTTTGGGAAGTGTAGCTTGGTATAACGGATTTAATATTTTCAAATTTCTGAGATATCTCAAAGATGAGATTTTTCTGGTTTTGGGAACAAGTTCGTCTGAACCGGCACTTCCCGGATTGATGAAAAAAATGGAAAACGCCGGCTGCGATAAAGGTGTTGTCGGTTTGGTGGTTCCGACAGGTTATTCCTTCAATCTTGATGGAACGAACATTTACATGACTTTGGCGGCGTTGTTCATTGCGCAGGCTTGTAATATCGATTTGACTTTGGAGCATCAGATTGGATTGCTTTTGGTGGCGATGTTGAGTTCCAAAGGTGCGGCTGGCGTTACAGGTGCTGGATTTATCACTTTGGCGGCGACTTTGGCGGTTGTTCCAGAAGTTCCGATTGCTGGGATGACGTTGATTCTTGGGATTGACAAATTTATGTCAGAATGCCGTGCTTTAACCAATGTAATCGGGAATGCCGTTGCAACGGTGGTCGTTTCCAATTGGGAAAATAGATTGGATAAAGACCGATTAAAAGAAGTTTTGAACTAAATTTGTGTTGATTTTGGCAGCTTAATCCGCCTGGAGTTTATCCTGAGCTTGTCGAAGGGCTCCCAAACCTAACGAAGTGGTTCGACGTAGTCAATCTTTTTTGCAGAAAGTTATCAACAGGATAGAACCTAAATTACGAGCAAAAAAGGATTTCCGCTCAAGTCGGGCTGCAAATTCAACATAAAAATAATAGTTAACATAAAAACATAATTTTGTTTTTCCGTAGGAATCTGAAATGCTGAAATTCTTACCTGATGACAAAAATTGTAAATACTTTATACATTTTACATTAATACGACAGAAATGCTATACCTTCTCCCTGCTTATCTTTCAGAAAAATCACCCATAGAATATTTTGCACCATCAATCAAAGATATTATTATGAATGTCGATCATTATTTTGTGGAGAACGAAAAAACGGCCAGAAAAGTCATCAAATTTTTTGCGCCGGAAAAAAAACAGCCGGAACTCAAATTGTTTCTACTCGACAAGTATTCCGAAACAGCAGATTTGAAAGAAGCTCAAAAACTAATGAAAGAAGGTGTTGATTTCGGATTGTTGTCGGAAGCCGGTTTGCCTTGCATCGGTGACCCAGGAAATATTATGGTTGGCTGGTCTCACAATAATAACATCAAAGTGATCCCTGTTAATGGGCCCAGCTCTTTCGTTCTGGCTTTGATAGCAAGTGGATTCAACGGTCAGCAGTTTTCTTTTCATGGCTATCTTCCTATTGATAAAGAGAAAAAGAAAAAAGAAATTCAGAACCTGGAAAATGTGGTTAATAAAACAGGATTCACACAGATTTTTATGGAAACACCCTATCGTAACAATCAACTTTTGGAAGATTTGGTCAAATTCCTGAATCCAAATACGAAATTGTGTATCGCTGCCAATATCAACGACCCGGAAACCGAATTGATCCAAACAAAAACAATCTCTGATTGGAAAAAGAATAAACCGGAATTGCATAAGATTCCGGCAGTTTTTCTCATCGGAAAATAAATCAATAAGATTATCAGTCTAACTTCTAAAAACTAATCATATGAATCAGACTTATCCATTTTACATCAAACTGTCTTGCATTCTTATCAGCATCATTATTTTAGGATTTTTGGCAATTATCGGACAGCAGATTTTGGTGCCAATGGTGCTGGGATTGCTTATTGCCATTTTGCTGATACCACTTTGCCGTTTTATGGAAACAAAACTGAGATTTCCCAGAGGCTTGTCATCTGTATTGGCAAGTGTTCTGGCTCTGGCTATTATCGGAGGCGTGATCTATATGATGTCAATGGAAGTGGCTAAACTGGCGAATGACTGGCCGCAATTTCAAAAACAGTTTATAGATCTGATCGACAATTTACAAGGATGGATTTCCAGAACTTTTGGAGTCAGAAGACACGACCAACTGGAATATCTGAATGATACCTTGAAAAAGTCAATCAGTACAGGAACGGCAATTCTGGAGAAAACATTGACTTCCGTTGGCTATGTTCTGATGCTGACAGGTTTTACTTTCTTATTCACCTTGTTTTTTCTGTTGTACAGAACACATCTTCTGAAATTCTTAGTTGCGAGTTTTACAGAAACTTATCATAAAACGGTATTCGAGATTGTTGAGAATATTCAGTTTATGGTGAAAAAATATCTTGTAGGATTGTTTCTGCAGATGATTATTGTAACGATTTTATCTTTTATAGCTTACACTATAATTGGTGTCAAATATAATTTTATGCTCGCCATTCTCACAGGTATCCTTAATATTCTCCCTTACATCGGAATTTTTACCGCGCTGTTGATTGGCGCTTTGATTACGTTTGCAACCTCGGGAATCAGTCACGTTTTGTTTATTGTGATTGCAATTGTTGTAATTCACGCGATTGACGGAAACATCATTATGCCAAGAGTAGTGGGTTCTAAAGTGAAAATCAATTCTTTGATAGTGATTATCGGTTTAGTAGTTGGCGAAATGCTTTGGGGAATTGCAGGAATGTTTTTGACGATTCCGGTTTTGGCGATTCTGAAAATCATTTTTGATAGAGTAGAAGGCCTTCAATCCTGGGGATTCCTGATGGGTGAAGATGATGAAGTTCCGGTTTTCAAATCGACTTTTGATAAATATTTCTACACTAAAAAAGCTAAAGTTGATAAAATAATTGCGGATTCTGATAACGAAACTCAGGAATAATAGTTTCCGAATATTACCAGCGAATAACAGCAGCCCGACTTGAGCGCAAATCCTTTTTTCGCAATGTAGTGAAGTGAAAAGATTGACTACGTCGAACCACTTCGTTAGGTTTGGGAGCCCTTCGACAAGCTCAGGATAAACTACAGGTGGATAAAGCTGCCCTAATAATTAAATTAACCTATGAAAAAATTAAGTTTTCTTTTCATTATATTATCTGTATTTCTAAATGCGCAGACGGAAAAAGAAAATATTGCGGCAATCAAAAAGTTTCAGAAAGAACTGAATGCAGAATATCTAAACCCAAAAGAAACGCCTTTGCGAGGTAGTAACCTTAAGCAATTTAAAAAACATCCGTTCTTTCCAATCAATTTGAAATATAGAGTTACTGGGCAATTTATAAGAACGGAAAATCCTGTTCCATTTGAATTGCCGACTTCTTCAGGGAAATTCAAACAATATCAGGAATATGGAAAAGCGACTTTTGAGTTGGACGGACAATCTTTCACATTGACTTTATACCAAAGTCTGGATCTCATGAAAATGGAAAAATATAAAGATTATCTTTTCTTGCCTTTCCGGGATTTGACAAATGAGAAAGAAACTTATGGCGGCGGAAAATATATGGATTTGAAAATCCCGACTGGAAACGAAATAGTTTTGGATTTTAATCAATCTTATCAACCGTATTGCGCCTACAATGCTTTCGATTATAACTGCCCGATTGTTCCGGAAGAAAATAAGTTACCAATAAGAATTGAGGCGGGCGTGATGTATGAGGATGTGTATCATCATTAAGATTTAACTTACCTTAACATCACTTTTGCACAATCCTTGAAATTTATCTGATTCAAATTAAAAAATTATGACTGATAAAAAAGTAGCCGGACTTTGGATAGACGGCAGAAAAGCAATCGTAGTGACAAATCATAATGCTCAGGAAGTGACAGATTTTGCAGTCCGAGAAGTTGTAAAAGCTGACGTGCAGCATGGCAACTCCAACGAGAATGCTGCGCACAATGTTGAGCAGACCAACCGTTCAAAGTTCTACAAAGAAATCGAAAAGCTGATTACAAACAGTACTGATTTGTATATAACAGGACCCGGAACGTCTCAGGAAGAATTGAGAAATCATCTTTTGGAAACGCCTCAGTATAAAAACCTGAATATCAAATTGGGAACAGATTCGCAACTTAGCGAAGAGCAGGTACTGGAAGAAGTGAAAAAACATTTCAATTCATAAAAAAAAGCGCAGAATTTCTGCGCTTTTTATATTCTCTCCAATTCTCCGGAATCAATCGTTGTTTTGAAGGTTCCGTAATTCACAATGACTTTGTTTTTCGAAATTTTTTCAATAGTGCCGACACTTGTGCTTCCGGCGATCCGGACACGCTGACCAACTTTCATCCAGACTGCCCGTTCGGCTTGGCGTTTTTGCTCCAGTTTCTCGTTGGTTTCCGCAATTTTTTCAATAACCTCTTCTTTCTTAAGTTGTTGTGTGATTTTACGTTTCACCACTTGCAAACGTTTTGTTTCATCTTTGTCGGTTCCTAATTTTCGGAATTTTTCCTGTTCCAGAATTTTCACGAAATCTTTAACCACATCTTTTCTCGATTTGCCTTTTACATAACTGTCGATGAACGTTTCTATCTTGTTTCCAAATTGCAGTTTTCTGTGCTCTTCTTCGTATAGCTTTTGAAAATTGAATAACTTTTGCTGAAGCTGTTCATTCAATTTCTGGAGATTATCACGCTTGTCTTCTACAGATTCTTTGGTCTCTGCAAGATTGGATTTCAGTTTTTCAACTTCAAATTTTTCCTGCTGAAGTTTCACAATGGTTTTATCAAGGTTGACAATATCGTGTTCTACTTTCTTTCTTGCATTCTTGATAATGAATCTCGGAATTTTATTTTTCTCGGCAACTTCAAAAGTAAAAGAACTTCCGGCTTGTCCGATTTCCAGCTTGTAAAGTGGTTCAAGCGTTCTCTCATCAAAAAGCATTGCAGCGTTGGTGGCTGCAGGAAGCTGTTCCACAACTAATTTGATGTTGGTGTAATGCGTTGTGATGATTCCGAAACTTTTCTTGTCGTAGAAATATTCCATAAAACTTTCTGCCAAAGCGCCGCCTAATTCCGGGTCGGAACCGGTTCCGAACTCGTCAATCAACAACAACGTTTTGTTGTCGGCTTCGCGAATCATTCCGGACATTTTTTTCAGTCGGGAAGAATAAGTTGACAAGTGATTTTCTATGGATTGATTATCGCCAATGTCTGTCATTATCTTTTCAAAGAAAAACATCTCGGATTTTGGATGACAAGGAACTAAAATTCCACTCTGGATCATCAATTGCAACAATCCAACAGTTTTTAATGTGATGGATTTTCCTCCGGCATTCGGTCCTGAGATGCAGATGATTCGGTTGTGTTCTGTTAAGGTTAAAGTTTGCGGAAAAATCTCCTTGTTTTCATTTTTATTCCTGATCCAAAGCAATGGATGAAAGGCATCTTTCAAACGTAAGGTCTGATGTCTGTTGATCTTTGGTAAAATTCCGTTAACTTTTTCGGCAAATTTAGCTTTGGCTCGAATTAAATCCAAATCGAAAATATAGGTTTGATAATCCGAAAGTTGTGGCTGGAATTCTGCCAATTCCGCAGTCAGTTGACGTAATATTTTATCGATTTCTTTTTTCTCTTCTTCCTGATTTTCTCTCAGTTTGAAATAATGTTTCACCACACTTTCCGGCTGAATGTAAGTGATAGAACCTGTTTTGGAAATGCCTAAAACACGACCGTTGAATCTTTTCTTGAAACCGGATTTGACAGCTAGAACACGTTGATCTTCAATAATACTTTCTCTGATATCTTCCAAAAAATCCGAATAAGTTGCCAAGGAGCGATTGAAGTTTTCATCAATTGCTTTTCTGGCGTGTTGGATTTCTGTTCTTAAGGTTTTCAGAATTGTAGAGGCTTCGCTTTTGACTTCTCCAAAGCGGTTGAACACTTTGTCTACTTTATCTATGATTTCTTTCCGGAATTCCAGATCTTTGATTTCGTCCAACAATGTTGGGAAGTTTTCTGCAAACTGTGGAAAGAACTTCTGCAGTTTCCCAACTTGTTCCGTTATAGTTTTGATTTTGATGAACGATTTGTTCTCTAATCGGTAATTTTCTATCGGCATCAGCTTCAGTTCCTCTTCGATATCCTCGTATTCATCAAAGGGAATGGCGTTGGAACTTTCGAAACTAGTGAGGAATTCTGAGGTTTTTTTTAAAGAAATTTCTGCCTCGTCTATTTCCATCGGACGAAGTTCCATGATTTGGTCTGCCGTTTTCGGCGAGTAAGCGAAAGGGGCGATTTCCGAAAGAAGTTCCGGGAATTCTAATTCGTTAAGATCGGTTTGATTAATATTCACAATACAAATTTACGAATTTGAAATGTTTTAAATTTTGAAAATTTTTGATGGATAATTTCTTTCAGAAATTGATTTTTTTATTTGTCTTCGAGAGCCTCAGACTGACAGTTTGCTAAATTGTGCGATACTTTATATGGTAACTTCTTTAGAATTAAGTTTTTATTTGTCTGCGATTGGTTTGATTTGAAAGTTGAATCATCAATAGTAGCGAAGCGCGTCCAGGCAAAGATTTTGTTATTGCGATGTACAAAAGTTCTGCAGATTGCTTCACTTTGTTCGCAATGACAGAAAAAAGTGGGAGCCGGAGCCGGATAAAGCGCCCAAAACCAAATGAATGGTTTGGTGAAGTTAAATAAAAAGGAACCTACAGCTGAGTCTGCAAGTTCCCTCGATTCACAATATCTTTCTAGCGCGATATCGTGACACTGAAAAATCTAATTATATGAAAAAGTTATTTGTTTAAATTTTTGTTGCTAAACTGAAGACGAGATTCAGGTCATCTTTCACGACAATCATTCCACCCATTTTTTTCGGTGGCGTGATGTTGAAATCACTGAATTTTACATTCTTGCGTCCTATTAATTTATTATTTTCTATTTCAAATTCTACGTTGTATCTTTTGCTTTGGTTCATCATTTTGACTTCTACAACGGCGATATAATTTTTCTGAACTTTGGTAAAGTTGATGAACTTGATAGTCATATTCGGATATTTTTCAGAATTCAGGATTTTCTGAAAATCTTTGGTCATCATCTTGTTTCCGCAGTCGAACTCATTGACTTTTAAAATGATATTCGGAAGGTTTCTCTCTGTGAAGGCGTAAACACCGGTTTCTGCTTTGAATTTGTTGTTCACACATTGAAATTTATTTACGTTGGTGCTTCCGTTAATCTGAACAAAATTTTCCTGAGCCTGCGCGAAAAGCGTTATAAAACCGAAAAGTAAATAAAGAAGTTTCATTTTTTTAATTTTTTAAAACAGAGGAAACCCGAGAATTTCCTCTGCTTCTGTTAACTGAATATCTAGAAAGCTATGGCTGCTTCTATTACATATCCTTTGAACTGACCACCATTATAGATGCTTGTAGTGGGGTATCCGTCGTATTTCTGGTTAACATATTCTGCTTTGGCCAGGATGTTTTTTGTCATAAACCAGCCACCACCAATGTTGAATCTTTTAACGGTAATTTTATCTCCTGAGATCAATTTTCCATCAGCCTGGTTGTATCGTCCGCCAAAGTAAAAGCTGTCTTCTTTTCCAAAACGGTATAGTAATTCTCCTGAATATTGACTGTATGTTCTTCTGTCTGTTTCTGCCAGGTTTCTACCAGATGTTGTTTCATAAGTTCCGAAGAATTCTAATCCTTTGTAACGGACGAAAGGGTTGATCATAACTGCTGTCATTTTATTGACAAAATCCGGAACTACTTTTGCTGAATTTAAGCTGCTTGCGCCGGTTGCTGCTGTGTTTTCCATCACAAAATAGTATCTGGATCCGGCTCTGTCTCCGTTGTAGAAATCTAACCTTGAACTGTTAGCATTATTATAGATAGATCCGGTTAACCTTACTCTGAGGTCCTGATTGATTTGTTTATCGTAACCTACTTTTGCATATAGTGAAGGCGCTGTTCCGCTGGTTGCGGTCTGGTTCAGTCTTCCGTTTGAAGCTCCAACCATTCCTATGAAACCGTCTCTTCTATAATACACTTCCATGAAAGGAAAAGTAGCATAAGCATCCATCAAAAGATTTCCTGCTATAAATGGGTTGGTAAGTGAATAGGCATTGTCTGTTCTTCTGAAGTGCGCATCACCGTAGTTAAGTTCATCTTGCCCTACTTTGATCGTTGCATACTTCATAAAATCTTTAAGGAAGTCTTTTTGTATGAAGTCTAACTTATCAATTTGTAGATAACCTCCTTTTACATAAGTCTCATTGTGGTGTCGGGAAGATAGGAAAGTTCTCAGGTGCAAATTAACACCATCGTATAAAGCAACATCTATATCTAAGTTGGCTGTTGGAAGATTGAAGTTATTGCTGATTTTATATAACTGATTTTGATTAACACCATTAACAATAACGGGAGTTGCGGTATTTTCATGGCTAAGTCCTTGGAATTGTAATGCAAATGCACCGCCTACTTTAACTCGTAAATGATCAAAAGTTGTTACTGAATCCTTTTTTGGTTCAAAAGCATTGATAGATCTTTTGTCGCTGGGATTGAAGTTATCTAATTGGTGTTCCTGTGCAATACCTAAGTTTGAGATTGCTAAAGCAGCGATTAGGCCGGCTTTTAATAGATTTCTTTTCATGATAACAGAATTTAAATATTTATAGAATTAATTTGTTGCACTGATGTTGATGTTAATATTGATCTCGTCACCTGTTTTAATGGTTCCCATCATAAAGCTTGGTGGCTTGATGCCGAAAGTGGACATTTTTAATTTTGTGCTACCTTTGATGATGTAGGTATTTCCACTTTTGGTTACAGTTACCGGGAATTTGATGGCTTTTGTAACATTTGTAATGGTTAAGTTGCCGCTGACTGTTGCTGTTCCGCTTGCTGGAAGTGATGCAGTTGTAAAAGTGATGTCTGGATATTTACCCGATTCTAAGGACTTATAAGCATTTTTGTCCATCGCAGATTCTTTGCTTTTAAGAGAAGTTGTTTTCATCACAAACTTTACATCACTGATTGTTGATCCGCTTGCGTTCCCGGAAAATGTAGCTTGGGCCGAAGCCATACTCCAATCATGCAAAGTAGAAGTCCCATCAATTTTTATATTAGAACTTTGGGAGGATAATTTTTGAGCATTTGATAATTGAGCTAAACATAATGTTCCAATTGCCAATGTCATTTTGATTAGATTTTTCATTGTTTTCATTTTCGTAATTTTTAATTGTTATAATTAATTATATTTCATTATTGATAGGACAAAGGTATAATTGTGTTAATTATATTGCTATTTTTTTATTATGACAAAAATCTTATCAATGGCTTCAGTTATTAAATCGATAAATATTTTAAATAATACTTATTGATTTTATCTTATTTCAATTTATTTGATTGATGATAAAAAGCTCTTTATTCATAAATGATAACAAAAAATCAGAGATGATATTTGTTAGGTTAATAAATACTGATGAAAGTCAGTGTCTATATTTTTGATTATATATAAAAAATGTTAAATTATTGAAGATTCAATAAAAATAGATGATGGATGTCATGTCTGAACAAGTGAAGGATGTATGATTGCTCTCGATTGTTAATATCATTCTTTGATTGAACAAATGGCTTGATTTGTGAATGTTGATTTATATAATATTTAAAAAAATGAAAGATCAACAAACTATCGTAATTATAGGCGGCGGTTTTGCCGGCATAGAGTTGGCTGAACGTTTGCTGAGATCGGAATATGATGCTTCTGTTATCCTGGTGGACAAGAATAATTATAATTTTTTTCCACCATTGTTATATCAGGTGGCAACAGGCTTTTTGGATGTTTCTAATATTAGTTATCCATTCAGAAAGCACTTTAGGTCAGAAAAAAAGTTTTCCTTTATTATGGGAGAATTGCAAGAGATTGTTCCGGGAGATAATAAAATTATTTTGAATTGCGGCGAGGTCTTTTATACGAAACTGATTCTTGCAACTGGTACGATTACAAACTATTTTGGCAACAAAAGCATCCAGGAAAATGCGCTTCCCATGAAAACCATTTCAGATGCAATTAATCTCAAAAACAAAATCCTGGAGAGATTGGAAAAAGCTTCCAAAATATCTGATGAAGAATTGAGAGCTAAGCTTACAACCTTTGTCATCGCTGGAGGCGGACCGACTGGTGTTGAGGTGGCTGGCATGCTCAGTGAGTTAAGAAAGGATATTTTATTTAAAGATTATCCTGAACTGAAGAATGCAGCATTTAACATCTACTTGATTGATGGTTTACCGAATATTCTTGCACCTATGAGTAAGGAATCTCAGCAATATGCCCGCAAAACTCTTGAGGGCAGTGGCGTTATAGTAAAATTGGGACAAGTTGTAAAAGATTATATTGATGGTGTCGTTCATCTGGCTGATGGAACATCCATACCAAGTGAGAATCTCATTTGGACGGCTGGTGTTACAGCGCAGAAGTTCAATGGTATTCCTGAAGAATCATACGGAAAAGGAAACCGCCTGATTGTAAACTCTTTTAATAAGGTGATTGGCGCAACTGAAATCTATGCCATAGGAGATACTTGTATTATGACCTCAGATCCTGCATTTCCGCAAGGACATCCTCAATTGGCGCAGGTTGCAATTCAACAGGCCAAATTGCTGGCTAGGAATATTATTGCTAAGCATCAAGGAAAAGGAAGAAAACCATTTATATATAATGATAAAGGATCTATGGCTATCATCAGAAGAAACAGAGCTGTTGCAGATCTTCCCGGGCCGTTTAAACATTTTAATGGTTTTTTTGCATGGCTGATCTGGATATTCGTACATCTTATGTCATTGATCAATGTAAGAAATAAAATAACAACTTTCTTTAACTGGCTTAATTCCTACATTACAAAGGATCAGCCCCTGCGTATGATCATCGATCCCTCAAAAAAATAATTTTTCTAAAAATCCTGAAACCCCAAATATTATTGATATGTTTATTAAGGTTTTTACTGCGCCCAATACTTTCGTTCTGGTTAATGTTTCGCATATTGTTTACATCAATCCCGGAAACTCAAATCGTGGTTGTTCACTCATTCTTGATACGGGAGTGAGGTTGAATTCCATCGAGGATTACGACGTTCTGCTAAAACAGATTGAATGATTGTAGAGGTGAATTATGACCACAAACCTTTCCATAACAGCCAGAAAACAAGCAAAGGGAAATTAAAAATACCAAAAAGAAATAGTTTCCATGACAATTTTATCAGGCCGATTTTTCCATCGACGAAATAGATTCTTCTGATGTATTGATCAAAATAATTCATAATTTATTTTTTTTCGAACGCATCAATCCAAATACTATTCCTCACCGGCATTTTAATATTAAGAAAAAGTTAATTATAATCTTGCGTCTCTTTTATTATCAAGAACACCTTTAAACTGATGCGTGTAGTCTTTGATGGTTTTTAATTGTTCTGCAACTGTTTCTGCGCTTTTATCATCCAGGTCGCCACTGTCCAATGCTTCCTGATAAGCCTGTATTGCTGCGTTCTCTCCAAATAAAACGTTTTCCAGGGTAGAGTTTTCAAGACTGCCCAGCAGAAAGGCATTTTTGATATCGATCCATGCACGGTGAAATCCTCCGGCAACAGATGTTGAATCATCGGGCTTACCGCCTTTTTCCGATATAAGATTGATTAGCTGATTTTTCATGATTTTGCTTTGAGAAGTCATATGTTCATAAAAATCCTGCAAGTCGTGGTTCATTTCCCATATTTTACCTTCTACTTTCTCAAAACCTTCCAGTCTGTCATTGGCAATATGAAGAAGGTCATTCAGGATACTGATAATTTTTTGATTGTCCATTTTGTAAAATTTTTATTTTGTTACAACAATTATAATGCCCTCAAATATTATTTTTTTTGGGGATGGAATATTTTATTTTTTATGATTCAGGTCATAATTTTTTTGGTAAACTTCTGTATAACTTTGGATTACCAAAAAATAAATATTATGAAAAAAATGATTTTATCTGGAACAATTGTGCTTCTGTTTAGTTGTAAGGATAACAAATCTGCCGAAGTTTATAAAAGCGATTCCATCTCTGTAGATAACACTGCGTCGGATTCTGTGATTGTATCTTCTCAAAACAATAATTCTGCTACTGATAGTGTTGCTAATAATTCTTCAACAAGAGACACTTCATCTTTGAAAAGAGATTCTGTTCAGAGGCGATAAAATTATATTTTTTATAGAATTTTTTACTTACCAACCTTGCTATTTTTGTAGCAAGGTATTTTTGGTTTAAATGTAACTAATTGATAATCAATTTGTTGGAATGGTTTTTGTAATCTGTATTTTCAAATAATTCCAACATCATGAAAGAAAATAACTCGCACAAAAATGTAAAGTTGCAAAAACTTCAGGATCATATTACTGATAATGAAGGAGAAAAACTTTCCACCAATCAAGGCCTCGGAATTAATAATAATCAGGATTCTCTCAAGTCAGGAGAGCGGGGACCAAGTTTGTTGGAAGACTTTATTCTCAGAGAAAAAATTACTCATTTTGATCATGAAAGAATTCCGGAGAGAATTGTTCATGCCAGAGGTTCCGGAGCTCACGGTGTTTTTAAACTAAATCAAAGTCTGGAAAAATATACCAAAGCCAAATTTTTAACAGAAGTAGGAAAGGAGACACCGGTTTTTGTGAGATTTTCCACAGTTGCGGGATTCAGAGGCAGTACAGATCTGGCAAGAGATGTTAGGGGATTTGCGGTTAAATTCTATACGGAAGAAGGTAATTATGACCTAGTAGCGAACAACATGCCTGTGTTTTTTATTCAGGATGCGATTAAGTTTCCGGATCTTGTTCACGCGGTTAAGCCGGAACCTGATAACGAAATACCTCAGGCTGCTTCTGCCCACGATACGTTTTGGGATTTTATTTCATTGATGCCGGAAAGTATGCATATGATTATGTGGCTCATGAGTGATAGAGCGATCCCAAGAAGCTACAGGATGATGGAAGGTTTTGGCGTTCATTCTTTCAAATTTATCAATAGTGAAGGCGATTCTCATTTTGTAAAGTTTCATTTCAAACCAAAGCTTGGAGTTCATTCCGTTGCTTGGGATGAAGCTACGAAAATTTCAGGTAAAGATCCTGACTTTCACCGGAGAGATCTTTGGGAAGCTATAGAAAATGGTGCTTTCCCCGAATGGGATTTTGGAGTACAATTAATTCCTGAAGAGAACGAAAATGATTTTGATTTTGATCTTCTCGATCCAACTAAGATTGTTCCTGAAGAATTGGTTCCCGTTCAGATTATAGGAACATTAACCCTTAATAAAAATCCAGATAATTTTTTTGCTGAAACAGAGCAGGTGGCTTTCCATCCGGGACATCTGGTTCCGGGAATCGATTTCAGTAATGATCCATTATTACAGGGTCGGCTATTTTCTTATACCGATACTCAGTTATCACGATTGGGGTCACCAAATTTCCACGAAATTCCAATCAACAGATCGATTAATACGGTTCATAACAACCAACGGGACGGCCACATGCGACAACAGATTGTTAAAGGCAAGGTCAGCTACGAACCGAATTCTATCGGTGGCGGATGTCCTTTCCAGGCAATGATGAAAGAAGGCGGATTTGTATCACAAGCTGAGCGTGTAGATGGACACAAAGTCCGTGCAAGAAGCCAGAGTTTTGTAGATCATTATTCTCAGGCCAAATTATTTTATAACAGCCAATCCGAGCCGGAAAAAGTTCATCTTCAAAATGCATTGATTTTTGAATTATCCAAAGTAACAATTCCCGCGATCAGAGAAAGACTGGTGGGACAGTTGTTATTTATTAATAAGGATTTAGCTTCAGTTGTAGCCAAAAAAGTGGGTGTTGATGTGATCAAATTAAAACAACCTAACGGCAGTATTCCTGCAGATGCTGATCCAAAAACTTTACAGAGCAAAGAAAGAGAACCGAGTATTCCAAGTTCCGAAGCTCTGAGTATGGCTAATACTATTAAAGATACCATTAAAAGCAGAATTATCGGTTTTATTATGGAGCAGGGCGTGAATGGAAAAGAAGTGAATCAATTACAGTCTAAATTAGAAAAAGAAGGTGCTGTGATTCAGATAGTTTCCGGAAGTCTTGCGCCTGTAAATGCGGATGACGGAACGGTTTTCGAACCTAAGCATTCTTTGACCAGTACTGCCAGTGTTTGTTTCGATGCGTTGTATATCTGTGGTGGAAAAGAGTCAGCAAAAAATCTACTCAATCCGGAAAACAAAGCTGGAACATTACTCTTTGTGAACGAGGCTTACAAGCATTGTAAAGCGATCTATTTCGGTTCGGATACGGATCAGATTTATATCGAAAGTAACATCAGTCTGAAACAGCACGAAGATTCTGCCATTATTCACGCTACGGAAAAAAATAATGATAAATTATTTATAAAAGCTGTTGCCAATCATAGGGTTTGGGAATTTGAACAGCAAAGAAATAATCCTGCATAAAAAGAATGATATGGAGCAGAAGAAAAATAAATTTGAATGGCTTGCAGATAAAGTGACGCAATGGTCAGGTAGCTCTTATGCCTTTGGTGTTGCAACAGGGATGATTGTAGTCTGGCTAATTTGCGGACCTGTTTTCAGGTATTCGGACACTTGGCAATTGGTTATCAATACAAGTACAACAATCATTACTTTTCTGATGGTTTTTGTTATCCAGAAATCTCAAAACAAAGATTCCAAAGCTATTCAATTAAAATTAAACGAACTGATTGCGGCCAGCAAAGAAGCAAGTAACAGGCTTGTGGATGTGGAAGATATGGATGAAGAAGACATCGATACGTTACATACATTTTATGAGAAAATTTCTTCGGAATGTGAAAATGACGAGGATATCCATACCTCGCATTCAATAGACCGTGCAGAAGAAAACATTGAAGGAAAGAAGCCAAAAAGGAAAGCATAGTAAGATTATTACCGCTAATCAATAAACATTTATAAAAAGAAGAATCATGGAATTTCCCAAGATATTATTAGATAAAATCAGTTATAATTTGAGGCAAAGAAATGAGTCGATTTCTATTGCGGAAAGTGTGACGTCAGGATTTCTGCAGCTTGCATTTTCTCAAATGCCTAACGCAGAGAGTTTTTATAAGGGTGGAATTACTGCATATACGCTTGAAGAAAAAGTCAGGCATCTTAACCTGGATTATGATGAAGCGAAAGCTGTTAATTATGTTTCAAGACACATTTCTGAAGTAATGGCTCAAAATGTAGCATTACTGTTTGATACAGAATGGTCAATAGCTACCACAGGCTATGCAACGCCGGTTGAAGAATCCAATAATGAAATATTCGCCTATTACTGTATTGCTTACCGCGGAAAGATCATAAGAAGTGACCGTATAGAATTACATCCGATGACCAAAGCCCTGGATGCACAGAAATATTTCATGGAGTACATTCTGGGTTGTCTCAGATGTGAAGTAAAAAGGCATTTGGAATATATCACAATTTAAATATTTAATCTAATGAAAAGTAATAACAAATATGCATTGGTAACAGGAGCAACTAGCGGTATTGGCTACGAACTCGCTAAGCTTCTCGCACAAGACGGCTATAATCTTGTCATTGTTGCCAGGAATCATGATGAACTGAATGTCAAGGAAAAAGAATTTCGAGCGTATGGAATAGAAGTTATTGTTATGGCAAAAAACCTTTTCCAGGCTGGTGATGTTTATTCTCTTTACGCTGATCTTACCTTGAATGGCATTAGTCCGGAAATTCTTGTAAATGATGCTGGGCAGGGTGTGTATGGGAAATTTCAGGATACAGATATTCATCGTGAGATTGATATTATCAACCTGAACATTATTTCGGTGATAATTTTAACTAAGCTTTTTATCAAAGACAGACTGGAAAAAGGAGGTGGGAAAATTCTCAATCTTTCTTCTGTTGCCAGTAAATCGCCCGGACCTTGGCATTCTGTCTATCACGGTACCAAAGCATTTATCCAATCCTGGTCAGAAGGAATCCGTGAGGAGCTTAAAGATTCCGGAATCACTGTTACGGCATTATTACCAGGTCCGACTGATACGGACTTTTTTAACAAAGCGGATATGAATCAAAGTAAAATCTTAAAAGACAGAGATGATCTCGCTAATCCTGCGGATGTTGCAAAAGATGGGTATGATGCAATGATGAATGGTGACGATAAAGTTATCTCGGGTCTTAATAACAAATTAACCGTAGCAATGGCTAATATGACAACCGACAGTATGGCGGCATATAGAATGTCAGAAATGCAAAAACCTATCAACGAAAAATAAAAAAATTATGACGAAGGAAAATGATTTACGATTAGAAGGAAAATCGGTGCTGATCTCGGGAGCGGACAGTGGCATAGGAAAAGCGGTAGCATTACTTTTTGCAAAACAAGGTGCTGATATTGCGATCATATATCACAGCGATGACAAGGATGCCGAAAAGACCAAAGCGGAAATTGAACAGTTGGGGAGAAAAGTGATCTTGTTTTCAGGAGATGTCAATAATTCCCAGTTTTGTAAAGTTTCCGTCAACAAAACAGTTTCAGAATTTGGAAAGCTGGATATTCTCATCAATAATGCCGGCGTTCAGTTTCCTGCGAAAGATATTTTGGATCTTGAAGAGGAAAATATCAGAACCACTTTCAATGCTAATATTATCGGAATGATATTGCTGACTAAAGCTGCATTTCCACATCTTAAAAAAGGCGATTGTATCATCAATACAACTTCTGCAACTGCTTATCAGGGGCATAAAGAACTCTTGGATTATTCTGCTACGAAAGGTGCCATTGTTTCTTTCACTAGATCTTTGGCGCTGCAATCCAAACCAAAAGGAATTCGTGTTAATGCTGTTGCGCCTGGTCCAGTTGCGACACCGCTTACGAAAGAAACTTTTGGTGATGAAGAGGAAGATCCAAATAAACCGCCTTTGGAAAGAAATGCAACGCCTGAAGAAGTAGCTGAAAGCTTCCTTTTTCTCGCAACTGGTGCTTCATCTCAGATTACCGGACAAGTCTTGCATCCGAATGGTGGATTGATTGTAAATGGCTAACTAATTTTTTAAAACTATGAACGGCGTTATTTTACAGTTTTTCCATTGGTATCATCCGGGAAAACTATGGAATGAATTTATTGATAAGGCAGAATATTTAAAAAGTTTAGGATTTACAGCAGTTTGGTTTCCGCCGGCAATCAAATGTGCTCTGGGTACTGATGGTCGAGGTTACGATGTTTATGACCTCTATGATCTTGGTGAATTTGATCAGAAAGGAAGTATCCCGACAAGATATGGAACTAAGGAAGAATATATCAAAGCAATAGAAAAGGCGCACGAAGTTGGCATGAAAGTTTATGCTGATATCGTTCTCAATCATAGGATGGGAGCGGATGAGATGGAAACTGTGACGGTTCATCAGGTTAATGAAGAAAATCGGAACGAGGTTATTCGTGAAACTTTTAAGGCGGATGCAATGACCAAGTTTACATTTCCCGGGAGAAATGGAAAATATTCTGATTTCATTTGGGATTATCAGTGTTTTAGCGGTATTGATAAAGTTAAAACTAGCGATGAGGAACAGCAGGGGATTTTCAAGATCTATAATGAGTATGGAACGGATTGGAATGAAAACGTCAGTCATCAATTCGGAAATTATGATTATCTGATGGGTGCTGATGTGGAATTCAGAAATCCTTATGTCGTCGAAGAGCTGAAACGCTGGATCAAATGGTATATCGACACAACTAAAGTTGATGGCTTGAGAATGGACGCATTGAAACATATCTCAACCGAATTCCTAAAAGAATGGATCGATTACATCAAATCCGAAATCGACGAAGATTTCTTTATAGTCGGAGAATTCTGGAAAGATGATGTAGGTAAAATCACAGGATTCTCAGAAAAGATGGATCATCGCATTTGTTCATTCGATGTGCCTTTGCATTTCAATTTTTTCAGAGCATCACAGGAAAAGCAGAATTACAATCTGATTGAAATCCTGAAAGGAACTTTTCTAGATTGCAACCCGGAATGCTCGGTGTCATTCGTAGGGAATCACGATACACAAAAGCTTCAGGCTTTGGAATCAACAGTGGAAGATTGGTTTAGACCGATTGCTTACGCGGTTATTTTGCTGTCAGAAAATGCCTATCCATGCGTATTCTATCCGGATTTGTTCGGGGCGGAATATATCGATAAAAATGCAGATGGTGTTGATGAAAAAATCATAATGCCAAAAGTTAAAATTCTTCCACGCTTGATGCAGGCTCGTCAGGAGTTTGCATATGGTGAACAGGTTAATTATTTCGATCATCCGAATTGCATTGCCTGGATCAGGAAAGGCAATGAAAATCACAATGGTTGTGTTGTTATCATCTCTAACAGCGAAGAAGGTTACAAAGAAATGGATCTCGGAAAAGAAAATGCATCAGCGGAGTTTACAGATTTTCTGGGATTTCGGAAAGAAATCATTGAGTTGGATGAGGACGGTAAAGGAACTTTTTGGGTTAATGCAGCATCGGTAAGTGTCTGGATAAAAAATCAGGATCAATCAATCTAAAAAAATAAAAGTTATGAACAGAGACGGCGTTAGGAAAAGTATCTGGCAGGAAGAGATC
>Ga0209960_1001438_pt1 | contig 31561 bp, 32 predicted proteins | sample ThiBiot_500_plan_2_FD_183947 | JGI IMG/M metagenome (GOLD analysis project Ga0209960, IMG submission 183947) | Wastewater bioreactor microbial communities from Cape Town, South Africa - Thiocy_expt_500_plan (SPAdes) | ecosystem: Engineered > Bioreactor > Thiocyanate-remediating >... | reverse complement strand
AAAAAAAATTAAAAAAAAAAAAAAAAGATGGATCTGTAAAATCATTTTATCTATCTTTTGAGGGGATTTGTGTGGGAGGTTAAGAAGAAAAAAACGAAGTAAAATTAAAGACAGGAAAAATCATTTTGTGAAAATACCAGAGACTCACCAATTAATTCAAAATGAACACATTAACATCAATTGGGAAGATACTGAATATTCAAGAACACCTTTTTATATTGCTTGTCAAAATGGACATACTGAAATTGTGAAATTGTTATTAAATGATAATAGAGTTGATATCAATAAAACACAAGGTGGGGGTTACATACCACTTTGTGTTGCTTGTGGTGCAGGATATATTGATGTTGTGAAATTATTATTAAAGGATGAGAGAATTGATGTTAATAAAGCACAAACTCAGGGCTTTACACCTTTTTGGATTGCTTGTTACAAAGGACACACTGAAATTGTTAAATTATTATTGAATGATAATAGAGTTGATCTCAATAAAGCAGATATTTTTGGTCGAACACCATTTTATATTGCTTGTGAAAAAGGACATATTGAAATTGTGAAATTATTATTAAATGACGAAAGAATAGCTGATATCAATAAAGCAGATAATGATGGTACAACACCTTTTTATTATGCTTGTAAATGGGAAGATATTGAAATTGTGAAATTATTATTGAATGATGAAAGAGTTGATATTAATAAAGCAGATAATGATGGTCAAACGCCATTTTATATTGCTTGTAAAAATGGAAAGCTTGAAACTGTGAAATTATTATTAAATGATAAGAAAGTTGATCTTCATAAAGCAAGGAATGATGGTCAAACACCATTTTATATTGCTTGTTATAAAGAACGTATTGAAATTGTTAAATTATTCTTAAATGATGAAAGAGTTGATATCAATAAAGCAGATAAATATGGTCGAACACCTTATAGGATTGCTTGTGAAAAAGGACACACTGAAATTGTGAAATTATTGTTGAATGATGAGAAGGTTGATATCAATAAAGCAAATGATGATGGTTGGACACCTTTTTATATTGCTTGTCAAAAAGGATATCTTGAAATTGTGAAATTATTATTAAAAGATAGGAGAGTTGATATAAATAAAACTGGAAAGAACGAAGCAACACCATTTTGGATTGCTTGCTATCGTGGACGAATTGAAATTGTGGAGCAGATCTTAGCAAGTGGAAGAGAAGTAGATTTAAATATAAACCATCATAAAGGAAAAACTGCAATTGATATTGCAAGAGAAAGAGGAACAGAGGAGAAAAAAGAATTTTGGGAAAATGAAATAGCACTTCAAGAAAGAAAAGAAATTGTTTAAAAATTGCTGCAATACTGAGAAATCCTGATGAAACAAGATTCAAATTAATATTGCAATTTGGATTAGCTGGTAATTTTAAATTTTTTTTAATTTTAGTTTTATTGAAATCATTTTTAATTCGTTTTTTGTAAAAAAAAAAATTTCAGAATTAACAGCAGCTTCTCTCTTTGCAATCACAGTTCTCCTCTCTGATCACTTTCTAGATTTTAAAACATATAGCTATAGTTAATTGATCATTATTCATCGTAAAATAACCTTTTCAAAAATAAAATAAAAACTTAAATCAATAAATAAATAATGGGAAAAATAATAAATATGAACAAACCCCCTATTTATTGTTTTTGTTCACTTTTTATCAAAAAAAAACATCTATATTAATAAATTAATTCCATTTTTTTATTTGTCAATTGAAGCAGACTGAAGAAGTTCAGATATTTGGTTAAATGCTTTCTCTCCTTCCTGTTTTGAATTAAATATAGCATGAAACATAAGACCTGAAGGGGTTTTGAACGAACTTTTGCACGCTTCTAGTTGTGAAAAGTTGTCTATCATCTCTAAAATTTGAGTGGAAATTTGAGTTGGAATTTTATTAAGAATAACTTTCAATCTATAATCCAAATCTGATTCTTCAATCAAGAAAACAATTTCATCTCCATCCTTTTGCAATTCTACTTTTTGACTTGGATTGGCTCCATATGATCTCAATAATTGAATAATTTTTTGATTTTTGGTTTGTTCAATTGCACTTTTTCCATTGTTACTTGTTGCATTAATATCAGTTCCTTTGCTACTCGCCAAAATAGATTTCACAATTTCGAAGTGCCCACGAGAACTCGCAATGATAAGTGATGTTTGACCAACAGCATTTGTTTTGTTTATCTCAGTCCTTTCATCATCTAAAAACAATTCCACAATTTCAAGATATCCTTCTCGACAAGCAATAAGAAAGGGTGTTTGACCATAATTGTCAGCTTGACTAATATCAACTCTCTCATCATTTATTAGTAACTTCACAACTTCGAGATGTCCTTTTTGACTAGCAAGGAATAAGGGTGTTTGTTCATATTTATTTGTTTTGTTTATTTCAGTTCTTTGATCATTTAAAAATAATTCCACGATTTGAATTTGTCCTTCTTGACAAACAATATGAAATGGTGTCCAACCATTATTATCTTCTTGATTAATGTTAATTCTCTCATCACTTGATAATAATTTCACAATTTCAATGGATCCAGAAAGACAAGAATAATAAAAGGGAGTTTGACCATGATTACATCTTTCATTTACCTTGATTCGATCATCTCTTAATAAGAACTCCACCACTTCTCTATGCCCATTTCGACAGGCAGCTGAAAAAGGCATTTGATCATAATTTGATGTTTTATTGATCTCAACTCTCTCATCATCTGATAATAATTTCACAATTTCAATCCGCCCACAATAACAAGCACCATAAAAAGGAGTTTTTCCATCATTATTTGCTTTATTGGTATCAACTCTTTCATCATTTAATAATAATTTCACTATCTCAATATGTCCTTTGTGGCTAGCAATATAAAAGGGAGTTTCACCATCTTTATTTTGTCTATTGATATCAACTCTTTCATCATTTAATAATAATTTCACAATTTCAATGTATCCTTTTTGACAAGCAGCAAAAAGTGGTGTCCAAATAGATGCATTTCCTTGATTGATGTTAACTCTCTCATCATTTAACAATAATCTCACAATGTCAATATATCCATAAAAACAGGCAATATAAAGAGGAGTTCTTTTCCTATCAGGAGATGGATCTTCAGTATTGGGATCAATTGTAGTGTTTGTAAGGTAATACTCGACTTGTTGAGCATTCCCATGAAAACATGCATCGAAAAATCGACGAAGTTCCTTTTCCATCTATCTTATATAAAATTTTATTTCAAATAAAATATATATCAATAAAAAATAAAATAAAAAATAGAATGAAAGAGAATAATCAATACCTATTTATTGAGAAATAATTTCACAAACTCTTACTCATTTGCTTTTTCACAAACTCCTTTTATCCTCATGGGTCCCATGTGTTCGATTAGAAGTGTCTCTATTTTTGAAAACTTCATTGACCATCAATTTGATGATATGAATGTTTGAGAAAAGGAAGCGAGTAGTATCATCAGTTGATTGCTAAAGAGGCCAAGGATCTTGAAAGTCCTGTTTTTTTTTTAAAAAAAACTTTGAAATCAATTCAAATTAAAATGAGTTTTAAAATTTAAAAAATGAGTCTCAATATTTACTCATTTTAATTTGAATTTTAAAAAGTTTAAAAACCAATAAAACTTTGAAAATTAAACTTAAAAATGATTGAATATTGAGATTAGATTATATTTACATTTAAAAATTCTTTTTTCAATAATACAGAAGAAGTTAAATCAGTCGAAAGTCCAACCATCCTTCTTGATAAAATCATTTGGATATCGAATGGTAGTTGAATTGCAATTTTGAAAAACTTTTCAATCTTTCTTTCATTATCACTCTTAATATCACTTTCCTTTAATTTAAAATATCCATCACATAATGATACAATTGATACAAGGATACATGCTGATTCTTGGTCTATTAACATTTATTTAAGTTTGAATGAATTATATATTTTGAAAAAAAGAAAAGAAAAGAAAAAAGAAAAGAAGAAAGAAAAAAAGAAAAAAAAAGAAAAAGAAAAAGAAAAAGAAAAGAAAAGAAAAGAAAAACCTAATATAAGAGCATTTTTTCTAAGAATAAATAAAACTTTTTCTCTATCTTGAAAATAAGATTCTAAAAGTTGAACAACTTGATCACGTTGGAAATGTTTAGCAATTTGTAAAGGAGTTTGATTTCCATTTGAAGAGTTCATATCAATTTCCCTTTGACTCAAAATCATTTCTTTAATAATTTCTAATCTTCCAAGTTCACATGCTAAATAGAAACTTGTTTTCTTGTGAACACTTTTTTGATTCACATCTAACCTTGGATCTTGGAGTAAATATCTCACAACTTCAATATGATTTCGATGTGTTGCTATGTATAAACAACTCTTTTTAAAGGGACAAATGAAGTTGATATCAATTTTTGGATCCTTAACTAATAATTTCACGACATCCAAATGTCCATTTTGACAAGCAGCCAAAAGTGGAGCCCAACCTTCAAAGCTTTGATTTACATCAATTTTAGGGCTTTGTAAAAGACATTCAACAACTTGATGATATCCATAAAAAGCAGCTGTGTAGAGTGAATTGGAGGTATCATGATATGGTTCATTTGGATCAACTCTATCATCTTGTAAAAGCAATTTAATCCCTTCTATAAATTGTCCTAAACAAGCAGAGTAAAGAGGAGTGAACCCTTCTTTATGTTTCTGAGCTATATCAATTCTCTTATCCTTTAATAATAATTTTAAAACCTTGAGACTTTTATGTTCACAACAAGCTAAGAAAGGTGTTGCATGATAATTTGTTGGTTTATTGAATTGAACTCCTTCAATTTGAAGGAGAAACTCAACAACCTTATCTTGATTTTGACGACATGCAACATAAAATGGAGTTGCTCCATATAAAAGTGAACAATTGATATCAAAATCAGATCGTTTCATTAACAATTCAATAAGTTTAATATTTCCAGAAGAACAAGCAATAAATAACATATCAGACGTCTTTAACTTCTTATAAGATTTTAAACTTATTTGGTCTTGATTCTCCTTACAATACAAAACAAATTGTCCTAATAAAACTTCATATTCATTCAACTCATTAATCTTCTTCTCCAGAAAAACTTGAACGATTTCACAATGAGAATAATAACAAGAAATTAGAAAAGGTAACATTCCTTCATTTGTAGACAATCTAACATCCAGAGAAGGGATAGTTAACAATAGCTTTGTCGTTTCAATTCTATTCTCTTGACAAGCGAAATACAAACAACTACATCCATATTTATTCGGTTTATTAACTTGAATCCTTGGGTCCATTAATAAAAATTTAACAATTTCATTAAAACCATCAAAGCATGCAATTGAAAGAGCTGTAGAACCATTAGAATCAGTTGAGTTGATGTCTACATCTTCATTTGTTATGAGAGAGGTGACTTTAGCAAGGTTGTTCTTTTGAACTGCATCTCGGAAATCTTTGTTCATCCTATTATTATTTTAATTATTAATTTTCCTAATCACTTTCGCTGATTTTGCCTTTCAGATGTCTGAATTATTAAGAGGTAAATACTATAACCCTTATTCTTCTTCTTCCATTCATATTCTTTAACAATTCATTGAATCAATCAATCAATCAATCAATCAATCAACTTCTTTTTTGAATTTGAATCTAGGTCATATATTATTCGATAGTCAAGGTGTTGAGAAAGAAGCAGGAAAGGAGCTTGAAGGGAAATTAGTAGGACTTTTCTTCTCTGCTCAATGGTGCCCTTCTTGTAGACAATTTACTCCACTGTTGAAACAGTTTTATGAGTTGTTAAAGAGAGATGGTGAGAAGTTTGAAATCGTATTTATTAGTAGGGATCTTACATTGAAAGTAATTTTTTTTTTTTTTTTTTAATTATTATTCTTATCATTCAATTTTTCAACTTTTAATTTCAATTGTCAATCAATCAATGAATAATAAATAAATCAGGCTCAAAAAGAATATGTTGAAAAAGAAGAAATGCCTTGGTTATCATTACCTTGTGATTCTTCACTTACAAAAACTTTTCTTAAGGCATATCAAATTAAAACAATTCCTTCTTTTGTTATAATTGATAGACATGGAGGGATTATTTCAAGACAAGCAAGACAAGAAGTTTATACAGGAACTTATGCTTATACTCAATGGAGGAGTGGTTCTGCTTCTCCTCCTCCAGAAGATTTACTTGTCAATAAGGGAGAAAAAAGTTGTTCAATTATGTAATTTTACAAATAGAATCGAAAATAGAATAGGAAATAGAAAGTAGAAAATAGAAAAATAGAAAAGGTTTTTTCTTTCTTTCTTTCTTTCATGATTATTATTCTGAATTTGAGACGCTTTTACAATATAAACATAAGACTAAGATAACAGTTAAGTATTGACAAAAAGAAAAGTAAGGATTCCAATAATTAGCTGAAGATCGATAGAGAATTTCAACATATGCAAGAAAACAAATTGGTTTCAAAAATGGTAAAATCCAATACAAATATGATCCCTTCAACATTAAAAGAAAAGTTTGAATGATTTCATTTTTTTTAAAAAAAAAAATCTACCTTATTCTCTTGATTATTTTCTTGATTAAAATCAATACTTTCTGTTGATAACAAATTTTTAAAGATAACACTTATTGATAAATATCTTCCAAAGAAATGGAGAATTACATTCATTGAAAGTAATGAAATAAATGGTTGTAATAGATCACCAAAAGTTGGATATGTTAGTTGGCTAATTATTTTTTTTTTTAAAAAAAAAAAATCAGTAATAATAAAATATAAAATTCAAACAATAAAAATTAAAACCTCCATTCCAATGGATTAAAGGTACTATTTTGAAGAAGAAAAGAAAGGAAAAAAATTCATTAGTAAAGATTTGTCTTAATCAAAGAGAGAATAATAGAAAACCTTAAATCAATTTTAAAGGGTTGTTGATTTGTTTGAGGTTGGGCAGCAACAAGTTCAAGTAATTGGTAAAAGTGTATAGTTGCAAAGAAGAAGAGAAGAAACCAATCAAACATAAATGGCTTTTCAGAGTTCAAATTCATATAAACACTGATTCCAATTCCCAAAATTAAGAATCCAAATAATCTAATTAACAAAATATGAATTGAATTGAATTGGGTTGATATTGTAAAAAGAAAAAAAAAAAAAAAAAAAAAAAAAAAAGAAAACAAACGTGAGACAAAATATTGATGAGTTGATCAATTTTGGATACAGTAAAGCAATTGAGAGAACAAATAGAATTCCACAACCTCCAATAATTATACCCTTTAATTAAAAGAATATTTTAAAGATGTTTTGAATGATTTTAAAAGAAAAAAATAAAATTACTTTCATAACATTTTCCTTCTCACTTATTTGTTCAATCAAATAATCTTTACAATTATCAATGAAAGTGATGTATCCCAATGCTAAAGAAGAGTTTTTAAATATTAATCAAAGGTAATGAATTGAAAATTGGAAAAAGAAAAAACCTTCAATGAAAGGAAATATCAAATCAAAAGCAAATATCAATCCTTCAATAATTGGGACCAAAAATGTTAAAACATCAAGGTGTGTTTGATATAAAAAATATGCCAGAAAGACAAGATCAATCCAAAATCCACTCTAATTAAAAAAACAAAAAAAAAAACAATTAATTAATTAATTAAAATAGAAAAGGTGAATTATTTCTTGAGTATATATGTAAAGTTTTAAAATTATTTACCAAGAGACTTGAGATTGGAGATGGTAACAAAAGCTTCAAGATCCCTTGAACAAAGAACAAAAAGAATAAACAACAAGAGCAAAGCAAACCCAAATCAGCTCTAAATTTAAACACAATTGGGAGTAATACAAACAACGCTGTGAGGGAAATAGTATTGGAGATTAAGTAAAGTATCATTTGGGAGATTCAAGAATTTAGAAAAAAAGGATGATTCACAAAAAAAAAAAAAAAAAATTTTCAAAAAAAAAAAATCGTTTATTTTTCTTCTTCTCTATTTCAAATTGTTTACCAACAACTTTTTTGAAGATTTCTAATGAGTTTTTAATTCTTTTTTCTTGAAATCTAAATAACAGTCTGAAAGCAGAACTATCATTACATGAATAGAAACAGCATCCTTGTCTTGAAATATAAATATCATTTAAAAAAAAATTTGTTTTAAAAAAATTAAAAATTAATTAAAATAAAGTAAAAGATTTACCAAGCAAACCAAGTTCTTTTCTCAATTTTTCTCTTGTATCAACTGGATTTCTTTGGAATGATTCGATGAATTCAACAATCTTTGGACAATTTCTTTTTGCTTTTTGAAATACTTCTTCAGTTTCCCAACTAAATTTTTGAGTTGACTTTGAACGTTCTTTTGAGATATCCAATGGTGTTTTATTATTCCATTTTTTATTGAAATCTATCTCTCTTCCACTCTCTAACATATATTTCACGACCTCAAGATTTCCTGCTTGACAAGCAATATAAAAAGGTGTTGCACCATCATTCTCTGCTTTATTGATATCAACTCTATGATCACTTAATAATATTTTCACAATATCAATATGTCCTTTTGAACAAGCAATATAAAATGGTGTTTCGCCATTATTTGTTGAATTTGTCTTCAAACATTTATTTACATCAACTCTACTTATATCAACTCTATTATCATTTAATAATAATTTCACTATTTCTAGATGTCCATTTTGACAGACAACATAAAATGGTGTTGCTCCTTCACTTTGTACTTTACTAATATCAACTCTATTATCATTTAATAATAATTTCACTAGTTCTATATTTCCATTTTCACAAGCAATATAAAAAGGTGTTGAACTATCATTTGTTGCTTTATTGATATCAATTCTATTATCATTTAATAATAATTTCACAATTTCAATATGTCCATTTTCACAAGCAATAAGAAAAGGTGTTGCACCAGTATTGAATGCTTTATTGATATCATCAACTCTGTTATTATTTAATAATAGTTTCACAATATCAATATGTCCAAATTCACAAGCAATAAAAAAAGGTGTTGCTCCTCCATTTTCTGCTTTATTGAAATCAATTCTTTTATCATTTAATGATAATTTTACAATATCAAAATGTCCATTTTCACAAGCAACATAAAAAGGTGTGCAGCCTTCACTATTTGCCTTGTTGATGTCAATTCTTTCATCATTTAATAATAATTTCACAATTCCAATATTTCCATTTGAACAAGCACGATAAAAAGGTGTTCTTAAATATTTAGAATCTTGCCAATTAATGTTAATTTGTGCATTTTGAAGTAATTTTTGAACTTCCTCAACATTTCCATTGGAACAGGCTTCCCAAAGTTTTTCTTCCATTTTGTTCTTTTTTGGTTTGTTCTTATGTCTGTCTGTCTGTCTCTTTGAAACTTTTAGTTGCTTTCGTGTTGATTTACATTGGATTGAAAAGGTTCGTGCGAACTAGTGACTAGTAAAGATTGAAGTGAAGAACGAAAGATAAAGACTCAGAATAAAGGGCTAAGAGCTAAGAATGAGTAAATGGTGGGGTCCAGCAGGAACAAAGCAGAAAGAGAACGAATTCATAAAAAAAAAAAAAAAAAAAAAAAAAAAAAAAAAAAAAAAAAAAAAAAAAAAAAAAAAAAAAAAAAAAAAATAACGGTCAAAAAAAAAAAAACATGGCGGATGATAATTTGGCGGGAGGAGAGGAACTGCACCAATCTGGTTCTAATCAACCTATAAGTAACACCAACCATAGAATGATTCAAGAAGAAGAGGATGAAGATGATGAAGAGAATATTGACTTTGATGAGGAGTTTAGTCTGAGTGAAAACGGAGAGGATTTTGGGTTGGAGATTGACGAAGGTTTTGGATTTGAGGAGATGAAGAAAGGGATCAGTAGGTTGAAGGAGGCATATTTAGCGTTTATGCATGAGAATGAAGGAAATCGATTTGGGAATGGGAATGGAAAGGAAGTGAATCAAATAGAGAGTATGTTTTATATTTGTTGATTTAATTTTTTCTTGAAATTTTTCATAAAATTTTTCATTAATTTTTCTATTTGTTAGTCGTTGATTTTGATTGATTGATTTTTTGAAAAAAATAATCATAATTAAAAATTGAAATTAGAGAAAGAAACAGAATTTGAAGTCCCAGTCAATGACTTTGGATTCAATGGATCATTTCCTTTTGATAATGAAATGTTAAGTGAAGGTTTTTTTTTTTTTTTTTTTTTTGGATTGTTTTTCAACATCAAATTGAAAATAATAATGAATAAAATAAATTAATTGTATAGAGTTTAATCTTCTTCAAAAATCATTTGAAAACGGAGAAGATTTTCAACAATTTGGTATTATAATCAAATTAAATTTTTTTTTTTTTTTTTTCAAACGTAAAATTTTCATTAAATTTTTTAGATACTGAACAACTTCAAAATTTTCTTGATGATGCAGAAAAAGAACTTGAAAATCATGCAGATTTAATGCAAAAACAAACTTTTGATTTTCAACATTCAACCCCTCATACAAAAATACAAGGTTCAATTTTTGATATTTACATGAAAAATTAATTCTAAAAAATAATAATCACAAAAAAATTAAAATTAAATTAAACTAAATTAGATGAATATTCATCTCCAGGAGATTATTTTAAAAATCGATCTGCTTCAATTGCACCAACTTTTGGAAATGTAAGTTTACAAATTAAATATAAATTATAAATTTTGAAAAAAAAAAATAAAAAAAAAAAAAAAAAAAAAATAAAAAAAAAAAAAAAAAAAAATAGTCTTTTAATCAACAATCTTTATTTAAATCATTTGTCTCAGCTAAAGTTAATGAAAATGGAAGAATTGAAAAGGAATATAAAGAAGAAAGTTTTTATTCTAAATCAGAAAGTTCATTTGATAATAATTTAAATAGTTACAATCATTTAAATAATTTTAATAATTTTAATGGACAACCTATGGGATATAATCATTTAAAACCTGCAACATATTCACAATCAAGATATTCAGACTCAAACTCTCTTCAATCTTTTGATTATTTAAAGGATTCAAGTAGATATCTTCAGGATAGTGATAAAGGAGATGAATCAGATATTGATTCTGTCTCTAGCTCAAGTTTTCAACCTCAACCTCATCGTTCTTTTTTAAATTCAATGACCTTCAAATATCCAAATTTTTCTCAAAATATTGATAGTCCTTACCCAAATATTGAATTTGATAATGATTTTAATCATAGTATTGCAAGTAGTTCAAACAATAAACTTTCAAGAAAACATCGTGCTTTACCTTCAAAAGTATCCTTATCTAGTGATTCAGAAACTTCTTCAAATCTTGATGATGATGATAATGAGTCCTCTATAACTAGTAGTTCATTTAAAAAACATGAGAAACAAAAGGAAGTACCAACTTCATTTTTGGATGAAAATCAAAAAATAAATACAGAAACTCAAGTTCCACTTTTCAAGAAAAAGGATCTCTCTTCTTCTCAAAGTGATCAAATAATTACACAATTTAACCTCAATCTTCACTCCAATAATAATCACCCCTTACTTCCCGATTATAAAACAAAACATATAGAACAATATTTTGTTAAACAAGATTTGGGATCTAATAGTGGATCTTTGGATGATATCTTTTCAGATAAAAGCTCTCAAATTAGATCACGTTCATCTTCTTTTCAAGCAACTTCAACAACAACTTCAAAACAAGAGTTTAAACAAGGAGATTTAATTTTTAATACTTTAATCCTTGATTTTTGTCAAATCCCTGCTGGAAGTACATCAATTAAGGAATTACAAATTAAGAATATTTCATCTAACTCTGGTTTTATTCAATTAGAACTTGATCAAAATTCAGGTTTTTTTTTTTTTTTTTTTTTTTTTTTTTTTTTTTTTTTTTTTTTTTTTTTTTTTTTTTTTCCTTCGTTTTTCATTCTTTTATTTTCTTTAGACTTCCCTGTTTTTCAATTAATGCAACCTAATGAACTTACTCTTGAACCAAATATTGAAAAACAAATTAAAATTGGATTTTTACCAATTCAAAGTTTACAGACTGAATGGAAAGCTACTCTTCTTATTAAACTTAATCATGTTTTGTCAGATAAAGTAATTTCCTTTTTTCTTTTTCATTTTTTTTTTTTTTTTTTTTTTTTTTTTTTTTTCCCTCTTTACTTTATTTCATATCCCATTTGTTTCATATCAATAATTCAAAATTGATGGATGTAGATTTTACTTCGAGGTTACTCTGGACAAAGTAATATTGTGATGTTATCACAATCTTCAACTGTGATAGACTTTGGTGATATTCAAAATCGTTCAAGAGTTACAAAAGCAATTGTTTTTCAAAATATTGGAAATAGGTACTTTATTGATTTTTTTTTAAAAAAAAAACCTTTGATTCAAATAATAATAAAAAATGACTTTTTAGAACTGGATTTATGAAAGTATTATGTAAACCACTAAGTAAAGATGATACTGAACTTAAAGAAATTGATTTTATAGAAGTAGAACCTTCACTCATGATTATTCCCCCTAAAGGAATTTGTACCTTTAATGTAACTTTAAAAGTCTCTTCATTAACGACAAGAAACATTTTAAAAAGGTTGATTTCAATAAATTTTGTTTTTTTTTTATTTATTATTTATTTCTGACAATCAAAATTTACTTTATTAATAACGTTTAAACAATTTAGAGTATGTCTAAAATCATATGTTGGAGATGAGATACTTCGTCAAAGAGTAAGGAGTTCACAAAAATTTGATTCATCTTGGTTTTTTTTTTTTTTTTTTTTTTTTTCAAAAAAAATGTTGTCATGAATACATGAAAATAAAATAAAATAAAAATAGGAAAGAAGAAATTGAAATTTTAACATCATCAACTAGAATGAGAAAAGAAGAAATAATTAGATTAAAGAAAAATATTGATAAATTATTATTAGATCAAAGTTTAATGTCCATTTCATTAAATTTTGAAGCAAAATTTTTAGATGAATCAATTTCTCCACCTTTAGCTGTTGATTTTGAAAGTAAATTTGATGAGGATATGAATTGGACTTTAACTCCTTCAAAAGTTTATATAAGTTCTCAAAAAAAAGTTTCAACAGTTTATTTATCAAACCTTTCACATCATGTTTTAGATTTTGAAGTAATTCTTTTTCAAAAAAAAAAAAATAAATAATCCTTTTTTAAAAATAATCAATATTTAAATAATTACAATGTTATCTAGGTTTCTTGGCCTGCACATCATCTCAAACTTGGTCCTTCTTTTGGAAAGATTCCTCCTAATTCTGCAATTAAAATTCAAATAGAACTTCTTCAATTAAATAATCATAATATTGATTTTGGTAATCATTAATTAAAATGACAGAGAATAATAAAAACCTTAACAAACTATTTGAAATAAAAATAGATAAACAAAAGAGAATTTTAGTCACTTGTGGAGGAATTGAAAAATCAATTGAAGTTATTTTGGAATCAAAATATTCTAATCTTCATGAAGTATTGAAAACTAAGAAGATAGAATTTAATGCCCCAGAAATAGGATCAATTTGTGAAAGTTTTTGTTTACTTGAAAATGTAACTCAAAAATCTATTTCTTGGACTTTTAAACGTCAAGAAGGTTCATTTCATATTTTATTTTTTTTATTTTATTTTATTTTATTGCTTATAACTTATTACTTCTTATTTTAACTTTTTTATTTCTTTATTTTTTTTTCAGGTCAACAAGTTGAAAGTTTTAAAGTTTCTCCAATATCAGGAGTTTTAGAATATCAAAAGACTCAAAAGATTCATGTGACTTTCAACCCTTCAAAACATGGATTTTTTTCTCAAATATTCTCACTTTTTCTTCATTCTGAAAGTTCTTCAAAAAATCTTGAATTAGAAGTAGGAAGGCTTGAGTTAATAGGTCATTGTAAAGATAAAGGAAAAATTAAAGATGATGGAAATAATGGTTTTTTCTTTTTTCTTTTTTTTTTTTCTGAAATATTCTAAAAATTATTAATTTTTTTTTTTTTTCAAAAAAAGTTCTTCTTAGAAAAGTTGTAAACTCAAAAAAGAACTCTGATTTTTATTCTTCAACTGAACTTCTATCTTTTTCAACTTGTTTAACGGGAAATAAGAAGATTCAAAAGTTAAGAGTTTGTAACTCTTCTTCAAGAGATTTAGTTTTTACTGTTCAACATATAAACCAACCTTTTTATGTTGAACATCAAGTAATTATTTATATTTTTTTGTTTTTTTCGTTGTTTTTAAATATCTTCTGAAATTAACCTTTTTTTTTAAAAAAAAAAATCCTTAAAAAATCCTTAAAAAATAAAGGAGGTTTCTCTTCGTCATAAACAATATATCTTGCTTCCAATTTTATTTGCACCACAAATTGCTGGAGACTTTGAAGAGAAATTAATTTTATTAAGCAATTATAATAATGGAAGAATTGAAGTAATTGTTCAAGGTACTTTTTTATTACTTCTGATTATTAAAATTATTAAAATTATTATTATTGAAATTTTTGTAAATAAAGAAATCCTTCAAAGTAAACAATAAATCAAAAATAAATAAATAGGAACTGGAGTTGATCATCCTTTAGTGGTTGAGAAACAAGTATTACATTTTTCAATGACTTCTCCTTCAACTACTCTCTCATTAAAGAATATTGGACAAAATCAAATACCTTTTTCAATATTGAGTAACTCTCCTGACATTGTATTTCCTAAACATGGACAAATTGAAAGTGAAAGTGAATACGAAGTTACTGTTGTTTGGAATCCTCAATCTTCTCAACAGCAAACTACTGAATTAATTTTGACATGTGAAAAGAAAACTTGGAACATTCTTTGTTTGTATACTAATTTATAAAAATAAACACCTTTTTATTTTTTAAAAAAATAAATAATTAACTCTAAATTATCTTTTTATTGGCTATTTTTTAGAACGAATTTTTTTTTTTTTTTTTTTGAACTCTTATTTTGAAATTTCCATCATTTCGGTTTCAAAAATAAGGACAGCATCTAAGAGAAAAAAGAGGTTAAGTTTCATTCAAATGTTATTGAATGAAAAGAAGAAGAAAAAATACTTGGGGGAATGACTCCTCCAGCTCCACGACTTCCATATCCTAATTCAGGAGGAATTGTTAAAGTTCTTTTTTCTCCAACACACATACCAACAAGTCCTATATCATATTCAATTAACCTTAATATAAGTTCCTTTTTTTTTTGTTTGAAAAAGTGACAAATAATTATTACCTTGATCCCATCCTTTAATAACACGTCCTAAATAATACATTGGATTTAAGTTTAATTTTGAAAAATTGAAAGAAATAAAGAAAAAAAAATATACCAACACCAAGTTGGAAAGGGAGAGGTTCATTTCTGTTAATTGAGCTATCAAATATTTTTCCATCAGCTAATTTTCCAGTATAATGAACTTTGATGTGATCTCCTTTCTCTGCTTTAATTTCACATTCTTCAGGTAAAAATGTTGTTTCAACTTTCAACTGATTTATTTTTTTATTTAGGTTGAGTTCAGAAAAAAAAAAAAGAAAAAAGAAAAAATAATTTTAAATTTCTTAATCATGAAATGAAGAAATATAATCTCAAAGACATTAAACTCATCAACTATTTTGAGTTCAATCAATCAATAACAAAGAAGAAATTCAAAAGTTTTTCTCTTCCATTTTTTGAGTTTTGCAAATAAGATTTTTTTTTTTTGTCCACAAATATGAAGTATTGATTTAATAGATATAAAATTAAAGAGAAATAGAAAATAGAAAAGGTACATCATCAGCAAAGACATTCACAGCGAAGATTGCAAAGACACAAAGAATCAATTGAATCCACTTCATTTTTTAGGTTTGGGAAAAAAAAAAAATTGTAAGCCGCCATTTTTGACTCTTTTTTACTTCACTTTCGGTGTGATTTTGGCTCTAATTGGGTTCCATTTTCCGACCCAATTCACACCCAATTCACACCCAATTGGGTTCCATTTTCTGACCCACTTGGGTCCATTTTCAGTCGTTTTTCAAGTGCCAACCGTTCCCATTTTCGTATACTATTCGGATACTTTTCGGATACTTTTCGGATGCCATTCAGGTATCTTTCAGTTCACTTTCAGTTCATTTTCAGTTAACTTTTAGTTCATTTTTTATTCAAAGATGCAATGGAAGGACACTTCAAAACTCATAAATAAACATTAATTGGGGTGAATTTAAATTTGAATTTGAATTGATTTTGATTCAACCCATTGTCCAAAACAAAATAATAAAAGTTATTTTTTTAAAAAAATTATTCACCCTTTTTTTTTTTTCTTATTTTAATAGAAAGAAATAATGGAAGAACAACAACTTTGGGAAGCTTGTTTTGATGGGAAAGTTGATTATGTTCAAAAATTACTTGAAAACCCACAAATAAATACAAATTGGCAAGATTTTGGATTGAAGAGAACATCTTTTTATGTTGCTTGTTTTTTTGGACATCTTGGAATTGTGAAATTATTATTAAATGATAACAGAATTGATGTTAATAAAGCATTGGAATTTGGTTTGGAAAGTGGTGCAACACCATTTTATGTTGCCTGTGAAGGTGGACATATTGAAATTGTAAAATTATTATTAAATGATGAAAGAGTTGATATCAATAAAGCAAAAAATGATGGTGTAACACCTTTTTATATTGCTTGTCAAGAAGGACATATTGAAATTGTTAAATTATTATTCAATGATAAAAGAGTTGATATCAATACAGCATTGAATATTGATTTAGTACCTTTTTGGATCGCTTGTTACAAAGGACATATTGAAATTGTGAAATTATTATTAAATGATGAGAGAGTTGATATCAATAATCCAACAAATGATGTTTCAACACCATTTTGTGCTGCTTGTGAAAATGGACATATTGAAATTGTGAAATTATTATTAAATGATGAAAGAGTTGATATCAATAAAACAAGAGATGGCACAACACCTTTTTTTATTGCTTGTTGTAATGGACGTATTGAAATAGTAAAATTATTATTAAATGATGAAAGAATTGATGTCAATAAAGGAACCAATTTTGTAAATGACCAAGCAAATGAAGGTACAACACCATTTTATATTGCTTGTGATCAAAGACGTCTTGAAATTGTCCAATTATTATTAAATGATGAGAGAGTTGATATCAATAAAGCAGGAAAGAATTTTGAAATGGATGATGTTGATAAAGTAACACCATTTTATGTTGCTTGTAGGAGGGGGTATATTGAAATAGTGAAGGAATTCCTATCAAGTGGAAGAGAAGTGAATGTAAATGCAAAAGATAATAAAGGAAGAACTGCAATTGATGTTGCAAGAGAAAGTGCGATTGATATTGCAAGAGAAAATGCAACTGATATTGAAAGTGATTCTTGGATTCAAAATAATTTTGTAGATATTGTTGAATTATTAGAATCATTTGAAACAAATCCCAATGAAACAAGGTTGAAATTGAGACTACAACTTGGATTTGCTGGTATATTATTAATTTACTTTTTTTTTTTTTCTTTTTTCTCATTTTAATTCGAATTTTAAATGACAATAATAATAATAATAATAATAATAATAATAATAATAATAATAAAAGATACTGAAGCTACTTTTATCTATGCAACTATAGTTCTCCTCTCTGATCATTATCTAGATTTCAAAACATAATTAAACTCAAACACATTCAAAAATTGTTTTTTGTTTCAAATGATTCAATTAATCCAAACATTATTTTGGATTCTAATCATAATAAAATTAAAGAAAAAAAAAAAAAAAAAAAAAAAAAGGTAATGATTGTTTAAACACGTTTCAAGTTTTGGATTATTTCTTCTTTGGGATTGAGAAAAAAATTTTTTTTAGAAATAAAAGAATTCATACACAAAGAGATTTTATTTTTCAAAAGAAAAAAAAAAGGAGTAACTATAGATATCACATAAGAAAATGAGAAAATGAGAAAGGTAAACTTTCAAAGGTAAATTTGGTATAGGAGAGTTTCTAATGTTGTGCCCATTCTATACTTTTGAGATCAATTCCTTCTTGAACCATCTCCCATAATGGACTCATTGCACGCAATCTGTGAACTTGCCTTGAGATTTTTTCAATACAATAATCAATTTCTTCTTCAGTTGTAAATCTCCCTATTTAAAAGGAAAGACAAATGTCAATGAAATGTTATGATATCACAATTGAAATAAATAAATAAATAAATAATTACCAATTCCAAAACGAATCGAGGAGTGAGCCATTTCATCATCTGCACCAAGAGCTCTGAGGACATAAGAAGGTTCTAATGATGATGAAGTACAAGCTGAACCAGAAGATAAAGCAACATCTTTTAATGACATTAATAGACTTTCTCCTTCGATACATGAAAAAGATAAGTTGACACAACCTTAATTTTTTATATTTATTGAAGTCCAAAGAAGAAGAAAAAAAAATTCAAACCTGGATATGAATGATTGGGATCACCATTTCTAACAACTTTTTCAACACGGGAAGTAATTCCTTTAATTAATCGATCAGAAAGTTCTTTGATTCTTTTTGAATCATACTAAAAAGTTTTTCAAAAAAAAAAAAAAAAGAAATTATGAAATTATAATTTGGATGAACAAAAAATCATATAAATAAATAAATAAATAAATAAATTATTCTTACATCTAGTTCTTTTTTGGCAATTTCACAAGCTGCTCCAAGTCCAACAACTAAAGCGGGAGGGACAGTTCCTGAACGAATACCTCTTTCTTGTCCACCTCCAGATTGAATAGCTTCAATTCTAACTCTAGGGCGGCGTCTAAGATAAAGAGCTCCAATACCTTCAAAATTATTTATTTGTTTAATTGTTTTTTTCTCAAAAAAATAAAATTTGAAAGGAAAAAAAGGGGGGAGAGTAAGAAAGAAAAGGAGAAAAAAAAAAGAAAAAAAAAAAAAAAAAAAAAAAAAAAAAAAAAAAAAAAAAAAAAAAAAAAAAAAACCTTTTGGGCCATATATTTTATGGCCACTAATGGACATTAAATCAATATTCATTTCATTAACATCCATAGGGATTTTACCAACAGCTTGAGCAGCATCTGTATGGAAAAATATCTTCTTTGCTTTACAAATACGCCCTATTATTTGTTGGAATGAAATTATAATTTTATTTTAATTTTTATTTTATTTGATTTTCAAATTTGTTTTTTTTTTTACCTATTTCTTTAATTGGTTGAACAACTCCAATTTCATTATTGACTGTCATAACTGATGCTAAGACTGTTTCTGGTCTAATTGCATCTTCAAATTGCTAAAATAAAAATTAAAGAAGAATAAAAATAATTAGAATTTTTTTTGGGGCGCCTTTAGAAATTTAAATAAATGGAAATGAACCTTTAAATCAATAAGCCCGTTGCTTTGAACTGGTAAATAAGTTACATCAAATCCTTCATATTCTTTCAACACTCGACAAGAGTCAAGAACACATTTATGTTCCTAATTTTTTTTTTTTTCAATGAGAAAAATTGAAAAAAGAAAAAGAAAAAGAAAGAAAAAGAAAATTACAGTTTGAGTTGTAATAATATGGTTTTTGTTTTTTTTGTAAAATCTTGAAACCCCTTTAATTGCAATATTGTTTGATTCAGTTGCTCCGCTTGTAAAAATAATTTCTTTTGGATCAGCATTGATGAGAGAAGCAATTTGCTTTTTATATTTATTTTATGTGATTTATTTATTGGGATGCGATTCTTGAATTTGTGCCAAATAAAGAAAGAAAAATATAAACCTCTCTTGCATGCTCAACAGCCTTTTCACTTTCCCAACCATAAGCGTGAGTTTTTGAATGAGGATTTCCGAAGAAAGATAACATATAAGGAAGCATTGTGTCGACAACTCTTGGATCCTTTTGTTTTTGAAAAAAAAAAAAAATTAATTTCAAATGAGAGAAAAAAGGGCAACGAAAAGAAAAAAGAAAAACCATTGGTGTTGTTGCTTGCATATCCATATACAATGCTTTCCCAGGGACAGGTTGTGTAATTTGAAAATTGTCTACATTTACTCTTTCATTGGCAACTTCTTGAGCTAAAATATTTTTTTTTAATTATGATTTGAATCAACTTTTCTTTTCTTTTTCTTTCATACAATTTTCTTATCTTGCATAAAAATTTTTCTTTCATTCTCTTATCAATTTTCCAATTCTTTGCCAATTTTTTTTTTTTTAAAAAAACAATTCAATAACAAAAAAAAAACAAAAATTCATTAAAAAAAAAAATTAAAGACAAATGCTTTTTCTAATATGTTCTCAAAATTTTAAAACAAATACAATTACAACACAAATAAAATATTCAAATACAAATGTTTTTTAAAAAAAATTGGAAAAAAAATATTTTTTTTTAAAAAAACAAAAATTGTTTCAATTTTACAACAAAACCTTTTCAAAAAAAAATCACATTAAAAGATCACCAATGATCCAACCAACACATTAAAAATTATTTATGCGTTAAAAAATCAAAGAAAAGAGTGCCAAACCTAAAGCTTTGAAGCGAATAGAAGTGGTTGAGAAGAGCCTTGAGCCCAGCACAAAACTTTTTTTCATCATTATCGCCATGTTTTTTTATCTCCTTTTTTTTTCTTTTTTCCTCGATTTTTATAATTATTTTTTGGAAATTTTTTTTTTGTTTTTTTAGAGATAACGTCATGATTGTGCTTTCTCTCTTTCTCTTTTTTGCTTCCCCTTCCTTTGATTCCTTTCCTTATTACTTCTCCCCCAAATGTTTTTTCACTTATCATCAAATAGAAAAAGTGCCAAACCCTTTTTGTTTTTTTCCTTCCCGAGTTTTTCCATTCATTGGTTTTTCTTCTAATTTTCATCATTTTTTTTGCAAAAAACCAGCAAAAACTTCATTGATTCTGTTTCTTTTTTTTTAAATCATTAACTTTTACGAATTAAACACAATCAATTCAATTTGAATATCTTCTTTGAGTGCTTTTTTGAATCTTCCTCCTTCCTGCTCATATTGCTTATCAATCAATGAAATGGATTTGGGGTTGAGAAAAACCGCAATAAGATTTTTTACCCACGGTCACACGAAAATAGAAGGAAAGGTGATTTTTTTTCCACACGGTCATTTTCTTTTTTCTTTCTTTGTCTTCTTTTTATTTGAGACCCATGGGTTATTTCCACACTTTGGCAAAAATGAATTGAGTCACTCTAACTTGATTCATTTCAAATATTTATTAATTATTTTGAATTATTATGATCATCTATTTCGTTTATGAGATCATTTTTTTCAATGAAAAATAAGAAATAAAGTTGCCCAATGTTCTTTGATTCTTTAGAGCGATTAAAAAAAAGAATGATTGCTTGATTCAATAATTACTATTTTCACAAAATTTAATGAAAGAAGAAAAACCAAACAAAATGGATTGATATTCCAAACAAACAACAAATTGTTTGAGTTGAATTTAAGTTTTAAAATCTAGATAATGATCAGAGAGGAGAACTATAGTTGCAAAGATAGAGACAGCTTCAATCTCTATTGAAAAAAAAAAAAAAAATAAGAATTGAAAAAAAAGAAAAAGAAATGATAAAATAAAAATTAAAAATTTACCAGCAAATCCTAGAAGTACTCTTAATTTCAACTTTGTTTCAACTGGATCTCTCTCAAATGATTCTAATAATTCAACAATGTCGGCAAAATTATTTTGTTTTCTTTGAAAATCTTCTTCACTTTCCAAAAGGCTTTTGAAACTGAAGAAGACTCTTTCTCTCATAATACCAATTGTTCTTTTATCTTTTGCATTGACATTCACATCTCTTCTGTTTGATAAGAATAACTTTACAATTTCGATATGTCCTTCATAACAAGCAATATAAAATGGTGTTTTTCCATCATTTGTTGCTTTATTTACACCAATTCTTTGATCATTTAATAATAGTTTTGCACTCTCAAAATATCCTTTGTAACAAGCAATATTAAGAGGTGTCCAACCGTATTTATTTGATTTATTGATATCAACTCTTTGATCATTTAATAATAATTTCATAATTTCAAGATGTCCATTTCCACAAGCAATGGAAAAAGGTGTTTGACCATCATTCTTTGCTTTATTAATATCAACTCTTTGGTCATTTAATAATAATTTCACGATTTCAACATCTCCTTTACAACAAGCAATCCATAAAGGTGTAACACCATCATTATTTGCTTTGTTAATGTCAATTCGATTATCATTTAATAATAATTTCACAATTTCAATGTGTCCTCTTTCACAAACAATATAAAAATAATCATTTTGCCAATTAATGTTTGTTATTGACTTTTGAAGTAATTTTCTCACTTCTTCAACACTTCCATTCTCACAGGCAAGATAAAGTTGCGTTTCCATTTTATAAATTTTTGATCATAGAAAAAAAAGCACAAATGCTTTGAACAACTAGGTCATCAGAAAATAAAATCTTAATAACAAAAAAATAAATAAATAGAAGAAAGGAACTTTTTGTAACAGGGATTGTTACTTCGTAAAATATTAGATGCCCAACTTGATAAACGTAATTTTTTTTTGTGTTTCTTCCCTTCCTTCCAATCATTGGAGCTGCCACCACACTAACTGTTGGATTTGAATCAGAACTTGAATTTGAACTAGAATTAGAATTAGAATTGATTTGCTCTTTTGCTAATCCGAATCTTTCATAATCAGTTGGGAATTGAAAGTTTTGTTTTGTTTTGAAAAAGTTTGCCTTTTCGCCATTTTTCACCATTTTTCAAAAAAAAAAAGGCGGGAAAAAATAACAAAAACAAAAAAAAACGAAAAAAACATGGCTGAATCTTGAAACAATCAAGATTTTTTATTTTTTATTTTTCTTATTTTTTTGATTTTGCCATAAAGCTTCTTCTTCACTTTTCTTTTGCAACAACAACACAACATCAAATAATTTTGGCAAACCTAACAATTTTACCTCTTCTCTTTGTATTTTTTTTTTTTTAAAAATCAAAACCAAAAAATCTCTTGTCAAAGGAAACAAAACAATGAAAATTAAAACAAGAATTTTGAACCCAATTCTATTGACAGGTATTATTGTTATTATGTTTTTAAAAAATTTAAAATTTTCATTTTTTTAATTTGAATTATTAATTTTTTATGAATAGATGTTGCTTCTGCAATTGAGAAATTAGGAAAAAAATGCATTTTAAAACTTGATCCAGACCTTGTTCAATTCACAATTGTGGATACAAGTGGAAGTCATGTTTGGGCTCAAATTGATGCTGTAAACATTTTTTTTTATTGTCTTGCATAATTATTATTTTTTTGTAAAAAATTTCAATTCTTTTTTTTTTTTTCCTCTTTCTAAATAGTCATCTGTGTTTGAAGAATATACAATCACAAGTAATAATGATAATATAATTGCTTTAGACCTTCAAATTGATCAATACCTTCGAGCTATTCGTTCTTCACATAAATCTGATGATATTATAATGAAGTTAATGAAAATTAATGATATTCCATATCTTTCTTTCTCCATTTCATCTCAGGTTTTACAATTTTTTAAAAAAACACTATGTTTCTAATTTCTAAATTATTTTTTTTTGAAATACAATAGACAAGTTCTGGACCTTTTTCAATTATTCAAGAAGTTCCTGTTAGAGTCCTTTCAAGAGATGAAATCGAAAGAGTTCGTTCTCCTCCAGTTAATCTTTCAGATGTTGATGTAACTATTTTTCTTTTCTTTTTTTTTCATAATTTGAATTTTTTTTTAAATAAAAAATAGGTACATATTTTACTTCCTTCTTTAACAACTCTCAAAAATATTGTGGAAAAAGTCAAAAATTTGAGCAATTATATGACAATATCAGCAAATATGAGTGGTGAACTACAATTTAAAATTCAAAACGATTCTTCTGAAGTTATTACATACTTTAAGGATTTACTTCATCCTGAAATTAATTGTATTTTTTTTCTTAAAATCGATTTTTTTTTCTTTCTTTCTACTGCAAAATAATAATCCATATTCATTTATCATAATAGGGACAAATGAAGATGAAAAACCAGCAAGTTTAATAAGAGAACCAATGAAATTTGCAGAAACCAGAATTGAAACAAAACATTTTTTGAGATTTTTATCAAGTAATGTCTTAAAACCTACCAATTGTATTTGTTGTATATTAGAAGATTGTGCTATTATTCTTTATGTATATTTTGGAACCTCAAAAGAAGCAACTTCTTCCCTTACATATTATATTCCAGCAATTATGAAATAAACTAAAAATAAATAAATAAATACGTTCTTTATTGAATTTTAATTAATTTCTACATTCATTGACAGAAATAGGACAAGTTTCTAAAAAACAAACAAACAAGGGATTAGTATCGGAATTCGAAAAGAAAAAGAAAAAAAGAAATTACTTCCACGTTCTGTGAGCTTGTAACGAAAATACTTTTTCTGTAAAATATCAACGCATTTAATCTCCTCTATGATATCTTCTCCACTCAATGATCCAATAACATTCTCCCGGATGCCCATTTCTTCTTTTGTAAGTGGTTGACGTCGCTCTCTCATTTTCTGAATTGCTTGAAACCCTCTGATCCCAACACGTTCGTAGAGGCGCACTAAAATTTATGATTAGTTCAGAAAAATAGAACAACTAAGATGAAATAAACTTAGAGAGTTCAAATTGGCCATTTCTTTTTGAATTTGGGTGACCTCTTGTGCATTTGGATGAGTTTCGAGATATTTTAGTTTTAGTTTCAATTGGGTTCGTCTACCCTCAATTTCGGCCTCCATGAACTTTTTTGAGTCTATTTTTTTGTTTTGATTGTATTCAATTGAATAACAAGAACCCTTTTTTCTTTTTCAAATTCAGAAACACTCCAAAGAAAAGAAAAAGAAAAATTGAAGGTCTATCAATTTAATCCCTAATGATTAAAATCTTTAAATTTTCTTCCCATTTTTAACATTTTTCCTCCAACAGTTAGCTTTAATGGTTTATCTCTATTTTTATTTTTATTTTTATTTTTATGAAAGAACAAACAAACAAAAACACTCACTTTGGTTGAATTTCGACCAGATCAACTGCAGTTTCGAATTTTTCTACCAAAGAAATTCGAGATTCAAGTTTTACTCTCACTTTTATTTTATTTATTTATCGATTAAAATAAATTTCATTTAGGAAAAGGGAAGAAGAAAAAAAATATACTTATTTCATCATCTGAATTTACTAATGCCTCTCTTTCTTGAATAAACATCTGGAACATTTGACTTTGTGAAAATGCTTCTAAAAACTTTTAAAAAAGAAAGAAAGGAAAGGTTAATTTGATTTTTTTTTTTTTAAAAAAAAAAAGAAGGAAAAAAAATGAATAGATTACTTTTTTGTTTCCTTTTGATTTTTCATTTGCTAGAAAGTCATCCTTTGAAAACTTTGTCCCTTTCAAAGAAACTTTAAAGAATTTTCTATAATTCACCATAATTCCAGCTGTGAATGTGAGAAATGATTCAAGGACAACTTCACTTCGATTTGTAATTCCTTTCAAAGCTTTATTTTATTTATTTTATTTTATTTTCAATAATCAAATCATAAATCATAAATAATAAATAAAAGAAAAGAAAAGAAAAGAAAAGAAAAGAAAAGAAAAGAAAAGAAAAGAAAAGAAAAGAAAAGAAAAGAAAAGAAGAAAAGAAAAGAAAACCTTTTTTTCCATAAACAGTTTTTAAAGATTGTCTTAATTGAAGATAAGTAGTTGGATCAATTAATTCAATATCATTATTATCTTGTCTTATAAATTTTTTCTCATCAATATTTACAATTAAAGCTTCTTCAATCGGAAGATTGTTCATTAAAGGAATATTTGTTGATAAAACTCCAACAACAAATGGTGTTGGAGAACAAACAAAATCAATTAATTTTGTTGGAAGAATGGGAATAAGAACATGCTATTTTTTGAAAAAAAAAAAATTAAAAAAAAATTAACCAATTTTGAAATTTGAAAGGAAACATACTTGCCACTGGAAAGGATATAATAGAGCCAAAATTGAATGCGTACAATCTGAAAGTCGAGATAATTGTGAAGATGTAAAAATGATTCTCCTTTCAAGTAATAATGATACAAATAGTTTAATCACATTTGTTACTCCAACTAATTTAAAAAGTACATCAAAATTTACCTATTTTTTTTTTCATTCAAAAATTTTATCAAAAATAAATAAATAAATAAAAATAAATAAAATACATGTTCAATATTTAACAAATCATCTGGTCTTGAAAGAGAGTATTCAACAAAACCATCTACATTTGGAGTTGCATTTAAAGTTTTCACAGTAACAGTCTCTCCTGGTTCAGGAAAAGGGACTGAAACAACAGCTTTTAGAAATATATAAACAGAACTTGATGAAATTTTTCTTCTTTCTTCAAAAATATCAAGAATTCTTGAAAAAAGACTAAAACATGAACTATTTTTGTTGTTGTTGAAATAAGTGTTTTTTTCAAAAAATTATTTCTTACTTAGGGCTAATAATACAACAAACTTCAGGGAATCTAGGTCCACTTCCTTGAGGAAGAACTCTTCTACAATATCCAAATTTTTTACTTCCATCCAATTCAGTTAAAATAAAAGAAAATGTTTCACTAAATGAATTTTAAACAAAATTGAGTTTGTTTGTTTTTTTTTTTCCTTTTTTTCAAAAAAAAAAAAAAAAAAAAAAAATTCAATGTTGAACCTTGTATAATCCACAACAGGTTTTTTCCATTTCTCTAAATCTGGAAAACAAAATTGTGGTATTGAAGCAAGTAATGATGCTTCTTTTTTTCCTAAATAATCACCATCATTAACTGCAGGTGGATATCTATATTCAGTTTTGACATGGACTTTATCTTGTCCCTCTTTTTTTTTTTTTTTTAAACATTAAAATCATTCGTATTTTGATGGGAAATCTGACTTGAAAAAAAAAAAAAACCTTGATGGAGACCAAAGACAAGAATATATTGAAATAATGAATCACATTCACCATTTTTTCCTTTCTCTATTTGTTTTTGATGAGGGGCATCAACGTGACGAAGGTTAAATTTTGCAATACCTGGCTCATTTCCTTTTTTTTTAAAAAAAATAAATAACTGAAAATAAATAAATTAATAATAAATGAATCAAACCTGAACGAGCCACAATTTCATTTTCTTTTGGTTCAATTGGTGACTTTTCTGAAGTCAATTTTGAACGACTTGATGGAGTCTAATTTATAAAAAAAAAGAAAAAGGAAAATGAAGAAAAATTAGTGAGAAAAAAAATGAGAATGGAAAGAAAGAATTACATCCGGAGAACTTAATGGTTTTGTAGGTGTTGGAGGTGTTTTTTTAGGTAAAGGAGGAGGTTTTCCTATTTCTGTTGTTGCTCTCTGTCTTATTCCTAAGAAAAGATTGGATCGAGAACATGAAAAAGAAATTAAAGTTAATGGAAAGACGATGAAAAAATAAATAAATATAAACTTACCAAATTCTGTCTCTTCTTTTGGTGTTGTATTAATTTTTTCAACAGCATTTTTCAACTCACTTGCACCTCCACTTAGAGCTCTTGTTCTTATTGGAATAGAAGGGACAGGTTTTGTTGAATATGAACGATTTGTTCTAGTTTGACCACTAACTGGTGGTAAATTTGAATTATTTGTTGATGATATACTTGATGTTGAATTGACATTGGAAGTTGAATTTTGAGAAAAAGTTGAGGTACTTGAAGAAGAAGAAAAAGATGTGGAGTTAGAAGAAGAAAATGGAGAAGGAGGTTTTTTTAATGAGTATAAAACTTGATTCTCTTCAGGAACTTGAATTGTAGGATTTGGTCTTTGAGAAATTGAATTTGTTGAATTTGATCTCTCAAGCACTCCACGTTCTAAATCTTGTTTTTCTTTCTCTAAAAGATTTTGTAATTGTCCTGATGTATTTGAGCGAGTAGGTTTTTGAGGAATTTGAGGTAATTCACGTCTAGGAAATCCTCTAGGAGGTCTTGGAGGTGGATTTGGTTGATTATTTTGTGTTGTTTCTGACATTGTTTTGGATATTCTTTGAGTTATTTTATAATACAGTCTTGATTTAAAATTTGATTTGAAGTTTTTTATAAAGTAAATAGATTAGAATACAAATTGAATGAAGAATCCAATGACTCCAAGAGATATCTATATGTACAATAATTCTTGACAATCTATTAATTTGAGATTTTTGATTCCCAAATTGTTCTCCTCTTCTTTTGATTCCTAGTCCAAAATAATAGAAAGTAACTATTATAAAAGAAAAGTTAAAAAGATTGAATTAAGTAATCTTATTATTTAATCACTTTGAACCAAAAAATCATTGAAAGTTCATTCGAAAGACATCTAAATTACTAAATCATATTCAAAGTTTGGATATCAATTATTTTCTCCAATAATTATGTTAATTTTTTAATTGTATCCTCAATTTTTATACGAAATAGTCTTCTAAAAATATCTTTTCAATCAATCCATTCTTTCAATTCATTCTTCTTCCTTTCCATTATTACACAATCATACCTATCAACTTTCATATAATTCCAATTGAAGGAGAACTTTAACAAAAACATTTGACTTTTCCCCCAAACAAAAATACTGAGAAAAAAACTCCTAAATATCCAGTTTTTTGCAAAAACTTAAAGAATTATAATTAAACTACAATGTTTTCTTCAAGTTATGTTCTTGAGTTATTGAGTTAATGAGAGAATAGAAATGGTTTTGAAGTTATAAAGTTTATAATTAATTGAAGTTTGGGTTTGGGTTCAAAAAAAAAGTTTGTTGATCATTCAAAAAGGGAATAAGTGATATAGAAAATATTAATCAATTTATTCCCTTTTAATTTAACTGTTTCATTCAAATTCAAAAGCGTGAAATTTTGTCTTTTTCAGCCTTAATTGTATTTGATTCTTGAATTGATTCACAAAAAAACTTTCTTCTTATTTTTTAATATCATCTTTAACTTGATTCAATACAACATTTACTCAATTTTATTTTATTTTATTTTATTGATTTTATTGATTTTCTCCTTCCTATTCCTCAAATGCTTGAGCTAAAATTGAAATTCCATCAGCTACATAATTTGGTAGATAAGGTTCAATTATCTCGCTTTCATTTCTTGTTACTCCTGTTAGAACAAGAATACTTTGAATTTTTCCTTGTTTTGCAAAGAGAATATCTGTATCAAGTCGATCTCCAATCATAATTGTTCTTTTTCTATCAAGATTATTTAATTCAATAATGTGATTAATCCACCATTCATTTGGTTTTCCAATTACAAAATCTGGTTTTCTTCCTGCAGCTACTTCCACTGCTGAAACTAAACATCCAGTTCCAGCAATAAATCTTCCTCTCAACTTTCTCTTCTTTCTATATGTACCTTGATTAACATCTTGAACACTCTCTTCACCAAAATCTTCTAATGATCCTTCTCCTTCAAAAATTTGATCCTGATCAACTTCTCTTTCAATTTTTCCTTGAATACTTCCTGAATCCAAATTTGTTGCAATAAATTTACAATTTTTATTGTATCGAATATATAATCCTGCTGTTGCAAGTTTTGGATAACTGAAAGTATTATCCATTCCAACAACAACTGCATTTACTTCTGGATCTAATTCCATATCAGCAAGTTCTTCTAAATTATTTGTTTCCTTCTCAATCCCAACAACTTGAATTCCACTTAAATTTAACTCTTGATAAAATCCTTTAAGTCCAATACAAAATACTTTTTTGATTTTAGGATTCTCTTGAGTTGCAAGAAATTCAGCAGTTGCATTAGCTGTTCCATGAATATTTTCAGATTGAACGAAATCTAATCCCATTTGAAGAAATTTTTCTCTGTATTCCTTTCGAGATTTTGAGGCATTGTTTGTGACAAAAAAGATTCTATTTATCTTAAGTTGAAATAAATGAATCAATCAAAAAAAAAAAAAATAAATAAATAAATGAAACGAAAGAAGAAATCTTACTTTTTTCCTTTACTTAATAATCCTTTAAGAAATTGATGTACACCTGGTAATAAATGTGTTCCTTGCCAAATTACTCCATCGCAATCTAATCAAATTAGAATTAGGATTAGAATTTTGAATCAATCCCAAATAAAAAACAATAATAAAAAGGAATTGAAAATATAACCAACAACAAAAAAACCAATCAATGAAAACAATCTAAATCGATATAACAATAAGAATAAGAATAATTAAAAATACCAAAAATATAAGAGTCAAACAAATCTACAAGTTGAATTGCGTCTTGCTTTGTCCTCAATCTTTCCCATTGTTCGCCCATCCCTTCTTCTTCCTCTACAATTAAAAGAAAAAAATAATTAAAAACAACAAAATTGAGTTTTCTTTTTGAAACAAGTCAAGAAATAGAAGAATCTGAAAATCTCTTTCATAAAATGTGAACTGTATTAGAATGAAAATGATACAAAAATGAGTTTTCAGAAAAATTAAGAATTTTTTTTGAAGAAAAATGGCGGGAAAATTATTAAGAAAAAAAAAAAAAAAAAGCCACGAGGAAGCATGTGGCTTTGCTGATTGATGTCTTTCCAAAGCCTTTAAAGTAACTTAATACCTTTGATTCAACTTTGATACTTCTTCAAAAATAATAGTAAACTTGTTTAAATTTATCAATCTTTCTTTCTTATATTTGTCATAATTTTTCTTATTTCAAAAAAAAAAAAAAAGTTTTAGGAGTGGCAAGGAAGTTTTGATTGCCATTGTTGGACTTAAGGTCAATGGGTTCGAATTTGTTCAGTGTTGGATAGATGATTTTCAAATCAAGAAGAATAAGAAGATTATCCCAATGAACAACTTATCTTCATTTTATTTCATAAAATTCTTTTGGGAACTAAATGGATGTGATAATAATTTTTCTCTATTCAAGATTCTTATTGTATTGTAAGTTGATGGCTTCGAGTTGATTTTATTATTGGAATGAAGTAGAGTTGGATCTACTTAAATCCTTGTTTACTTATGTTTCGGATTAAAAAAAAACAAAACAAAAAGTTTCAGAGCAAAATATTTGGAATTTTTGAATGAATGATTTGGAGTTAATACCCTTCAAATTCGTGATGGATTTTTGGATTTGATTGATTTAACACTATCTGACTTACTTTTAATTAATTGCAAACTCATTTTTGATTTCATTTCCACTATTAATCAATTTCATTTACTAGTCGAAAGAATATTAAAATTGTTATTAACAAGACTTTTTTTTTTTTTGTCAATTCTAGATTTCTTTTCAAAATGGCAAAAACTAAGAAAAGTACAAAAAAGTTTCAAAAGAATCAATTAAAGAATGTTATTCAACAAAGAAAGAAATTTCAACAATCAAAAAGAGCAAGAGATCTCAAAACTTCAAAACGTAATTCAAAACGAAACGCAAAAAATCAAGAAGAAGAAGAATTTGAAGATGAAGACCCTCAACTCCAACAAAGTCTTAAAAATAAAAAGTGAGTTTTTTTTCTTTCGAAAATAAATATTGAGTTCAAATTTTAATTTTTTTTTGAAAAAATAAAAAAGATTTGAAGATTCTATGAATGAATACACAGAAGAAGGATATCTTGATACTTTAGAAGATGGTAGTGATGAAGGAGTAATCTTTTATTTGA
>Ga0209960_1001435_pt1 | contig 31650 bp, 30 predicted proteins | sample ThiBiot_500_plan_2_FD_183947 | JGI IMG/M metagenome (GOLD analysis project Ga0209960, IMG submission 183947) | Wastewater bioreactor microbial communities from Cape Town, South Africa - Thiocy_expt_500_plan (SPAdes) | ecosystem: Engineered > Bioreactor > Thiocyanate-remediating >... | reverse complement strand
CCGTAACCAAGTGCTTTTTCGGCAGTTTTTTTATTGATGTTCAATCTTTTTTTGCCCTGATCCAGTACATTTTTACTTTCTGCAACTAGTGCAAATTGATCATAAGCTTTCGAAATTTCGGTTATCACTTCATCTATATTTTTTGCCTGTAGGGCCTGACTGGCGTTATTTTTTTCAATCAAAGCCTGTTTCAGGTATTTCACTTTTCCACCTGAGTATATCAAAATTTTGGCTTCGGCTTTGGCCGCTGCTTCAAAACCGGATAAGGTGAAATTATTGTTAAAGCTACCTTTTGGGATTGTTGCCCCGGGAAAAACAGGTTGGATTGCTGGCAGAGTAATTTCCGGAGAGGTAAGTCTTGCTGTTGCATTGACATACCCCGTTTTTCCAGAAAATTCAATTTTTGGAAGAAAAACATCTTTCAGTTTTTGCTGGTCCAGCAGATTGGATTTAGACTCTAAGTTTTGCTGTTCAATTACCGCATCTTTTGCCATTGCAGCACTTACCAGCTCTTGTAATGTTGGAGCAGATTGTGACTGTAAAACCAAAGGAAAACAAATGATTGAAAAAGAGACAATTTTCTTTAATGTTTTCATTTTATGTTCTGTTTGTTGGTGCAAATTTCCGAATGTAAGGCTTTGTTTCCTTTGACATTTATCAAAAAACGAAAATAACTTTTGCCTTATCTCTTAATTGAAAATTACAAAAAAGCTATAAAATAATTTTTATAGCTAACAATATAATTTCAAAAATCAGTGAAATTAATGATTGATAATAGTGAAAAACCCGGTAAATCGGCTTCTTTTGAATAGAATGAATCAATAAAAAAAGCCGCAATAATTGCGACTTTAATATTTTATAGAAAAAAGCAATTACAAAATCTTCGCAACCTCTACACAAAGCCAGTTCAACAATTCTTCATCTTCTTTTGTGAATGGATCTTTGGAGTGGCTATCAATATCAATCTGACCGATATTTTCTCCGTTTTTGAAGATTGGAACAACAATTTCTGCTTTGGTGTCAAGCGAACACGCTAAATAATTATCCTGAGCCCAAACATCAGGAACCACAAAAGTCTCGCCGGAAACTGCCACCTGCCCACAGATTCCTTTTCCAAAAGGTATAATCGTATGATCCGTTTCCGCTCCAACATAAGGACCGAGAATCAACTCATCCTTGTCCCCGTTCTTGAAATAAAATCCCGTCCAGTTATAATAAGAAATCTCTTTATCTAAAACCTGACAGATCTTCAGAAGTTTTGAATTTGTATCGTGTTCGGGACTTTCTAAAATGAACGAAAGTCTCTTTCTAAGTTCTACCATTTTGTAATTATTATATGTTATAACCAGAACTGCTATAATAAAGTTTAATTTAATCCCTCAAATGTCAATTCTTTGTAGCCAAACATGCCGCGCTCTTTTATGATTTCGGCAACACCTTTTGGTAATTCTTCTTCCCAACCCAGTTCGTGGGTAACAATTTTCTTGAGAATCTCGCGGGAATAGATTTCCAAGAACTTTGGGTTATGATTGGCAATATCCACAATTCTCTTATTAAGTTTGAAGTATTTATATAATTCTTTCAGATTATCATGAACCTTCAGATTTTCTGATGTCAGCAATTCACCGTTTTCAGGATTTTTATAAGGGTAAAGATAAACACGCATATCCTTTTTAAAGAACTTGCCAAAGGCTTCCAAAATTCCTCCGGGAAGATTTTTATAATATTCCTCATCAAAAACATCCAGAAGATTATTAACGCCCATCGCAACACCAATATGCTGATTGGTAAAGGTTGAGAAATAATCTACCATTCTGTAATATTCGGAGAAATTGGAAATCATTACGGTATAGCCTAAAGTTCCCAGGATATCGACTCTATCCAGAAAATCTCTTTCATCAATATCACCGGCAGCTCTAAGGTTAGAAATCGTAATTTCAAATAAAATCTGTGTATTCTCGTGGTCACACGCATTATCCTGGTTGAACATCTCCAATCCGTGTTCAAACATATCGATATTAACTCTTGTTACCGGACGGAAACTTCCTCTTACTGCAAAAATATTTTTTTTGTAAAGAATATCTGCGGGCAACATATTATTACCTTCGGAATTGAAAATCACAGCATCAGTCATTCCCAGTTTTACCAGCTGAAGACTCATCAGACGGTTATCTACATATTGGAAAGCCGGCCCGCTGAAATCAATCATATCAATTTCTAATCGGTCGGTAGAAAGATCATCATAAAGAGATTCTATCAAAACGCGCGGATTATCAATATAGAAATAAGCACCATAAATGAGATTCACCCCAAGACTTCCCAATGTTTCCTGCTGAAGGGTTGCATTGGTTTCTTTAAATTTGACATGGATAACAATCTCGTTAAAATCTTCGTTCTCGTTATTCTGATATCGGATTCCTACCCAACCATGGCCTTTTGATGTTTTATCAAAATTAATGGTTGTAACCGTATTAGCATAGGAAAAGAATTTTTTGCCCGGATTTTTCTCTCTCGGGATTCTTTCTTCAATAAGTGCCATCTCGTAACGCAACATTTTTCTGAGACGGTTTTGCGTTACATACCGGTTTTTGGTTTCTTTACCATAAATAGCGTCAGAAAAGTCCTTATCGTAAGCAGACATTGCCTTTGCAATGGTTTGAGAGGCACCGCCGGCACGAAAAAAATGCCTTACAGTTTCTTGACCCGCTCCTATCTCCGCAAAAGTTCCGTAGATGGATGAATCTAAATTAATGGCTAATGCTTTCTGCTTAGGGGTAAGTTTTGGCTTTATCACGAAGAATTAGATTTATTTTGTAAATTTACCAAAATAACAGCAAAAACAAAAATGCTTTTAAAATTTTTAGGCACCGGTACTTCTCAAGGCATTCCTGTTATTGGCAGCCATCATCCGGTTTGCCTCTCCAAAGACCAAAAAGATAAACGTTTACGCACTTCTGCTCTTATCACTTCCGACTCTGGAAAGAAAATATTAATTGATTGCGGACCAGATTTTCGCCAACAAATGTTGATGAATAACGAGGAGCAAATCGATGCGGTTTTGATAACACATGAGCATAACGATCACATTATCGGATTGGATGATCTGCGACCACTGATTTTTAAAAATAGATCATCAATGCCAATTTATTGTAATTCACGAGTTGCAGGAGAAATCAAGGATCGTTTTCCTTATGCTTTTATTGAGCATAAATATCCTGGCGCGCCAAGTTTTGATTTATTTGAAATCGAGAATAATTTTATTCTTTTTGACGAAGTTGAAGTTCAACCAATTGATATTATTCATTCTGAGATTAATATTCTGGGATTTAAATTCAAAAATCTGGCTTACATAACAGATGCGAGTAAAATTGATGATAAAGAAAAAGAAAAACTGAAAAATCTGGATTTTTTCATCATTAATTGTCTCAGAAAAAAAGATCCTCACCACTCGCATTTCATATTACCACAGGTTCTTGAACTGGTTGAAGAGCTGAAGCCAAAGAAAACTTACCTTATCCATATCAGTCATCATTTGGGTTTTCATGAAGAAGTCGAAAGTGAACTTCCTGATAATGTACATCTTGCTTATGACAGTCTGGAAATCGAATTTTAAATTTGAAAAAACTTTGAAAAAAATTTCTGAATCAATAATTTTTGACATATATTTGCACACCAATTTAAAGCAAGCCCAGGTGGCGGAATTGGTAGACGCGCTGGTCTCAAACACCAGTTCTTAGGAGTACCGGTTCGATCCCGGTCCTGGGTACAAAAAATCCTCTGAAACTATTGTTATCAGGGGATTTTCATTTTAAAGGGCGGTCAAAAAGATGGCTAACAAAAGTCGACTTCCGAAACATCAAAAAGCACATCCCTTCTAAAATGTCAGATTTGTTTCCAAATAGTTTGACAACTTTGCTATGATTTGTGACATTTTTTCTTTTCAGATTGTGACACTTTTTCACTGATAAGATTCTGGTATATCGTTTGAAAAATGATTGTTGTGTTCTTTAAATTTTATTGTTTAACATTAAAAAACGTTTGTTATGTCAATCGAAAAAAGAAACAATGGCAGTTTGCTCCCTGCAAATCCACGTACACTGTTCGATGACTTTTTCAGTCGCGAACTTTTTAATTGGGGCAATAATAATTATTCTTCCACTCTTACCACTCTTCCATCCGTAAACATTAGGGAGAATCCCGAAAATTTTGTAGTGGAAGTCGCCGCACCGGGTATGGAAAAACAAGATTTCCAAATTAGCCTGGAAGGTAATCTCCTTACCATCTCGTCTTCGAAAAAAAATGAAACGGAAGACAAAAATGACAATTATACCCGTAGAGAATTTAGCTATCAGGCTTTTCAGCGCAGTTTTGAGCTCGCAAGAGATGTAGTGGATGAAGAGCATATTGAAGCTAAATACGAAAACGGAGTTTTGAAGCTCACAATACCTAAAAAGGAGGAAGCTAAAAAACGTCCTCCTAAGCTGATCGAGATTCAATAATATTATAATTGGTTTCCTTTTGGGAAACCAATTTTCTATTCTATCCGGTAATTAATTCATTATCAATTTTAATTATTAAATTATGCATGGATTACTTTCGGCCATATGCATTTTGTGCCTCACCACATTAGGGATAATGCTTCTTTTGAAAAAACTGAATCAACCCTACCTTATTGCTTATATTATTGCAGGTATAATCTTGGGACCATATGTTTCAGGAGTTTTTACCAAACCGGATGAAATAGAAATCATCGGTGAAATCGGAATTCTGCTTCTGATGTTCTTTTTGGGAATGGAGATCAATGTCCCAAACAACCGAAGCTTACTTATAAAACCTGTGATAGCACAAAGCATAAAAATACTTCTAAGTATAATATGTGCCCTTGCGATAGGTTACATGACAGAGCTTTCTTTGAATAGTATGATCCTTATTGCTGTACTTTTTATATTCAACAGTACTGCGGTAGTCAGTGAGTTTTTGAAAAAACACAATACTTTAAAAACAACATTAGGAATCATGATCCTTAATATGCTGATATTTCAGGATCTGCTGCTTGCTCCTGTGTTAACAATACTGAAAGTATGGGACAATAAGAACTTTGATTTTCTACAGATTATATTACCTATATTGGTCTGTATTGCTATTTTTCTGCTTTTAAGAAGAGTGAGAAACATACAGGAAATCAGGCTTCCGGGATTTTTTCATACTCTTGAAAGTGATCATGACATGCAGGTGTTTTCAGGATTGATTATTTGCCTTGGATTTGGATTATTCGCAGAAACATTGGGCTTGAGCGGTGCGCTCGGAAGTTTTATAGCCGGCGTTGTTGTCGGAAGAGTGAAGTCATTTAACTGGCTCGAACATTCATTAATGCCTTTTAAAGTATTTTTCACAACGCTTTTTTTTGTTTCCATAGGACTTCGGCTTGATCTTTCGTATCTGTATTTTAATATAAAAACTGTTCTGCTGGGAACTTTCTTTGTTCTGGCAAGCAATAGTGTGATGTCGGCTATCATTTTCCGATTGCTAAAATATAACTGGAAGGACAGTTGGTATGGCGGTGCCTTACTATCTCAAACAGGAGAATTTGGTATATTGGCATTATCTGTTGCTTATAAAACAGGGATTATTGAATACAGCTTATACAAGACCGGACTTGGAATCACCTGCCTGTCTCTGTTATTCTCCACCATCTGGATCGCCATCCTGAAAGGTATTATTGAAAAAAGATCATTAATTAGTCAGAAAAATTAAGCCTTTATATAATTAGAAATGTGTCTTGTCAATCTTTTTACTATCGTATAATATGTAAATCAACTAAAAATATATTTTTTAATTAAAACACTGAAAAACAAAATTATACAACAATATTTTTAAGAGCCATTTTCCTGATTTTGATTCAAAACAAAAGACAGAATACGTGTCTGGTCATAATTGTTAAAAATATATTATGTTAACTTTGAAAGTTCAACAACAATACATGATGACTATAAAATTAAAATGTTGGAAGATTATTGTTTTCCGTTTGGTATTTCTTTTTACTAATTTTCTTATCAGCAGTTTAAACGGCCAAAATGCAGAAGCATACAATCAGATTTACACAAGAACCTATCTTGAAATTTCTCAAAAAGATTTTCCGAAAGCTTTAAAAATTGCTGACTCTCTATATAATATTTCTGAAACCCCTCGCTATAAGGCTAAAAGTCTGATGCTTTCAGGTTCACTACTTCAACAATCCGGTGAATTTAAAGATGCTATTGATTACGCTTTAAAAGCAGAAAAAATACTTGAAGATACTGATGACAATGTGTGGAAAGCAAAAATATCCGGTTTCCTTGCTACTCAGTACCGTCATCTGAAGCTCTTTGACCAGTCTAAAAAATATATTGAAGAAACGTCAGAAACCATCAAAAAGATAGATGATCCCAGACTTGTGAATCAGACCAACGGTTTTCTGATGCAGGAAAAAGCTTACTATGAAAACGAACATAAAAATTACAGACAATCCATCAAATATATTAATGACGCTTCGAGCTATTTTAAATTAAGCGGACAGGACAATCCGTTTCTCTCAGCTAATAATGAACAGCTTTTAGGTTTGAATTACTATTATCTGAAAGATTATTCTAAGGCTATGGATTACTATGAGCAAGCTTTGGACAAGCTGAATCATATGTCAAACAACTTTCTTAAAGCACTCGTATTGAATGGAATGGCGCAGATATATATTGCTCAAAAAAATCCTGAAAAAGCAAAACCCTTGATAGACCAGGCACAAAAAATGGCTGAAGAATCTCCATATCTCAGTCTAAAAAATGAAATATATGAAAGCTCCCAGCAATATTATGCTTTAACCAAAGATATTGAAAAACTGAACCAGGCTAAGAAAAAACAGGATTCTGTCTCGGAAAAGATAAGCAATAAAGCTTCAGCTTATATCAACGACTCTTACACCAGACTAAAGAAAGATAACGAACTGAACAAGAAACAATCGGGGTGGAAAAATGTCATCATTATGTCTGTACTTTTGATACTAATTATCATTATTGTCTATTTTGTAATTTATAGAAAACGACAGAAAGAAAAATTTGCTAAAATCCAGCAGATTCTAGAAGAAATCGAACAAACCAAACCGGCATCTCTTCCGGAAACCGAGATTACACAAAATTTAGCGTATGAAGATGTATCGGAACCAAATATTGTAAATTATGACACCGAGCCAGAGTCACAGGCGCTGATGACTCCTGCTACTGAGAAAAAAATCCTCAGTAAATTGGATAAGTTTGAACAGACAACATTATTTACAAGAAATAATGTATCACTTCCATATGTAGCCGCTTACTGCAGTACGAATACTAAATATCTTTCGTATGTTGTCAACACTTATAAAAAGAAGGATTTTAAGAATTATATCAATGAGCTACGAGTCAGACATATTATTTATAAATTGAAAAATGACAGCCAGTATCACAAATATAAAATTTCAAGTCTGGCTGAAGAAGCCGGTTTTTCATCTCAGAGTAAGTTTGCAGCTGCATTCAGAAAAGTTACAACTGTGTCACCGTCTGAATTTCTTGAACACCTAAGATCCCAGCATCTTAATTAAACAATAGATTTTTCAGGAAACAGATGTATTATGTTTTATAAATCGTAATCCATTTGTGATAAATTTCAGTTATTGTATTCAATTAATTCAATGCTGAAGCCGAATTACAGCTGTTTAATGACTTCATAATACCATTCTTGGAAGATAAATAATTATTCAAGCTTATATCATCCTTTTTATTTTCGCTAAATAACAGACTATTAAATTATTAAATCTTTATTAATAAATCTTTATCCTGATTCATTTTCCCGAATATGACCCTTCATTTTATTGCACACCCGCTTTTATAGCTGCTATTTTGCACCAGATTTTTTGACTTGCTGGAAACAGAATACAAATGATGGAAAAAAATCTAAATACTTTTCCCGACAATCTATCGGGAAAGTATTTTTTACATCAGCACATGAGAACAAGAATCAATATGCTTTTATAGCTGTTAATAACTAACAACACAAGATGACACGGAAAATTTTAAACTTTCTCAACAGAGGAAGGTTCATATACGCTGCTATGATCCTTCTTAATTGCAATCTTTTTTATGCTGAAGGCTCAAAAGATCTCTACCCCAGCGGTGTATCCGGAGGACGAGCTTTTTTATACAGCAATTCATATACAGCTGGTGGCACAACAATGGCTTCATGGCCATTCAAATCCGCAGGAACCCATTATGCATACGTTAAAGCGGGCGAAGTTATTCATGCGGCATCAAGTGCCCAAGGTAGCGGAAACGGCAGGATTATATTAACTGCGCCTGATGGCACCGTTTATACTTCTCCTAATAATACAACAGGACAGATTGGTAGCAGAACTGCAGAATTGGCAGGCCCCAGACTCCTGGCACAGGCAGCTGGATCTAACCGCTACTCCACTTTTAACAGAACAGCTTCAGCTAATCAGGCTGGTATCTGGAAAATCGAATTTACGCCGACTGGTGATGTTAATTCCTCCGCTACACCTTCCGTGACAAGTGTTGCTGCGGATGCTGCGTGGACACAGTCTGCAAATTCTGAACTAATAGCAGCTTGGGATGTCTCTGTGGAATCATCGGGCTCGTGGGTAGCTGGCAGAGTCTATTCCAATGTAATGAATCTTCATATCAGTAATGCCCAAAGTGGATTTTACGGACAGGTTTATGCTTTAACAAAAGATGGCTACATCTATAGAGTCAATAATAATGGCAATAACGGTGTTGGTTTTACATTTTTTGTGAATAATAGAGGTTTTATTTCTAATAATACTTCAACTTATAAAAGTATGGATTTTTCAAGCGGAATTTCCTCTTATGTACAAAGTCCCCTTAATGCCGATACTTCTACAGATATAACCCATAAAATATTCTACAGCCAGCCGGCATCCGATATGCCGGCGACAGCAACCGGCAGTGTACCCGGAAATGCCACTTGGCTTAAAACCACCGTAGTTGAGCCAACAGTGCTTAATGTTAGTCTCGTCGGTGCAGAAACAACACCGGGACAGGTCAGTAGCGTCAAAGGCGGCTATGTCAGGTTTAATGCTGCGGTACAGGGCTCATATACAATAACGATAGAAAGTGCCTCTACGCCGGCAACATTTGCAACAAGGACACTCACAGGAATTGCCACTGCAGGTAACAATAATGTATTCTGGGATGGAAAAGACGGTAACGGAAATAATCTTCCGCAAGGCAATCAGCCGATAAGACTCAAAGTACAACTGCGTGGTGCAGAAGTCCACTTCCCGTTTATTGATATGGAAATTAATCCTAACGGTATGGTACTTGAGCTTTTAAACGGTACCGATACTACTAATGAACGCTACCGCGTATACTGGGATGACAGTGATATTACAAGAACGACAACCAATAATCAAGGAAAAGGCTCTACTCCCGCCAATGCTAGTGTAAGTGGTTCATTAAGTGGACCAACAGGAACCGGAGGTCACATGTGGGGACAGCAAACCAATAATACCAGCCCTCTATCATCCGCAAATCTTGGAAATGGTTTTGGAAATGAAAAATCTATTGATACCTGGTCCTATATCAAAGGTCCAATTGCACAGTCTGAAACATCTGTCATTGTCAAAACAGCAGACCTGCAGGTTACGGCGGTAACCGCAGATAAAACAACTCTTGCTATTGCAGACCAGATTACCTACACAGTAAAAGTTAAAAATAATGGTCCCAGTGATGTCGAAAATGCACCTTTCACTTTTATAGTTCCTTCAGGATTTGATCCGCAATCTTTTACTTTTAGCGGTAATAATTGTGGTGGTGAGGCGGTAGCTGTTACATACAACGCTACAACACATACCTATTCCTCACAGCTTAATCTTCCAAATGGCTGTGAAATTACTTATACTTTTACAATGCTTGTAAGCAGTGCTGCAACACCAGGTCCTGTACAGGTTCAGGCTGCTATTCTCAGACCGAACGATGTAACGGATCCTGACGCTACTAATACAACACCGGGAGTCCCTCCTACCAGTGCGCAATATGAATGTGCCAATAACGGACTTGGTGGTGTTTGCAATAATATTGTTAATCATAACACGGTAACTTTCACACCTGGTGAAATTTGTACAGAACCTGTCAATGGTAACACATTTCAATGGAGCATTGCCGATTCACCAGGTCCATATGTTACCCAAAACATAACACAGCCTGCTTCCAATTACGGTTTTGTTTTTGACATTTATGAACTGGATAACTCATTCAACCTAAATATCAACGGTACATTAATAGCAGCCCAAGAACTTCAGTTCCAGTCGTCAGGTACATCAGGTATTAATGTCAGATTTGCAGACGGCTCTCAATATGAAATCAATACAACTCATAATGGATCAGCTGCTGATATATGGCAAATGCGAGGCAATGCAGCTAATCCGCTGATCCGTATCTCTATCAGCCCGGCGGGAGCTATTTCATTGTACGGCAGTAAGGCTTCATATGGTCCTCTTCAGCCGCTGGTGCTGACCAATGGTAATACGTTGAACGCTATTACCTGGAATCATTCAGGAACCAATAATATTACTGTGACACAAAATGTTGTTGGGCTTACTATCATGGACGGATATGGGTACGGACTTAACATTACTCCTTGTGCATGCTATCGGCCTGCTATACTCACAGGTAACGGCCCGGATACCAAGATGGGGATCACACTTTTAAAAAGGGCTGGTGGCGATACAGCCGGGAACTGGCCGATGGCAAGAAAATCAGGGCATATTGCCTTAGAATCGAATAGCAAAGGTTTTGTGATTACCCGGTTGTCTACTGTTGAAATCCAGGGACAAACCAGCCCAACAGTCATTATACCAAAAATTACAAACCCTCAGGAAGGCATGATGGTTTATGATACTACAGCTAAATGTCTAAAAATCTATCACGACGGTATCTGGAGTTGCTTTAACAAACAAGCATGTCCATAGTGATGTTGTTAATTAAAAATAATTTAATAATGAAACTTTTATTTTCAATAATCGCCCTATTTCTATATTCCACAGCATTTTCACAAGTGATTATCGGCAATGCAGTAGGAACGGTGCCTGCCGGACAAAAAACTTCCGTTCTGCTGGAGTTCGCAGCAGGCCAAAATAAAGGTATTGTGCTGCCTTATTTACGAACACTTCCATCTGGGATTGGCTTTACAGAAGGTACCATTATTCTGGACGCCAGAGATGCAACCAAAGCAAAAATAAAATATTATAATGGCGTCACAGATATGCAATCTTCTGATGGATGGTTTGATCTCAGCAATGGTAATGCAGCTGACATCTCAACTGTAATAGCCACACAGCCTACTTCTGCGACTGTTACGGAAGATCTGGCAGCAAAAGTAATTATTGGCGCAGACAGTACTTCTGCAGATGGTGTTTTGGTTTTGGAATCAGACAGCAAAGCAATGGTTCTTCCTATGGTAAATAGTACTGATGACATTCCTGATCCCGCTCCGGGCATGATGGTTTATATCAACAAAGAAGGCGCAAAAAGGCTGGCCGTTTATAATGGTAGTATGTGGACATTCTGGAAAGCGCCTTAAGAAAGATAAATAATAAATAAAATATGGCTGGGCAGTGTTTTTTAGAAGGTTAGAAATCTTATAATTTGTGTTTTTTCTGTCCAGCCTTTAATAAAGATGAAAGTCAGCAACAAAAAAAGTATTGAGAAATTAGGACTATTTTTAATGTTCATGCTAATACTGGATCTTACCCTTATCGGTATGCAATGGTTAATAGTCAGGCAACCAGATCAATTCATAATAACATTACTAATATTATTCATTGCGTTGGTCATTTATATGACTAAGCTTAAGTACACTGAATTTGAAAATTCTGGGTTTGTTATATCGATAAAGAAAAAGCATCTATTGAATGGGAGTGGCTTTGTATTTCCTTTACTGGAATTTCCTTCAGAAATCATTAAAGACTGCAAACTCAAATCTCAAGTGATTTACCTTCAGGTTCTTAATTCTACAAACTCCAAAAAGAAAGTTCAGGTATTCAGAATAAGTTTAGCAGGATTTGATCCTAATGAACAAAAAGAAATATTGAATCAGATTCTCAATGACAAGTCTAAACTTTATTAAGATAATGGAACAAAAACCGGATCAAAATAACCCTGAACTGAGTGTTAAAAACATTCTATCAGGTTATTAAACTTAAGTTATAGCTATATTAGCAGGAAGCTTTATCCAAAAAGTACTTCCTTTTCCAATTTCACTTTCAACCCAAATCTGACCTTGATGCTGAGAAATAATTTGTCTACACAAATACAGACCTAAACCTAATCCGGAAATATTGCTCGAGTTATGAATCTGGTAAAATCTTGAAAAAATATTTTCAAAATGGTCGGGATCAATACCTAATCCGTAGTCCTTAACACTTATCAGAATATTATCATTATCATTTTTCAGCGAGACTTCAATATTTTTGTTGTCATTTGAATACCGCACTGCATTAGTTAACAGATTAACGATTACCTGTTCGATTTTATATTTATCACCAAACAACATAACAGACTCCAGATCAGAATGTAAAGTAATGACGAAGCTCTCATTTGAATGTGAAATGAGTTCAATCGTATCCTCAAGTAAACTTTTGACATCAAATTCTTCAGGACGTAAGATCAATTTACCAGATTCTATTTTAGAAACATCCAGCAAATCGGATATCAGATGGTTAATTTTTTTTGATTGTGAAAGTGCTTTTTCTACAAAGACCTTCACTTTCTCATCACTAATATGTCTGGATAAGATCTGAAGATAGGCATCCATACTGGTCAATGGAGTTCTTAGCTCATGACTGGCTAATGCTATGAATTCATCTTTTCTTTTATTGAGATCCTTTAATCTGTCAAGCAATTCCGCCTTTTCTTTCTGTGCATTATGACGTTCGCTAATATCGCGGGCAATTTTTGATGCGCCAATAATGTTGCCATTTTTATCAATTACGGGCGATACTGTAACAGAAATCGGAAATAATCGGTCATCTTTAGTTTTTCTGATGGTCTCAAAATGATCAACTCTTTTCCCGGCCTTTATCTGACCAATAATAAAATCTTCCTCATTCAACCGATCTGCGGGAATGATCAATGAAATATGCTTTCCTATTGCTTCATCCTGCAAGTAACCAAACATTCTTTCGGCAGCGGTATTCCAGCTTGTTATAATCCCATCTAGTGATTTGCTGATAATAGCATCGTGACTAGACATCACTATGGCATTGAGTAATGCTTGCTTATTTTCCGATTTGTTAAATATATCCATAGTTTAATTTCTACATAACTTCATACATTATTGTTAATCACAGAATAATTGGATTTTAAACCTGTAATTACAAATAAAAGACTTTGAATTTAATTCTGATTAAAAAAATAGATAAAACAAAATAAAATTAGTTATTCGTCCAGTACAGCTTTATGATCCAAATCATAAACGACAAAAAAAATATATAAAAAATAATATTTAGTCATAAAAATTCAATAATATTTCACTTTTGGTTTGTATTTATCAAATCCGATAGTATATTTGCAGCAATATTTATGAATTTTACATTAGAAATCAATACGCCTGAGCGTGGATCAAATCTTGGCTTTAAAACAATCTATTTTAATGCTTTCAAGATCAATATCATTGAAAGATATAAAGGCAAAGACCTGTCGAAATTTTATCACATTGTTATCAAACTCAGAACAATCGATAATGAGATTATAAAGACAAAAAGCGGAGCCGGAAGAATGATGATCGCAGAATCCGACTATCAAAACTATGGTCGGTTAGCAAAAATGTTAACTTCTTATGAGTACAGGAATAAGTTAATTGACAGAAAGAAAATCGATGATGAATTTGTCAACTTCATTCTTAGCAGAATGACCGGTAATTATCAACTTTAATTTGTTATTGAATTTTTTAAAGTGCATTAGCCTTCCTAAGATTCCAATAACCAGAATGACCTTTGGCCTTTGTAACAGTTATAAAATTCTTAAAGGACTGCTCTGTTTTAGCTTGATATGGTTATTATCTGCTTTTTATTAATGATATTTTCTCAAAAGAGCGATTGTAGGTTTAAAATAAAAACATAATTTTAACCTTCAATTAAAGTCCGGTGCTAAAATTTTTTTTTGTTTTTTTTATATTATTTTTTACTGCTGCAAGTGGGAAACCTATTGATCTGGAGAAAAAACAGCTTCTCCAAAAAGCCGGCTATGAAATAACACTGATGCCGGATAAAGCTACAGAATCTCTGGACTATCTTGAAAAAAACTTCATACTCACAGATGACGAAAGAGAGAAATCCGATTATTTGAGAATCAAATCATTGTATTACCAAAATAATCTTACCGATGCTTTAAAAAAAATTTCCGCAAATAATAATGACCTGCCAATAAGCATCTTTATTCTTAAAAGAAGCATCCTAAATTATCTTAGCATCAGCACCAACGGTGTATCTGCAACTAAAAAAACATCACAAAATAAAGACCTTGTATTTTCTGATGAAATCATTCTCCTTCTGACCAAACTTAATCAGAATAGAACAAACAACCTCAACAATAATTTGCTGGCTGTTCTGGAAAAGGCAAAGTCCAGTAATCTTATGATTCTTAGGGACGATATACTCAGTCTGTTTGATTATGTAGCCACTAACAAACTATCAGATCAATTTCTGATTGGTATAAGAAATCTATATAAAAATGATATAGAATTTGATATTGTGTACAGCCAATTTTTGCTCAATAATGACAATCTGGAAAAGGCAAAAAAAATTATCCTCAGCCTTCCCAAAGAGCAATTGGAACAATCATCAAATCCAAAAATCAAATATGAGTATTACGATCTTTTGGCATCCTATTATTCCAAAATTGGAGATTCCAACAACTTTTCAGACTCTATTAATAAAAAGCAGGATTTGCTAAAAAAAATAGATCAGGCAAAATATTCGGCAAAGAATAAATGGTTCAACATCTCCGAAGAAAAAAATAATGATGATCTTGACCTCATGATAACCAAAAGGAAAAATATAATATTAACCATAGTTATCATAGGATTAATAAGTGTAACTCTGATTTTATTAAGATTTTATCAAACTAACTTTCATATCAAAGAATATCAAAATTTCATTAATAAAATTAATGCCTTAAAAGATAAAAAGACACCACAAACACAAACAATACCGGAGAAAACGGAAAATCTATTATTGAAAAAACTCGATGACTTTGAAAATACCGATGATTGTATCAATCCTGATATTTCTTTACAAAGTCTCGCTAAAAAATTAGAGACCAATACAAAATATCTTTCCGAAGCGATCAATAACCATAAACAAAAAAACTTCAATGCCTATATTAACGAGCTTCGTATCAACTACATCATCGGCAAACTAAAAAACAAGCCAATATACAGAAGCTATAAAATAAAATACCTTGCAGAAGAAAGTGGTTTTTCTACTCACAGTGCGTTCGCAGCAGTGTTCAAATCCGTTACCGGAATGTCACCGGCCAATTACATCCAACTATTAAAACAGAAGGAAGAATGAAAAGGATTATCTGTATAATAACGTTATTTCTAAGTTTTTTAGTAGCCGCAAGATCTTCTGATCCAAAAGATGATTTAAGTAAAGCTGAAAATCTGATGCTTCTAGATCCTGCAGCATCATGCAAGATTGCTGAAAAAATTTATAAGAATAAGGATCTGAATCATAAGCAGAAGCTTTTATGTCTTTTTATACTAACCAACACTTCCAATATTTTGCAAAAACCTCTGGATGTTATAAAATATGGCAATGAAGCTCTGGAAAATGCGGACAACAGCGGTGATAAAATCATCAAAATCAAAATACTGGGCATTGTTGGAAACACCTATCAGTCACTGCAGCTTAATGAAAAAACAAGAGTTTATCTGGATCAGGCAGAATCGCTTTTATCGTCAGCCAAAGCTTCGGATTCCCTTAATCTTGTAAAAGGAAATATCTATTACCTGAAAGGAATGAATTATTTTTACAGTCTGGACAGTGATATTGCATTATCATATTTCAACAAGGCTATTAATCAATATCTTTTATCGAAAAATTCTTTAGCTGAAATTAATATCAAACTAGCTTATCTCAACAAAGCTTATGCATTGATACAACAGAAGCAACTGCATCAGGCTGCAGAAAATTTGAAACTGGCAAGCGTTAACATCTATGAGACATCACGTCCTTATCCTCCACAGTTTGCAGAGCTTCAGGAAATATTTATTGAGCTGGGAAAAGCAAAAATCTTATCGCTTCAGAAAAAACCGGATTTGTCCAACGAAATTCTTTTCAGGATCTTGAACCTGCGAAAAAATCAGCCGGCAAGAGATGACATAGAGAATGAAATCTACCAACTTTTAGCCGATAATTATTTACAAAAATCTGACATCAAACAGTACAATTATTATAACACAATGTATAATAATCGTGTTAAGGAAAGTAATCGTGAAGCCGCAAAATTAGTCAATCAATTAATTCTTGAAGAAGACAAACGCAATGATTCCGAAAAAGAATCTATCGGGAAAAAATATGCCATCTGGATTTTGGTAACCTCAGTTTTTTTCTCCGGATTAATCATTTTTTTATTGATCGAAACCATTAGAAAAGAGCAAAAACGCAAGTTGTTGAAGAACGAGGCATTCAAAAACATATAAACCTATCAATCAATAGTTTAAATTAAAAAATCCACTGTCAAAATCATAAATTTTCTATAATAAAGCTATTCAATTTCTTGTTTTTACATTGATTAAGGGATATTTTCGTACTCATTAAATGTTAACTGAAATGAAGAAACTTTATTATCTGATCGCAGCATTCTTTGCCATAATTAATGCAGGTCTTAATGCTCAAAGTTGTAATACACTGAGCAGCTTTCCCTTCAAAGAAACTTTTGAAACAGACAGCCCAACCCGAAGCTGCTGGACACAACAGGTTATCGGCGGACACTATCCTAGTTATGATGGCTGGGCTTATAAAAAAGGTTCTGGCGGAGGTGTTGATTATAATATAGTAAATGCGCATTCCGGACAACTGAATGCCTGTGCTCAGATTGCAGCTAACTCTCCTGATGCAAAGGTCAGGTTAATCAGTCCTGTAATGGATGTTACAGCATTACAGACACCAACGGTTTCTTTCTTTATGGGACAAGAAGCTTGGGGGATCTATCAGAATCTACTGAATGTTTATTATCGTGTTTCTCCTACCTCCGAATGGATAACGCTGAAGAATTATAATTTCAATGTTCCGGAATGGAAACAGCAAATTATTAATTTACCGGAAAAATCATCCCAACTGCAGATTTGTTTTGAAGCTGTAATGAAAACCGGAAGATCTAATGTTCTGGATGACATTGTTGTAGGAAATAGTGATAGTGTTGAAACTTATCCGTCAGCTTGTGCGCCTTCTACGCCGAGCAACAATTTTGAAACAGGAACTGGAGATCTGAAGCTTTTATATCTTGCCAATGACTTCAATGTGGCAGCGCATACCAATTTAACCGTAACTAATATTGTCCTTAACACAATTGATAAAGGTGGTATAGAGTCTTTTGATATTTTCATTATGAAAGCTGGTCCTGACGGATTGCCATTAGACGCAGTAAAAGCCTATAACACGATCGTTCCTGATACGGTCACAGACTTGAATGAAAGAGAAGGCTTTACGTTCAGAAAAAATACTTTCAATCTTCCCGAGCCGCTTGTTATTACCGGCGGAGCTGTGGGTTCAAGATACTGGCTGGTTGTAAAAGCTGTAAATAAAGTTCCGGAAAATGCATCTTTTATAGAAGCGACTTCTATACGTAACAGCGGAAAAGAAACCTATTACAGCAATGACGGATCTATCTGGAGAGCTGTTAACAATGGTGTTGATGGTGTATTCACATTAGTTGGAAGCTGTGTAGAAACCAATCCTACTGATAGCTATTGTATGCCTAGATTTAATTTCCTGATGCCAATTGATCAGGTAAAAATAGGAACAATCAACAATACTTCTACTGCTGAGGTAGGTTATGAAGATTTCTCTGTAATCAAAACGGATCTTGAAAGAGGGAAAACTTATCCAATCACGATCAATGCACAAACTTATAATAGCTCATCCACTCAAGCCCTAACAGCTTTTATAGACTGGAATCAAAATGGATTCTTGGGCGATGTGGGAGAAATTTATAATCTTGGAAAAGTTAATGCTTCAAATAGCAACACCATCACTTACCAATTGTCAATCCCACTGACGGCCAACTTAGGAGATACAAAAGTGAGAATCATCTCAGAAGCTTTTAACTATCCAACTTATTCTTGTAGTGTTTTTGACCAGGGACAGGCTGAAGATTACACCTTCACAATTCTAAAAGAAACGCTTGCAGTAACTGAAACCGATAAAAAAATTAGTACAATTATTTTCCCGAATCCTGCCAAAGATATGGTTAATATCAAAAATGATAAAGGCCTTAAAAAAGCTGAAGTCATTGATATGAATGGTAGAAAAGTAATGGAATCTACATCGAAAACAATTGATGTTTCTAGGCTTACCACTGGCCAGTATGTTATCAAAATAACATTTGATGATGGTAAAACTGACACGCAGAAACTTATCAAACAATAACTTCATAAATTATTTTTTATCAGTGATGTCCTGGCTATCAAGTCAGGGCATCTCTTTAACTCAACTACTACAAAAATGAAAAAACTTTATCTATTCGCGATGATGGCTTTTGCATCATCTTTATACTCACAAACTACTCCGCCTTATACTCAGGACTTTACAACATTTCCATTAACCGGCTGGTATCTGGGCTATACTTTTAATGCCAACGTTGGAAATGGGCCAACTAACGCTTCAACCAATTATTGGCAACAGAAGCCCTTTATGGGAAATACTGCGGCTAATGACCAGTCGCTTTGCGTTAACATGTATACATCTAATATCTCTTATTGGGCCGTAACTAATGCTTTTGATCTATCAGCAGGTGATTATGAAATCAGCTTTGATTACGCAACAACCAACGGTCCTTTTATGACTAATCCTAATGGACCGGCACCACAGGTTGAAGGAGGAGACAAATTCAAGATTCTTGTTACGACAGATAATGGAGCAACCTGGCAAGAGCTGAGAAACTGGGATAATCCTAATATCACCATTTCTAATGAAAGAAATAAACTGACGATTGATGTTTCTGCTTACAAAAGCAACAATGTCAAGTTTGCATTTTACGCATCAGACGGCACGGTTTTTAACTCTCAGGCAAACTACCGAATCTTCGTAGATAATTTTAAAGTACAGTTAAAGTCATCTATGAATGTAACAGAATCCGGCAAATCCAATTTCACTGTATTTCCAAATCCAACTGCAGGAAAAATTTCGGTAAAATCAGAAAAAAATGTTAAATCATTGGAACTATACGAAATCAGCGGAAAAAGTCTGTCAACCTCAGCAACCAATGAATTAGATCTTTCCAAAGCTACAAAAGGTTCGTATATATTAAAAGCAACTTTCAGTGATAATACAACTGCTACAAAAAACGTAATCAAAAAATAAATGGATTTTCTTACAGATAATGGTTAAGTGAGATTTTTCATCATTTGTGTTTTTTAGAGCTTCCTTTAATAGGGAAGCTTTTTATTTGTCTTGATAAAAAATCAAAGCCTAAATCATTGGACTTAATAGAATCCTATTAAGTCTTCTCTTATTTAAAAAATAAAGCTGGAATGTTATCACATTCCAGCTTTTAAAAATTCAGTTTTAATTTTTATCAGATTATTTGATAATAACTCTTGTTACAAAGTTTGCTTTTGAATTTTCTGATTTTAATTTCAGCACATAAACACCTTGCTGAGCGCTTAAGAGAATCTTACTATCAGAGAAATTACCTCCTTTGATCAGTTTTCCTGTTGTGTCATACAATTCAAATTTTCCCGACTTTAAATTTGATATAAAAACTTCACCTTTTGAAGGATTTGGATATACGCTGATATTATTATTTTGCATTTCCGAAGCAGCCAATGTATCATCCTGAAGATTAATCTTATACAACTCAACACCTAGTGTGTCCGTATTATTAATTCTACCAGAAAAATAAAGCGTATCATTGTATATAACAAGAGCAGAAGCTGTGCCTATAGAAACTAACGCTTTTGTTCCGGCATCTGTCCCGTCACTTTCCCAAAGCTGTTTCACATTGCTTGCATTTGTAGCAAAAAAGTATAATTTATTTTTATATACTGTTAATTTTTCCGGGAAAGATCCTGTTGTTCCGGGTATGATATCTTTGAACATTTTAGTTCCTTGTTCAGTTCCGTCTGTCACCCATAGTTCTATGCCGCTTGTAAGCCCATCAGAAGCTGCAAAATAAACTTTTCCGTTATACTCTGTGAAACTTGTGGGATTAGAGCCGGCAGTAGCATTGGAAACATTAATGTCTTTTACAATAGATGTTCCTGCTTCGGTTCCATCGGTCATCCAAGGCTCACCTCCGTTTCCACCATTGGCATTAAAAAAAGTCTTACCTAACGCCGGGCTGTGCAAAAAATACTGCGGATAAGAAGACGTGGAAGGATTAATTGTTTTAACAAGCGATGTAGAATTACCGTCAAAGCTAAAAAGCTGCGTTAAAAATGGGCTTGCAGCATTGGCTAGTTGCGCATTTGCAAGAACTTTATTCCCGATGAAACCAATTGTATTCACATTAAGATTATCATCAGCAATAACAGATTGGCCGGAGCTGTCAAGATAATACAGCCTTTGGGTATTCGGCGTAACAGATGTATTAGTTGCTTTAAAATATAATGTATTGCCTACTTTTGTAAAATTGGTACTGAACTTAGAAACGGTAGATACAGTCTGGATACCATTGACATCATCGTAAGACAATAGCAATCCTGAAACATTAGTGCCATTCACAATATTGGTTCCACTGAAATAAATTTTATCATTAAATGTAAATAAACCACCTGGTGAAGTGGAAGAAGAACCAGGAATATTATCAGAAACCAGCTTGGTGCCGGCTTCCGTTCCGTCACTCTCCCAAAGTTCAGTCCCAATGGAAGTACCATTGACACTAGAACTGGCAGAAAAATATAATTTTCCTTTGTAAAGTGTGAAATTTGAAGGTCCTGAACCCGTTGCTCCGGGATAGATGTCTTTTACCAAAGTGAAGGTAGTTTGTGCAGATAATAATCCGCTTAATAAAAAAGCCAAATAGTTAATTTTTCTCATACTGCTTTAATTAGTTAGTTATAATTGATTAATATTCCAACACATTTTTTGGAATTGATCGCTTTGAAAGTTCTAAATTATAAATGCTGTACCTAAAATAACAGGACAACACTACCGTAATTATGTAAACTTCCATGATTTCGATATTAAAAAAAACTTCTATAACTCATTATTAATAAAACAGTTGCATCACATTTTTCAATGAAAAAAGAATTAAGAAACCACTTTTTGCTCTTTGCTTAATTTTGATTAGGATTTAGCTAAAATTTGAAAATTATCTTGCATCAGAAACATCAATATCTCCTGTTTCCAAATTAATCTTACAATCTTCTGTCAAAATATCAATCACTAGATTTTCCGCATAAACAGGGCAGCCTTTTTTTACCGTTTCGACATTGGTTTGGTTGATTTGTTTTGAATTGATGATGATTACCATTCCGGAACCTTTGCAAGTTGCTGTTTTACCCTGTTCTATAATCAGCGATGTATCTTCCCCGAGACCAATTCCTAAAAATTCCGGGTGCAAAATCGTAGCGTGCGCTAATCTTCCAAAACGACCACGATGAACAAAATGCGTATCAATAATACAATCCAGAAAGCCGAGACCATTGTCCAGTTCGAGATCATAACCGACAATCGCTTCCCCATTAATGGCATCAGCAATCATAATTGATGACAGACACATTGCACCTGCACTGGTACCGGCAATTGTGAAATCCTGTTCATGCAAATATCTTTCATGGATCCGTTCAATAATCTCGGAATTTTTAAAGACATCACAGATTTTTGACTGATCACCTCCGGAAAAAAATACTGTTTTAGATCTTGTAGTCGTTGTAAACTTTCTTTATTATCTTTTTGTGTGATATAGAGAAATCCAAAGTTGGTGTAACCGATATCTTTAAAAGTTTGACTGTAAGTTTTCTCCATATCATCAGGATCTGACGTTGCAGTTGTAACGATTTCGATGCGGTCATCTTTGGATTCTGCAATCAGTTTGAGAATTTCTTTGGGAATAAAACCGTGATTGACATCTTCCATTTCAGGAACGGTTTCGCTTTTGTCTTCTTTTCCTCCAATAATTATTAATCTGCCTTTTGGTGTCATTTTTAATTAATTTAGTTCGCAAAATTTTTAGATGTAAAAAGCCATACAAAAGTGATTCTGTATGGCTCAATATGTAAAACTTAAAATTTAATCTTCCTGCTCCGCATTAATATTGATAGAAGATTCTGCAATATCTGTCAATAACAAATCGGTATCCTCTTCTTCCTGTAAAGTTCTGTCCAACAGATCGGCAGCTTTCTCATGTCCCATTGTAATCGCCAATTGAACAAGACCACCATAAGTTGCAATCTCATAATGTTCCACTTTCTGAGCAGCGATAATCAATCCCACATCCCGGGTCATAGAGCCTTCTTCTGTAGATTTGATAATCTCTTCGCCTTCTTTGATGATGCCTACAATAGCTTTACATTCTTTTTTCTCTGCCTGTTCACCAATCATTTTGAATACTTTTTCCAAACGGCTGATGTGTTTTTTGGTCTGAAGCTGATGATCTTCAAAAGCATCTTTCAGTTCTTCTGTTGTAGCGGCTGCTTCCATTTTTTCCAATGCATCCACAATTGCGTTTTCTGCATAATAGATGTCTTTCAAAGCATCTACAAAAAGCTTGTGCAAAGGCGAATCTGCCATATTTTGATCTTTATCTTTGGATTCCGGTGTTTGAGTTAGATTTTCTACAATATCTTTTTTAACTGTAGAGCTCGTATTATTTTCTGTTTTGGTAGCCATAATGATTGATTTTAAATGAGTTTAAAAATGATTACCTCCCAAGAGAGGTAATCATGCATATAATGAAGTGAAGAATTAAAGATTAAGAATTGTTTCTTCTTCCTCCGAAACCGGATCTTCCAGATCCTGATCTCCTTGAGCCAGAAGATCGTCCACCGCCATGAGAAGCTTCGCCGCCCATTCTTGCAATTCTTGTACGTTCTGCTTTACTCATAGATGCAAATCCTCTTCTGGATGTTCCGTTTCCAGAACCAGAGTTTCCGCCTGATCTTCCGGAATTGGATCGACCTCTATCAGATCCAGAATTACCACCTCGACCAGAGTTAGAACCCGAACCGGATGACCGGCCTCCACCGTGAGACGCTTCACCGCCCATTCTTGCAATTCTTGTACGTTCTGCTTTACTCATAGATGCAAATCCTCTTCTGGATGTTCCGCTGCCTGAACCAGAGTTTCCGCCTGACCTTCCGGAATTTGATCTGCTTCCAGATCCGGAATTACCGCCTCGACCAGAGTTAGAACCCGAACCGGATGACCGGCCTCCACCGTGAGATGCTTCGCCGCCCATTCTTGCGATTCTTGTACGTTCTGATTTACTCATAGATGCAAATCCTCTTCTGGATGTTCCACTTCCAGATCCGGAATTGCCGCCCCGTGAGCCAGAACGTGAGCTTCCTCCAGATCCAGAACGTCCTCCACCTGATGTAAATCTTCCCTGGCTGTCACGTTGCTGATTTCCTCTTCCGCCTCGTGATCCCCCGCGACTATCATCTTCGTTTTCGTCATCATCCTCATAGTCTTCCTCGTCATCATCGTAATCTTCATCATCATAGTCTTCTTCGTCGTCGTATTCCTCATCATCGTAATCTTCTTCATCGTCATCATCATAATTTGATATTTCGTAATCGTCAAATTCGTCCTCGTAGTCCGAGAAATCGTCATCATAATCCTCATCTTCTGAGGCATCGTTAAAACCGTGGTCGTAACCTAATTGATAAATTTCTTCAAAAACAGATCTTGCATCGTTTGAAGAATTGGAGGAATTGTTTGAACGGCTGTTTGAATTTCTAGTGTTCATAACTTTGAATTTTTTATATTAATATTTAGTGATAAAATTGCTGGTCTGTGACTAGTATTTAGAACAGCAAATTTTTTTGTGAAAAGTGGTAATTCAAAGCTAGACAATGTGACATTTGTCATGTTATGATCTGAGTCATAAGAGTTAAAAAACGGTATTGTTTTTAAACAATTGATTAATTTTAAAATACTAAAAAACCAGTTGTTAAAAAGAATTACAGAAGTATAGCCCTAAAATAATTTTATTTAAAACAAAATCATTATTTAACATTTAAAGGATAATTTTTAACATTTGGAATTGATTTGCTTTGGAATAATTTGGTAGAAATTATATCTCCAAATCGCAACATTAAAATGACACAGAGAATTTTTTGTTTATGATTGCAGTCATAAAACATCAATACTATTTTTTCATTAATTTATTGCATTGGTACTTTGTTTGCAAACTATCAATTGTTTTGAAAACTACTACTAAAATTTTTATATGCTAATCGCCGCAAATCTTCTGTTAAATTATGGTGCCGAAACCGAAACGTTTGATTCCGGTGATATTATTTTTAATGAAGGGGAAACTCCCAAATTCTATTACCAGGTACTCTCCGGAAGGGTTAAGCTGAACCATTTCAATGAGGAAGGAAAGGAATTAATTCTGGCTATATTATCCAAAGGTCTCAGCGTGTGTGAGCTTTTGCTTTTTATTGATGAAAAATATCCTGTCAATGCAGTTGTCTTTGAACCATGCAGTGTTCTAAAACTTTCCAAGACCAGCTTTACACAGCTTGTAAAAGAGAATCCCGACATATCAAGAGATATTAATAAATTTTTATCCGAACGTCTTTATTACAAATATATCATGCTTAAAAATAATTCCTCTTTATACGCTGATATAAGAATCAAAGGTGTGCTGGATTATCATAAAAGTTTCGATCATAATCAGGAACAATTTTCTTTTGAAGTGCCTCTTACAAGACAGCAATTAGCATCGATGACCGGCTTAAGAGTTGAAACGGTGATAAGAACAATAAAAAAAATGGAGCAGCAAAATATTGTTAAGATAATTAATCGAAAAATTTATTATTAACTTTATTGGTAATCACATAAAAAATCCAATAGATCACAAACACACTCTGTAAAAAACAATCTATGAGATAAACCCATTTTATAACTCCTGCCAAGTAATAGTACAAATCTATTACTGCTAATCCGAAACAGCTTAGTCCGCACACAACACCGACAATTGCATTTTTTTTAGAAAACGCAGCATATATCGCAAGAAGACCATAAGGAAATAACAATATGCCTACTGTTCTAACCAACCAAATATCCGTTTTGTAGCCAGTAATCTGCAGAAAACTATCAAGATGCAACAAAGGCCACAAAGAAGTCATGATAAAATAAAGGCCTTGCGCAAAAGGTAATAACTTCCGTTCAACCATATTAATATTTTATCTTCTAATTTTTATCCCCAATGGGAATTTTTGTCAAGTATCTGCGTTGACTCCTTTCTTTCTTTATCCCTTTGTTTTTGATCTCTGTCTTCCGGATCGCAGACACAGCCAAGAAAAATCATAAACAAGAATAAGATCATCAATATTTTCATAACAGTTGTATTAATAGAAATCTTATTTAATATAAAATCTGTTGTTGAACAATTTCGAAATACTAAAGTCACCAGTTTTTAAGATCTGCTTAAGTCCTAAAATCTCTACAATATTTAGCAACGACTAAAAAAATTAATTCTAAAATTATCTTGCAGAATCCCGTTTTGTTGAAAGAGTATCTTTTGGAGATGTGCTGCTGGCATTAAGGGAACTGCTGTCTGCAGCTGAACTGCCATTGGAATTGGGTGTTGGCTGCACTGCGCCTGCAGTAGAGGTTGTGTCTGCAGAGGTAGATGTTGAGCTTTCTTCTTGTGAGGATTTATTATTTGTACAGCTAAACAATAATCCGATTGTGAATGTTAAGAATAACTTTTTCATAATATTATTTTTTTGGTTAATCCAAATTTACAAACAGCATAATAGCTGGTTTATGATTCGAGTCATAATAACCTGATTTTCTGATTCTAAAAATTATAATTTTCCTTATTATTAATAATACTGAGGAATAATTTTTGTTCAAATCAAAACATGGAAATTCTTGATGACATTTGGGGAAAAGGCAATACATTAACATCTCTTCAAATGGGATGCAGGGCGATTGTTATCTTTATAATTGCATTATTGTTAATAAGATTATCCGGTCGCCGATCGTTCGGAATGAAAACCGCTTCGGACAATATTATTGTTATACTTTTGGGAGCAATACTTTCAAGAGCAGTTGTTGGCGCTTCTCCATTTTTACCAATCGTAACAGCCAGCTTTATCATTGCTTTTTCGCATCGCTTATTAAGCTATATCAAAGTCATAATAAAAGACTCGGGGAAATGGATTGACGGTAAGAAAATTCTGCTATATGATGAGGGAGAATTTTTGTTAAAGAACATGCATCGCGCATTGGTATCTTACGAGGACATTCTCCAGGCGATCCGCTTATCCGCCGGAAATGAAGATTTTTCACAGATTTCGAAAATCTATATGGAACAAAATGGGGAAATGAGTATCATTAAAAAGATTTGACCGCTCATTGCAAATCCTAAAAAAAACAGATCTAAAAATTTTTATCATCAACAGTGAAAACAAGCTTGCTTTTAACCACAAATAAAGAATAATATGCATTCTGTTTCCTATATCTCACGCCATAGCTGGCATTAGAATTCATGTTTTCCGAACTCAGTAATAATCTGAATTCCGAAAGCGACAAATCATTTTCTTTTATAATGCCATTATCAAATATTGCCTTCACAAATTGTAAAGATTCATCCGCTTGCATCGAATCAAAATATCTCTTCCATTGATAATTCGCTTTAACATGATTTTCATTAATCTGAAACACAAATATTTCTCCTATCTTACCACTGTTGCTTCTATGCTCTTCTATGCCAATATGATGATTATATAACTCATAAACGATCCGCTGGATATCGGCATCTGAATGGCTGGCCGATGGTTCTGCATTTATAAACCCCTTGAATTCATCAATATTTTTACCATAATAATGAGCATATTTCATAAGCTCCTCATAGCTCTGGCCAAAGCAGAAGGAACTAAAAAAAAGAAAATATAAAATCTTTTTATGCATAAACTAAATTGATAATTAATTGATTCAAAAGTCCAGCAATCCGTCCGTTAAGCTTTTCCACTGGATTTTCGTCAACCTGGAAAAGCCTCCGAGAGAAACCAAAAAGTTCCTGATTTTCGCAAAAATTCCCTTATCGGATAAATTAGCAATCTCGTTGCGCCCATACACACCAACTTTTATATAATCCTCACCTCGGGAAATAATGAAAGTGGAAGAAGACTCACGGGAATAGAAATGAGCAACATTTCCATTTCTATTTCTCCCCGGCGGTTCTGACGGCCTGCAGGAAATCAGATATCTTTCCAATTCATCATTACAACAACGATTATCAACCATTACGACCTCCACCCAATCATAACCTTTGGCTTCGGGATCTCCTGGCCCGGGAATATCAATCCTCACAAAATCGCCTATTTCCGGGACTCTGTCAATAGGAAATCCTTGACTGTTATAAAGCTTGAATTCCGAAGATAAATCTCCGCAATAATCTTTCCAATGATTGATAGAAAAAAAACGTTCCTTCAAAATTCCGAATTGTTGTGCTGCAAGCTCGCTTACAATAAAGTTTTTTTGACTTTCGGTGTCATGAAACGCTCCTTTTTTTTGTTCAGGGACCCCTGGTATTTTCTTAGCTTCCATTGGTAATTTGATTTAGAATAGTTTCTTTCTTCTCATTATGTTGCGTTCTCTAATGTCTTTTGATACTTTGACCGTATCTTTTCCTGCCCGACTGGAAGACATTTTGCCATCTGTCATCATAAGACAATCTTTATTTGTTTCGTGATCCGTATTATTTTTTGAACAACTGAAAATCAGCCCTGTTAAAGAGATGAGTAATAAATTTTTCATTTAATCCATTTCAATATCCTCAAAGCTATAAAACCAAGCCTTTTTAATTTATGATCTTAGTCATAAGGCATTTTCAAAAAAAGAGAGCAATTAATTGCTCTCCACTTTCAATTCTTTTCCAGTCAGTACAAAATGAAGATTTTGCAGCTGATGCAGATAAGGACATCTTATGTAGTTTCCGAAATATAAAAAGCCTTCCAGAATCTTATCTTTTGTAAGATCAAAGTCATACTTTCCAAAATTCGGCAAATCATAACGGATCCTGGTATCTGAACGGTAACTCTCCCGGAAACCAAATTTGGAAAGCCATTCGCTTGTAAGTTTGATCGGCCTCAGTTTTTCCGAATGTATGGGAATTTTGACATTCCCTTGCTGGATCTCCACCAAACTTTGATTCGCTTCTTTATCCAAATTGAATCCCACTACAGGTACTACATCATTCTTATATTGAAGTAGATTGTGAAGTCTGAGTTCTTGTACTTTCATAATTATTAATTTAGCAAGTTTTTATTTTTAAACTTATACTGCTTTGGAATTGAGATTAATATCCGCAAGATTAGTCAAAAGTTCATCGCATTTTTTCTCTTCTTCCAGAGTTTTAAGAAGGATTTTTAATGGTTCTGATTCTTGCAGGATTTTAGCAAACGCTGCTAATGTACCATAAGTGGCAATCTCATAATGCTCCACTTTTTGTGCCGCAGCGATAATGCCAGCATCTCTTACAGTTCCAGGTTCTGTTTCTTCTATGATGCTGTTACCTTCGTCCAGAAGACCTTGCATCGCATCACATTTTTTAGCCTGCGCTTTCTTGCCCATAGATTCAAAAATTTCTTCCAAACGAGAAACGTGAGTTTCTGTTTCACCAAGATGTTTCTCGATAGCAACTTTTAACTTTTCGTTAGTTGCATTTTTCATCATTTTCGGTAAAGCCTTTACTAAAGCTTTTTCTGCCCAATAGATGTCTTTTAAACTATCTTCAAAAAGATCGCTTAGGTCTTTGGCAGCATCTTTTTTTGCAGGTGCTTTCCTTGTTGATGTTGAACTTTTGACAGCTGTTTTTGTTTTTGTAGCTGTAGCTGATTTTGTAGTTGCCATAATTTTTTATTTTTATATTAATTAATGTTAATAAATCAAATATTACAATCATTATACCAAAACAAAACAAATATATTTTATTATAAATGAATTATTAATAAAATAAACATTTAATTATTATGCATAATGCATCAGAAGTTGTTTTACAAACAACCTCTAAGAAAATAAGGTAAAATAAAAACTCAATTAAAACACATCAGGGTGTTTCGTCGTGAGCCATATCGACAGGTTTGGATTCGGGTGAACCTTTTTCCCTAAGCCATATTGACAAAAGCACTATAGATGCCACAGCCAGAAATTCGCTTTGCCAGTTCTGAAAAGATTCAAACCAAAACCTGGATTCAAAAAAATAATCACTCACACCAACTGCCGGTTGATTTTTTATCATCTGCTCCGAATTGAAATCTTTATAGCTGCCATAAAAATGAAGAACAAAACTGATCAGAAATAAAACACCAAAAGCCAGAGACAAAGAATGTTTGTAAATCTTCAGCCAAATCCCACCTTTTTTCACAGCCCAAGGTGCGTCTGGATGCGGTTTCGGTTCTTTATCGACATCTTCCTGTTCACTTAAGGATTTGGATTCACTGGAACCTTTCTGCCTTAAAGAAACCGTCAGTAAAACATAAAGCATCATCTGCAGAAATTCGCTTTCCCAATTCTCAAACGTGGCCTGTATAAAATGTCCGCTCTGAACATATTGTCCAAAACTTAATAACCTTCGCCCCTCTTCCGCCAATTCCTTATTTTCAGTTTTCCAACCTGTGAAAAATTGCCCTGCCCAGAAAATCAGCATTAATAAAATCAATACAATACTTAAACTATTCCGGTAAAAGAAGCTATTCTTAGACATCATCTCAAATTTTAGTTATAAATCTTTTTCTCTGATTCTAGCAAGATCAGTCACAGAAGGCGCCGTCAAAACTTTGCCATTCACACTGAAGCGAGACCCGTGGCAAGGGCAATCCCAGGAGATTTCCGCACTATTCCACCGCACCTCGCATTTGGCATGCGGACAGGTACTTTTCAGCAAATGAACCCGTCCGCCTTTTTCTTTATAAATCGCATAGGACTCGCCTTCGTATGCTACAACTTTTCCTTCGCCTTCATTGATTTCCGCCAAAGACGAAACTTTTTCAACAAATAATTTATCCTTGATAAAATCTGTTACAACCGTTGCCGTTTCCCTTACAAATTCCGTAAAACCTGCAATAGGTATGATCCTGGACGGACTGAATAATTTTTTATACAGACTATTTCCAGTCAGAATTAATTCAGAAATAATTTTTGACGATATTGTTCCGAATATCATTCCGTTCCCGCGAAAACCCGTTGCCGTGTAAACATTGGACGTTCCCGGAATCTTTCCGATGTAAGGAAAACCATCCACTGGTTCGTAATATTGACTGGACCAACTGTATTTTACAACATCAACATCAAAATATTGTCTGACATAATTTTCCAGATTGGTAAAGCAAACGCCCGTATCTTCGGAATGTCCCGTTTTGTGATCTTCCCCACCAGCAATTAAGAGTTTTTCTCCGTTGATCTCGTGAACTCTGTAATAATGGTAAGGATCCATCAGATCATAGCCAAGCTCCTTGGGATAATTCTGATTTTTTAATGTGAAAGCCATTGCATAACTCCGGTAAGGCGCATTGGTAAAATGTAACATATTGACACCCGGCGGAATGTGGGTTGCATAAATCAGATTTCTGGCTCTGATAGTTCCTTTTGAGGTTTTGACCACAATCCACTCCTCTTCTTCCGAATGATTTTTACAAAAGCAATTATCTACAATAGTTCCACCGAAATTAAGAAAGCTACGACACAACGCATCAATATATTTAATTGGATGGAATTGTGCCTGACCAGGAATTTCCACTGCTCTTACAAAAGGAATCGGAAATGAAATATTATTAATTAAATTCATTTGACAACCGACTTTTTCGGCACCTTCCAAAATATCGTCCAGCTGTTTTGACTGCTTCTCATCCAAAGCAAATAATTGCGCCGTTTTCTTTTCGAAATCACAATCAATTTGATTATCGCTGATATTTTTTTCAATAACACCAATCGCATCAACTGTTGACTGATAAAGAAGCATGGCATCTTCTAGACCAAATTTACTTATCGCTTCGGAATAGGTAGTATCCAGAAAGTTATTGATGTGAGCTGTGGTTCCTCCAGTAGTCCCGAATCCGATATTAGCCGCCTCGATTAAGATGCATTTTTTTCCCGATTTTTGCAACTGATAAGCTGTAGAAACGCCTGTAATTCCACCGCCAATAATAGCGACATCATATTCGGTCTCAAAATTAATAGCTGCAGGAAAAGGCTTGATCTCTTCC